>Ga0335394_10005969_pt1 | contig 13743 bp, 7 predicted proteins | sample MAT03_FD_205741 | JGI IMG/M metagenome (GOLD analysis project Ga0335394, IMG submission 205741) | Freshwater microbial communities from Lake Fryxell liftoff mats and glacier meltwater in Antarctica - MAT-03 (spades assembly) (version 2) ...
AATCTGCTCGGCCCGCCCAATCATCAGTTGCACCAGATCGTGGCGCGTCATCCCCGCAATCGGCTGGCTGTCGCAGGCATTGCGGCCATCGCGCAACACGGTGACGTGGTCGCAGATCTCCAGCACCTCTTCCAGCTTGTGGCTGACGAACACGATCGACACGCCCGCATCGCGCAGCTTGCGCAACTGGGTGAATAGGGCATCGGTTTCGTGGCTGGTCAACGAGGCTGTGGGTTCATCCAGCAGCAAAACCCGCGCCTGATAGGACAGCGCCTTGGCAATCTCGACCAGTTGCATCTTGGCGACCGACAGCCGTTCGACGATGATGCTTGGGTCAAGGTCCAGCTCCAGCGCCGCCAGCCATTTGGCAGCCTCGGCATTGACGGCCCCATAGTTGACCGTCGACAGCGACCCCTTGCCCAGCCGGTCCAGCATGATGTTCTCGCCGATGGAAAAGCGCGGGATCAGGTGGCGTTCCTGATGCACCACGGCGATGCCAGCGGCGTTGGCGGCATGGATGTCGCGCAACTGCAACGGCTGGCCCGCCACCAGCAATTGCCCGCTATCCGCCTGATGCACCCCGGTTATCACCTTGATCAGCGTCGATTTTCCCGCGCCATTTTCGCCAAGCAGCGCGTGGATCGAGCCCGGTTGCAGGCGGATCGAGACATCCGACAGGGCGCGCACGCCCGGAAAGGTCTTGGTGATGTTCAGCGCGGCAAAGGCTTCGGTCATCGCATCCCCTCAGGCAATCTTGACGCGGTTACGCTCGGCCCGCCAGCTGCGGGTGCGGTCGATGGCGACGGCCCACAGGATCAACCCGCCAAGTGCTATCTGCATGGCGAACGGGTCGACCCCGAACAGCACCAGCGACTGGGTGATGATGGCGATGATGACGACGCCCAGAAGGGTGCCGATCACGCTCAGGTGCCCGCCTTGCAACAGCGCGCCGCCGATGACCGGGGCGGCGAAAGAGGTGATCAGCCAGTCGTTGCCGATGGTCGGCTGGCCGATCTGCAACCGCGCGACCACGATCATCCCCGCCAGTGCCGCCAGCACGCCGGAAATCGCATGCGCCCAGATGATTGTGCGCTGCACGGAAACCCCGCCCAGTTCGGCCGCGTGCGGGTTGCCCCCGACCGCCAGAATATGCCGCCCGATCCGCATCCGCGTCAGCAACCAGATCATCGCGGCGATCACCAGCAGCGTCGGCACGGCGATCATCGGCACCGGCCCGATCAGGATGGCATCGCCGAAGGTCTTGACGCTGTCGGCGATGCCGTAGAACGGCTGCGCCTCGGTGATGCCCAGCGTGATGCCGTTGAAGATATATAACGTGGCCAGCGTGATGATGAACGCCGAGATGCCCGACACCGCCACCAGCCAGCCGTTCAACAGCCCCGCGCCCAACCCGATGACCAGACCCAAAGCTGCGGCCAAGGGCACCGGCAGCCCCCAAACCTCCATCGCGCCGGCGAATGAAATCGCCGCCAGCCCGCCGATGGCCCCGATCGACAGGTTCATCTGGCCGATGGCGATGATGATGGCCTGCGAGAATGCGATCATCGCGTTGATGGCAATCGAGGCAAGCAGGATCTGGAGGTTGTAACTGGACAGAAACGCCGGTTTCAGCACCGTGATCACAGCACAGGCCACCACCACAACGGCCAGCAGCCCGAACCAGTCCTGTCTGAACAGCCGGTTCATGCCATCTTCCTTTTCGCCAGATAAACCCGCCGCGCCATGTCGGCGAAGACCGCCAACAGCAGCAGCAGGCCGAGCACCGCCTTCACCCAGAACTCGCCCACCTGCATCAGCAACAGCCCCGCCGACAGTATGGTTACCAGCGCCCCGCCAAGAAAAGTGCCCACAACCGAAACCCGCCCGCCGCTCAGCAAGGTGCCCCCCAGAACTGGCGCCAGAAACGCGGGCAACAGCCAGTCCTGCCCCAGGTGTCCCGCCATCGACGGGATCGCAGCCCCGGTGCGCGCGGTCAGCATCAGCCCGGCCACCGTCGCCAGCAGGCCCGACAGCACATGGCACGCGACAAAGGTGCGGTTGACCCGGATGCCCGACAATTCGGCGGCAGCAGGAGATGCCCCTGCGGCCAGCATGCGGCGGCCAAGGGCGGTGTATCTGTAAAGATAGGCCAGCGCCAGCATCACGACCACCGTCACCAGCAGCAGCGGCGACAGATAGCCGCCGATCTTGGCCTTGCCAAAGGCTGCAACCTCGGGCGGCAGGGCGCGAAACGCCCCGGCACGGGTCAGAAAGATCATGACGCCGAAAAAGATGCTCATGGTGGCAAGGGTGATGATGAAACTGTGGATGCCGCTTTTGACGATCACCATGCCGTTGATCCAGCCCAAGGCAGCCCCCATCGCCAGCGCGCCCAGAACGGCCACCGGCAGCGGCAGGCCCACAGCCTCGATCATCCAGCCGCCGAACATCACCGCACAGACAGCCATCGCCCCGACCGACAGGTTCAGCCCGCCGGTGACGATGACCACCATCATGGAAAAGCCGATCACGATGTCGATGGCCATCGTGCGGCCCATCGCGAACAGGCTGAACCGGCTGAGGAAGGCTGGGGCAAGCGTGGCGAAGATCACCGTGAACACGATGATCAGCAGGATCAGGCCGAATTCATTGGTCAGCATAAGCCGCCGCCAGGATCGCGCGGCACCGCCGAGTTCAGAATGGACGTCCGCGACGCCGAGGGCTTCGTTTTGAGACATGGGTGCGGACCTTCCCGGCTAGAAACCAGAGAACGGGGCGCCCCGGAAGGCGCCCCAAAGCAAGGCTGTCATGCGGGGCAGTCGAGGTAGGTCGCCTCGAACGTCCCCATAAGGTCCTCGGTGATCCCCTGCATGGCCGCGATGTAGGTGTCCACGGATGTTGCATCGACAAAGACGGTGCCCGAGTCGATGAACTTTTCAGTCAGCGCAGTCGACGCAAACGGCGCATCCGCCTTGACCGTGCAGCCACCGCGCATCTTCGATGCCGCGAAGGTGCCGATGTAGCCCTGACCATAGGGGTTCTGCAGCATGGTGCCGTCGATCACGCCATCCTTGATCGCCTGCAACACCACTTCGTCATGATCGATGCCGACCATCTTGATTCGCTTGTCGCCGATCCGGCGCAGAGCGTTCGAGGCGACCACAGCCGGAACCCAGGCGGTGGTGACGATGCCGTCGACATTGGCGGCTTCTGCTGCAAGGTAGGCGTTGATCTTTTCTTCGGCCGGTTCCGGCGCGTCGATGTCGGCGATCACCTGCACGACCGTGACGGCACCGTTGGTCTCGTCAGCGGCCTTCTGCACCGCGTCGATGCGCAGTTGGGTATTCGGGTCCACCAGGAAGCCGGTGAAATGCGCAATGCGGCCTTTGCCACCCATCGCCTTGATCAGTTCCTTGGTTCCCAGATAGGCCGAGTTCCCGGTATCAGTGCCAAGGCAGAAGGAGTCTGCCGAGGGCGCCTTCAGGCAGCCAGCCAGCGAGATCACTGTCGCGCCTTCGCCGGTAAGCTCGTCCACGACCGACACAGTGCCGACGGGATCGCCCGGGAAGATCAGAAAAGAATTGTAGCCTTGGGTCAGCAGGCTTTCGAGCAGCTCGTTCTGCTGGCTCAACTCCCACTGCTGAGGCACGCGGTAGTCAGCGGCGGACAGACCGAAGTCCTTGGCCGCATCCGCGCCGGCCTGTTCCCAGGCGGCGAAATAGGGGTGCGGTCCGCCGGGAACCAGCGCCACCTTGGCGTCATCGGCCAGGCCCGCCACGGGCATGGTCGCAACAAGTGCAGCGGCCAGCAGGCCGCCCAGGGTGAATGTCCCTGAGGTCATGGTGTATCCTCCTCTGTTGTCTTTGCGAGCACATGGTTCGCGCTCTAAAAATACCGATATATCGCAGCATGCCGTTAGGCAACAGTTTTTTGCTGGCAAGGTAGAACTGGTACCTTCTGCCCTGTCCTACATGGTCTTTTGCTTGACTGCCAAAAAGCAATATATCAGTATGTGAATAATCGTCGTGTACAGTCGGCGCGCGGAAAGTGGCGCGAGCCGAACCGTCAGGACCTTGCCGGACCATGACGACCACCGAAGGAAACAAGGCATGACGAGGCAAGTCGGGTCAGATGCGACCACGAACGCAGCAGATCGGCATGACGATCAAATGAGTGCGTTCTTGCTGCGGGGGGCGCGGGTTCTGGACCCGGTCCAGATGGCAATTCCTGCGCCGATGGAAGGTCAGGTCCTGATCAGGGTGCGCCGCGCCGGGATCTGCGGGTCAGACATACACTACTTCACCCACGGGCGTGTCGGGCGGTTTGTGCCCAAGCGCCCGTTTGTGCTGGGGCACGAGTTCGCAGGCGAGGTCGCGGCCCTTGGCGCCGGGGTTTCGCCTTCGCTGCTGGGGCAGCGCGTCGCCGTTGACCCCTCGATCCCCTGTAGCGCTTGTCCCACCTGCAAGTCTGGCCGATACAACTTGTGTGCTGACATGCGCTTTTTCGGATCGGCGAGTTGCGACCCGCATCTCGACGGCGGTTTTGCCCAACATGTGGTGGCCCCTGAGGCGAATTGCTATGTGCTGGACGACCGCGTCGGCTGGGGCGAGGCCGCCTTGGTCGAGCCCTTGTCGGTGGCGCTCCACGCCCTGAACCGCTCCGGCGGAGTGGTCGGAAAATCTGTGCTGATCACTGGCGGCGGGGCGATCGGCCAGCTTCTGGCGATTTCGGCCCGCGCCTTCGGGGCGGCGCTGGTCGTGGTCAGCGACCCAGCAGCTTTTGCGCGGAAAGAGGCGCTGGCTCTTGGTGCGGATGTGGCGCTGGACCCCACGCAGGCCGATTTCGAGCCAGACGCAACCACCCTCTCTAACGGTGGCTTTGACGTGATGTTCGAAGCGGCAGGGTCGGCACCGGCCTTGGTGCAGGGATTGCGACTGCTGCGCCGAGGGGCCACTCTGGTACAGGTCGGCACCTTGCCCGCCGACGTGACACTGCCCTTCAATGATATCATGGCGCGGGAACTTTCAGTTTTCGGCTCGTTCCGCTTTGCCAATGTGTTCGGAACGGCTTTGCACCTGATGGCATCGGGCCGGATTGCAGCGCAAAAGGTGATTTCCGCCGTTTACCTGCTGTCCGACCTGCCAGCCGCAATGGACCGCGCCGTGAAAAAGATAGATGTCATAAAGGTGCAGATCGAGCCATGACACTGCGAATAGACGCTCATCAACATTTCTGGGAGCGGCTTATCCCCCTTGAGTCGAGCCGGGCACACGCTTCATCACCGACGGCTGGAGCGGCTATGCAAGACTGCCCGAGCGCCGTCACGAGCCGAAGATCATCGGGCCGATGGCCGCCCACGTCGTGCTGAAATGGGTCCACCTCGTGTTCTCGAACTTCAAACGCTGGGCGCTCGGGACGCTGAATGGCCTGCGCAAGCCCCACCTGCGCCGCTATCACGACGAATTCGTCTTCTGCTGGAACCGGCGTCGCCACACCGCGCACCGCCTTCAGCACCCTGATCGGCATGGGCGCGCGCCTCGACCATGCGGGCTATCGCGCTTTCGTCGACCAGCGCGTCTGAGCCAACCGGCCTGAAGATCGACGCCGCAACGGCACGATACGCACCGCATCACCAAGGCGCCCGCCTCGCGCGAAGTCCTCCAACTCGCATGCCACGAACGCCGTAAGCGCATCCGGGAAACGACTGCGGATTGAGCAAACTGCTGTCTGGACTTTCCGCGGCGGCGTGATCACGCATCCTGGGATTCCCATTTGATGTAGACCTTGTTGTCGACGGCCCATTTTTCGTCGATCTCGACGAGTACGGCGCTGACCAGTCGCTCGAGAGATTGTTCGTTCGGAAAGACCCTCACCTTGACGGTGCGCCGCTTGAGTTCTTGCTGGATGGCGCGCTCCATCGGGTTTGAGGTGCGCATGCGGCGCCGGTGATGCTCGGGCAGTGCGAAGACAGCGAGACCCTCGGGCACGCTCTGCGCCAGCCATGCGGCGAGTTTCGGGGCGGTGTCGCGGTAGGTCGTGACGAGTTCAGCCAGAGCGGTTTCTGCCTTTGGCAAGGAGGCCGCGTTCCAGACGGCGCGCAGTTCGGCGCCGATGCGCTTTCGGATCGCAAGACCGGGCGCGTGGTGGATGGCGTTCCGGGCGAGATGGAACTGGCACCGTTGCCATGTCGCGCCGCCGAGCACGGCCCTGCGCGCGGCGCGCAGGCCGGCGCCCGCCATGGGCCTTGAACCAATGGCGGCCAACATGGCGAACCGTCGGAGACCACGTACTCGACCCCGCGCATGCCGCGCGCCTGGAGGCTCTCCAGGAAGGCGCGCCAGTGGACCTCCGCTTTCGACAGGGCGACGCAGACGCCCAGCACCCGGCGGCGCTCGTCCGGGCCGATGCCGATCGCCGAGAGCACGGCGGCGTCGCGCACGATCCCGCCGTGGCGCATCTTCTCGTAACGCGCGTCGAGGATCAGATACTTGATGACGCCGAGTTCACGGGTGCGCCAGGCATCGAGCTCGTCGTCGAGCATCCTGGCGGCGCGGCTGACCTGCGACGAGGACAGGCTTTCGATGCCGAATTCGCGCATCACCGCCTCCACTTCGCGGGTAGAGACGCCCCTTGATGTACATCTCCGCCACCGCCAGCATCACGGCCCGGACCGACCGCCGCCCGCGTTCCAGGGATTGCGGGCAGAACGGTTCCCCATCGTGGCCAGCGGTCTTGGGAACATCGACTGTGACCGTACCTGCCGGCGTGTCGATGCGCTTGGGCTTGTAGCCGTTGGCGTAGCCCCGCCGGTCCACCGTGCGCTCATAGGCGCCCGCGCGCAGGAACCGCTCGCGCTCGATCTGCATGGCCAGCTCGAACGCCCGGCCAAAGACCGTGGCGATGTCGTCGGGGCCATGCTCGATCAGATGTTCCAGAACCGCCTCGATCGCCGTATCCTTCCGTCCGTCCATTCGACTGTCTCCATGGTGGTGCAACTCCATGGAATACCAGAGTGGATCGCCCCCGCCGGGGCATGACCCGGCGGGGGCGCGCGCTCACGCGCGCAGCCGAAAGTCCAGACATCAGGTTACAGTACCCCGCCAGCCATCCCGGCTATCGGCGTCGATCTCACGGAGGTCGCGCTCGCCACAGAGCGCCATGGAGCTCGCCGCGCACGATATTGAGCGCCCGCGTGACACCGGCTTTGCCGTTCGCGCCAAACCGGAGAGGATGGGCCGCTCGTAGGCGCCTTTCGCGCCCAGCGCCACCGCCCTCAGCACGTCCTGCCCGGATCGGACGCCACCGCGTCTTTCGAGCGAAGCATGGCCGAAACGTCATCCGGCTCCTTCATATCGTCCCTCCGCAGACCTTCGGCCGCGGCTGCGTCTCAGCGGTTCGCACTATCATCCAAACCTCGCTCTCAGCTCAACGAGGGCTGCAGATCCTCTGGTCGCCAGAGGGACAGTTTGTCGTGTCGCCTGACAACGGACATGCGACGTGGCATGAACAGGTCGGCGCTGGCCATTCAGTGGGGTCTGGGGCGCGATCTTCATCCAGGGAAGATTTTCTGACGCGACCCAGACGGATGAACAGCCTGCGGGCGTGGTTTATGCCAAGGCGAAGACGCTGTCCGTGAACTGAACGTCCGCGATGTCGTCCACGCCGCGAAGCAGGATGACGTCTCCATCTTCGCCCTCGAGCTTGATTTGGAGAGAACAGCCTTTGTTGCGGTCGCTGGCGATCTCCGCGCCGCCGAGGTCGATCAGATCCTCGCCGGCCTCGTAGTCGCGGATCCGCAGGCGATCAAACCTGCCTTCCCGGTCCGTGAAGACAAAGACGTCCTCATCGCCGAGGCCGCGGACGACGTCGTTCCTTCCCCCGCCGGCGACGATGATGTCCCGGCCCTCGGTGCCGCGAAGTCGATCGCTCCGCGCCGTGCCGAGGATCAGTTCGGGGGTGTCGAGGTCCAGGCCGACGATCACCGGGTCGTGGTCGGAGGAGGCGAAGGCAGAGAGGTCGCCGAATTCGGCGAAATCCGCGCCATCGTACTGGATCGAATAAGCCTCGGGGCTGTTGACGTTCCAGATCGTGCTGCCGGTGACCTGCGACGCTAGGCTGTCGTTGGCGAAGGCGTAGTCGAGCGTTCCGCCAACGCCGTTGAACTGGTAGGAGACATCCGCGGGCGCCGCGAGGTTGGTCAGGCCCGCATCCTCCAGCGCCCGGATCGCGCGCTCGCCCGCATAGGCGTTGAAGTCGCCGATGGTGAGCTGGTCGGCGTCGCCCGAGCCGGTGGGATCGGTGGCGAGCCATGCGGCGAGTTCCTCCGCCGCGGCGACCCGGGTCAGCGCGGCCGAGCCCTCCACATCGCTGTCGTCGGCCTCGCCATAGACGATCGCGCCGGTCGTCGAGCCCTTGGACTTGAAGTGATTCACCGAAACCGTCAGCGCCTCGTCCGTTGCGAGTTCGGTGAAGGTCTGGGCGAGCGCCGGACGGCTCTGGGGAAAGCCGGGGGTGTAGGGCGCGGTGAACGCCTCGTCGTCGAGCACCGCGAAGTCGCCGGTGGGGGCGACCGTCGCGGACTTGTAGATCAGCGCCTGCTTGATCTCGTCCGTCCCGATCGCGCCGGTCGCGACATAATCGTAGGTCCCCGCGCCCACCTCGGCATTCACCGCTTCAACCAGCGCCGCGGTCGCCTCGTCCGGCGCGCCGAGGTCGTTTTCGATCTCGATCAGGCCGAGGATGTCGGCGTCGATGGCGACGATGGCGGCGACGATCTTCGCCGTCTGAATCTCGAGCTCCGCCTCCGTGGCCGCGCCGCGCGAGCCGAGCGTGGTGAAATAGTTCAACACGTTGAAGGACGCGACCTTCAGGCTGCCGCCGACGTCGTCGGGCGTGGCCTGCCGCGGGTTCGGATTGACGGATGCGTCGAACGCGACCGCGCCCTGGGTCTCGACCTTGTACTCGTCGAAGGAGAAATGCATCACCCCGTCGATGGCGTCGCCTACGATGCCGTCGCCGGTGCGCGGCGCGCTCGACAGGCTGTCGTCCTCGGCGTTCTCGAACAGCAAGATGTCGCGGGCGTTCGCTTCAGCCTGGGCCTCCGCTCCCGGCGTGAAGCTCTGGTAGACTTGCGTCGGCTGGATCAGCGGCGCGCCGGAGGTGACGCCGACCTCGCCGAAACTGGTGAAGGTGTCGGTGACGGTCAGCCGCTCGCCGTCGCCCGCGACGACCCGCACGCGCATGCCCTCGACGGACTCGAAGAAGGCCGCGGGGTCGAAGCCGTCCGCGAGGGGCAGCGCGATCTCGGCCGCGTCAGGCAGCGCCACCCCTGTGTCGTCCACGGTGAAGTCGGCGTCGCTGAGCTGGGTCGCCTCGAAGAACTCGCCCACCGTGCCGGTCACGGTGAGCAGGTCCCCCACGGCCACGGTCGGATCGTCGCCGGTGAAGACGAAGACGCCCTCCGACGTCGCGGCGTCGCCGTCGCCGTCGGCCGCTTCCTCTTGCAGAAAGAAGCCGTTCAGCTGGTTGCTGACGAGGGTGACGACGCCCTGCGCGATGATCCGCTCGCCGGTCAGCGGCGAGGCGTCGCCCGAGCCCTGGATTTCGCTGATGAAGACGAACTCCGGCTCGCCGTCTCCGTCGGAAAAACCGGGGGTCGGATCGTTGGGGGCGCCATTGTTGAAGTTCAGGATCCGCCAGTCGGCGGCGGCATCGGTGTCGACGCCATCGGCGATCCGACCCACCCCTGCAGGCAGGAAGGAGCCGTCCGGGCCAACGACCGGCGCGCCGAAGGCGAAGGCGTCGGACGCGCCGCCGTCGCTGACGCCGACCACGTCGCGAACCACCTCTTCGCCCGTGACCACGCCGCCCACGAGTGTGGCGGTCTCGACGAGCGCGATGGTGTAGGCGCTGTTCTCGATCGAATTCGCGGCGATCGCGATGTCGGCGGTCACGCCATAGGTGGCCTCGGCGGTGGCGTTCGCCAGCAGCAGGAAGCCGTTCTCGCCCAAGGTCGCGTCGGCGGCGAAGTCGAACCGGAAGTCGATCGCGCCGTTCGAGGCGCCGGCGTCGCTCTCGACCACGACGATGCTTAGCCCCGCGAGCGACGCGCCCGCATCGCCGATCAGCTCGACATACTCGCTGTCCTCTCCCGTGGTGCTGCCGAGAACCTCGTTGATGAGGACCTGCGCGTCGCCGTCGCTCTCGAACACCGAGTCGGCGCGGAAATTCAGGTTCTGGATGCGCGTGTCGAGGTCGAAGTCGGAGTCTGCGACGTCGTAAGGCGTATCGAGGAAGTTCGCGGCCAGGTATTCTGCGAGCGCGTCCTGCTCGGTGCCGTCATCGGCAAACGTCGCCACTCCGGTCTGGACGCCCTCCTGCGCGAGATCGATGCGGTCGACGCCGGCGCCGGCAGGGAAGGGGTAGCCGTCGCCGCCGTCGGCGAGGAAGCCGAGCGTCACGACGCGGAAGGTCGTGGCGCCGTTGTCCACGATCGCGCCGTCGCGCACGATGTCGGCGATGATCGCGCCGTCTTCGCCGACGATCGCCGCGTTCTGGATGCGGGCGCCTGCCGGCAGGTCAGGGTCGAAGCTGAACTCGACGCCAGCCACCTGGGGAAAGCGGCCCTCTTCGTTGATCCCGCCGTCCGCGTCGTAGGTCGAGGCGGCGACGCCGTGCTCCAGCACCGCGGCGAGCTCGGCCGTCGTCAGGCTGAGGATCGACAGGTCGTTGTTGAAGCTGAGCGCGTTCGCGATGTCGTTCTGGCTGATGCCGCCTGCGGGCTTGATGACGTTGCCGTCCGCGTCGAGCACTTCTTCAGGGGACAGGAACTCAGGCTCGCTGCCGCCGGCGGGGACGATCACTTCGCCGATGTCGTTGCGGATGCCGCCGCCGTTCTTGATCGAGACAACCACCTCCGCATCCGTGTCACGCGCGACCGCGAGATTCGCGTCGGCTGTCAGGTTGCCGAGGTTCGTTTCGCCGGTGCGCACCCCGCCGCGAAGGCCGTTGAGATAGACTGTCGTCACGCCAAAGACGTTCGATTCCGTCAGCGCGATTTGCGCGCCGATCGCGTCGGCGACCGCCTGCACCTCCGCATCGACCAGATCCTCGGCGCCGAGATCGGCCACGCCCTGCGCGTCCGTCGCATAGGCGCCCGAAACCTTTGCGTCGTAGCTGTCGGTGGTGATGTTGCCCTTCTTGTCGAAGTCGATCACCAGCCGGCCAACGTATTTGTAGGAGCCGTCGGTGTTGACGATGAGCGTGTCGGTCCCGCCGGCGTTCTCGACGACGATCGGATAGTCGCCCTGGATGGTGTCGCCGTCGCGCGGGCGGTCGGTCTCGTCGAGGAGCCGCGTGTTGGAGCCGCCGGCGATGATGACGTCCACGTTGACGAGACGCGCCGCAAGCGCCTCCTCGATGGCGATCTGCTGCATATGGGCCTGCAGGATCACCTTGTTCATGGTCGGATTGGCGTCGAGCAGCGCGTCGACTTCAGCCTGGATGATCGCGGCCAGCGCGTCGAGCTGCTCGGGCGTCGGGTCGCCGTCGAAAATCTCCGGAAAGACCCCGAGCGCGCCGGGGCTCGAGATGAAATCGAGGGTGGGGGTGGTCGCGCCCACGAGGCCGATCAGTTCACCGCCCTGCACGAGCACCACGGACGAGGTCACCGTTCGCGCGCGCGGCGTGCCGCCGCCCTCAACCTCGAGGGGCGCGAGATCCGGCTCGGTCGAGAAATCGAGGTTGCTCGAGAGGTAGGCGAAATTCGTGCCGAGGTACGCCAGCACGCCTGCGACGTTGTAGGCGAGCGGCGTCTCGTTGGTCGTCGGATCGCCGTCGAGGTCGAAGGTTCCGTCGATGAGATCGGCGACGAAGCCCGATCCGAGATCGAATTCGTGATTGCCGAAGGCGATCGCGTCAAATCCGAGTTCGTTCTGGATCAGCATGTCGGCGACGCCTTCGACGCCGAAGACCGCCGCGGAGGCCTGAAAGAACAGCCCCGGCAGGATCGCATCGCCGGACGACAGGCGGATCGTGTTGTCAGTGATCCCGTCGCCGCCGAGATCCTGCGCTTCGAGCGCGTTCATCACCGCAGAGAGCCGCGGCGCGTCGAACACCGCCTGGGACGCAGCCTCCTGATCGGTGACATGGAGGATCTCCAGGGTAAAGACCTCCTCCTCCGGCTTGCATCCGTCGCGGTTCGAACCGGTGGAGGTCTGATCGGGAAAAACTCTTGCCATTCTGGATATTCCGTCTGTTTCGTTTCAGGGGATCAGATCAGCGCCAGCGCGTCCGAAGACGCAAAGCCGCGGGACAGCTCATAGGCGACCGTCGTTCCGGACACTTCGTAGGCCGCGAGCAGCAGCGCCTCGTCGGTGGGGCTGTCGGCGGCGGCGACGAACCGGAGGACCTCCGGGCCAAGGTCGCCGGTCGCAAAGCCGTCGATGTAATCCACGAGGACCGCGTCGGCGGGAGCGCTGATGTTGAAGACCGCGATCCCTGAGTCCCGCTCGAGGCCGACAAAGGCGAAATGCTCGCCGTCGATCTCGCCGATCGCGATCGCCTCGGGCTCGACGCCCTTTGCGTCGGAACGATTCTCGTCCAGGCCCCCCTCGTCGTCCTGGAAGCGCTCGGGCGCCACCTCCGCGATCAGTTCGGCGAGGTCGGAGCCGCTTTCGAACACGACCTCGCCGTCCGTCCCGAAGATCGTGAAGGAGCGCGCGCCGAAAGCGTGCAGCACGTCGATGTCGCCGTCGCCGTCCGTGTCGCCGTCGACCGTCGAGATCGCCAGCCGCTCGAGGCCGGTGAGGTCGATCGAAGCGTCGATTGCGCCGGGCTCGAGATCCTCGATCCGCGCCTCGTCGAACTCGGGGGCGTCACCACGGCCGTCGCCCTCGTTGGCGGTGGCGAAGTAGCCGACGCCGTCAATCTCGAACGCCGCGATCGCGTCGGGCATCCTGAGGCCGACGAGATTTTCGAAGTTGCGGATGTCGATGATGCCTTCGTCGTCGGGGTCGATCGCGTTGCCGGGGATGCTGTGGTCGACGATGCCCAAGGGGAGCAGGTCGATGATCGTGCGCGACGCGAGGTCGATGACCCCCACCGTGTTGTTCTCCTGCAGCGTCACATAGGCAGTGGCGCCGTCGGGGGAGATAGCGATGTACTCGGGCTCGAGATCGAGCGCCAGCGACTGTCCGGGCGCGACGCGGATGCCGGCGTCGCGCGCCGCCTGCTCGAAGCCCGCGAACGCCTCGAACCCGATCTCGATCGTCGCAAAATCGTCGCAGATGTCGATGACCGTCACCGATCCGGCGGGGTTCTCGGTCAGCTCGCCGTCGCCGTTGAACTCGCCTTCATTGGCGACGAGCAGTGTCCGGCCGTCGGCGGAGAAGGCAAGCTGGTCGGGCAGATTGCCGACCTCCACCGTCCGCACCGGCGCCAGCGTCTCGGCGTCAAAGAAGGCCACAACGCCCCTGGAGGCGAGCACCGCCGTGCCGCCCAGCAGCGGCGGCAACGCCACCTCGCGGTCCTCGATGCGAATCGCTGCGGCGATCAGGCCGTTGGCGACGGCGACCGACTGCACCCCGCCGAAACCGGGAATTCCGGTCAGGTCGATCGTGTCGACAGGTTCGCCGCATGCAGGGTCGCCGGATTCCAGCGCAAAGACGTCGATGCGACCGAGATTGCCGTTCGTCACGTAGAGCTTGCCGTCATCGAAGGCGACGACCTCCGAGGCGCCGACCG
>Ga0335394_10005978_pt1 | contig 13737 bp, 9 predicted proteins | sample MAT03_FD_205741 | JGI IMG/M metagenome (GOLD analysis project Ga0335394, IMG submission 205741) | Freshwater microbial communities from Lake Fryxell liftoff mats and glacier meltwater in Antarctica - MAT-03 (spades assembly) (version 2) ...
CGACGTGAACACCTACCTCACGCACCTCACGCGCGATCTCTGCTACGCCTACACGATCGACACCCAGTTGCAGCTCGACATCAAGATCAACGTCCCGACCCTCAGTGTGGAGACGCTGATCCCCCTAGGGCTGATCATCAACGAGGTCATCTCCAACTCGCTGAAGCATGCCTTCAAGGGACGCAAGCAGGGCACCATCCTCGTTCACCTCGATGGCGACCAGGAGCACGGCTTGCACCTGCGCATCGGCGACGATGGCGTGGGCCTGCCCGATCGCAGCAAATGGGACCGCCCCAACAGCCTGGGCATGGACCTGATCCAGACACTGGCCGGCCAGTTGAACACCACCGCCGAACTCGTGCCCGGTCCCGGAACGGTGTTCGAACTCACCACCGTGCGCGAAGCGAAGCGCCGCCGCGCATAGCACGGCACACGCGCAACCGTTCATCACCGCTGCCCCGACTTTCTCCTTACCGCGCCTTAACCGCGCAGCTACATTTGCGCCCGCTCGCCAGCAAGGCGATCACCATGGCCCATGCGCAACCCGCTTTTCTTTGCCATCCCTTTGACCGCCGCGATCACCGCCGGATGCGGTGATGGAAGCACCGACACCACCGTGGAGCATTTCAGTTATCCTGGAACCACCGCGGACACCACCGCCGGTGATTCGCTGCACGGTACGTGGGTGGCCGATCCCTATCGCTGGCTTGAGAACGACACCAGCGCCGAGACCGCCGAATGGGTGAAGGACCAGAACGCGGTGACCGATGCCTATCTGGCGACGATCCCCTATCGCAAGGAGATCGCGAAGCGTTACGAGGAGCTATACAACTTCCCGAAGGTGAGCGCACCGATCAAGGTGGGCGATCTCTTCTTCCAGTACAGGAACAGCGGTCTGCAAAACCAGAGCGTGATCTACGTGCGTACGGGCCTCGATGGGGAGGACAAAGTCTTCATCGATCCCAACGCGATCGATCCGGCGGGCACCACCACGTTCTCGCTGATGGGATGGAGCAATGACGAACGCTACATGGCCGTTGGCGTGCAGAAGGCCGGCAGCGATTGGCAGGACATCACCCTGTGGGATCTGAGTACCATGAAGGAATTGCCCGAAGTATTGAAATGGGCAAAATTCAGTGGTGTGGCCTGGTACAAGAACGGCTTCTTCTATAGCCGCTACCCGACACCGGTGAAGGGCACCGAGTTGAGCGCGGCCAGCCAGTGGCAGAAGGTCTTCTACCACACCCTGGGCGATGCCCAGGAAAAGGACGTGCTGGTCTGGGAGAACACCGCCAACCCCAACCTCTATGTCGGCGTTGGCACCACAGAGGGTGAGGAATTCGCGACGCTGTTCGTGAGCACCGGCACCGATGGCTTCGAGATGCACTTCCACGACCTGCGGAAAAGCGGGATCCCCACCCCTGCTACGAAATGGACTGCACTTCAGACAGGCTTTGATCACAAGACCAGCATCCTCGACTACGAACCAAAAAGCGGCAGGCTCCTGGTGATGACCGATGTGGACGCACCGAAGTACCGCCTTGTCGCCGTTGATCCGGCGAAGCCCGCGCAAGCCGATTGGAAGGACATCATTCCACAGAAAGATGAACTGCTCCAAGGTGTGAGCACCGGTGGCGGTGTGCTCTTCGCGGAATACTTGAAGGACGCGACCAGCCGCTTTTACCGTTACAACAACGACGGGACCGGCGGGCAGGAGGTCGTTTTGCCGGGACTGGGCAGCGCGGGTGGCTTCGGCGGGCTGCGCACGGACACGTACAGCTTCTATAGCTTCACTTCGTTCACCGACCCTGGCACCATCTACAGGTACGATTATGCGACGGGGAAGAGCGAGGTCTACTTCCGCCCTGAACTGAAGTTCGATCCCGAACAATATGTCACCGAGCAGGTCTTCTATCCCAGCACGGACGGCACCAAGGTGCCGATGTTCATCGTGTACAAAAAGGGCATGGAGAAGAATGGCAAGAACCCCACCCTGCTCTACGCGTACGGTGGCTTCAACATCAGCCTGACCCCCAGCTTCGGCACATCGCGCATGTTGCTTCTGGAGCAAGGCGGCGTGTTCGCGATGCCCAATTTGCGCGGGGGCGGGGAGTACGGCGAGGACTGGCACAAAGCCGGTATGAAGGAGAAGAAACAGAACGTGTTCGATGACTTCATCGCCGCCGCGGAATTCCTGATCGCGAACAAGTACACGGATAGCGCGCACCTCGCGGTGAACGGCGGCAGCAATGGCGGCCTGTTGGTCGGCGCGGTGATGACCCAGCGTCCCGAGTTGTTCAAGGTGGCCTTCCCGGAAGTGGGCGTGCTGGACATGCTGCGCTACCAGAAATTCACCGCTGGATTCGGCTGGGTGCCGGAATACGGCAGTGCGGACAACAGCAAGGAAGAGTACGACTACCTGCGCGCCTATTCACCGCTGCATAACGTGAAGCCCGCGAAGTATCCCGCCACCCTGGTTATGACCGCCGACCACGATGATCGCGTAGTGCCCGCGCACAGCTTCAAGTTCATCAGTGCGTTGCAACCAGCCCAACAGGGTGACTCTCCAGTGATGATCCGCGTGGAGACCAACGCAGGCCATGGAGCCGGCAAACCCACGAGCATGATCATCGCCGAGCAGGCGGACAAATTCGCCTTCTTCTTCAAGAACGTCGGCTTCACGCCGAACTACGAGGTGAAGGACGAGACCATGAAGCACTGATCCGGCACGACAACGAGTTGGTGAAAGGAAGCCCTGGCCCCCACCGCATGGTGGACGGCCGGGGCTTCGTGTTACGCTGAGATCCTCCGTGCCGATGGGATCGATGGAGATCATTGACGCGACCGGACGATCGATCACGCGATCCCCGTCAACGGCGAACGCGAGGCACGCTTGGCGCTGGTCGCTTACAACAGTTCGATCCACCTCGTTCACGTGTACACAGTGAATGGCACGACCGTGGTGTCGATCGCCCGCTGAAACGGCACATTGCCCGATCGTCCGAACCCATGCGGATATCTTTCCGCGTCTCAACAGCCGATCCATGACGCACGCAGACCACTGGCCCTTTGCCATCGCCATAGCGTTGGCAGTGCAAGCTCCTTCCTTCTGCCAGACCATTTCAATTGACGAAGGTCCATTGCGCCATGTCGATCCGATGATCGGCACGCAGCGCATGGGCCATGTCTATCCCGGCGCCACCGTGCCCTTCGGCATGGTGCAGCTAAGTCCGGATACCGACACGATCCCCTATGCCGTGGATGGCAAATACAACCCGGGGGTCTACAGCACCTGCTCGGGCTATCAGTACGATGACAGCACCATCGTCGGCTTCAGCCACACGCACTTCAGCGGCACCGGGCATTCCGATCTCGGCGATATCCTGTTGATGCCCACGACCGGACCGTTGCAGATGAACCCCGGTACCGCCATTGCACCACAGAGCGGCTTCCGGTCGGTGTTCCACCACAAGAACGAGAAGGCAACACCTGGTCGCTACGAGGTGCTCTTGGAGGATCACGGCATTAAGGCAGAACTCACCGCCACCACACGCGTGGGCATGCATCGATACACCTTCCCGCGTGCGGAGACAGGTCATGTCATCTTGGATCTGGTGCACGGCATTTACAACCACGTCGACAAGAACGTATGGACCTTCGTGCGTGTGGAGAACGACACGCTGGTGACCGGCTACCGCCAGACCAACGGATGGGGCCGCACACGGACGGTGTACTTCGCCATGGTCTTCAGCAAGCCGATCGTGCACTATGGTCAACAACCGGATGCTCGGCCCACGGAGTACCGTGGCTTCTGGCGGAAGTTCGATCAGACGAATGACTTCCCTGAGATGGCGGGCAGGCAGTTGCGCGCATGGTTCGACTTCGATATGAAGGCGGGTGAACAACTCCAGGTGAAAGTCGCCCTGAGCTGTGTGAGCACCGACGGTGCGTTGAAGAACATGCAAGCCGAAGTGCCCCAGTGGGATTTTGATCGCGTGGTGCATGAAGCGGAGGAGGCCTGGCGGAATGAGCTTGGGCGCATCGCCATCACGAGCAAACGGCCGGAGGTACTCACCAACTTCTATACGGCGATGTACCACGCCTGTCTATCGCCCACGGTGTACATGGATGTGGACGGCCAGTATCGGGGCCTTGACCAGAACATCCACACGGCCGAAGGGTTTACCAACTACACCACCTTCTCGCTCTGGGACACCTATCGCGCACTGCACCCGCTCTTCAACATCATCCAACGCGAGCGCTCCAGCGACTTCGTGAACAGCATGCTCGCCCACTACGACCAGAGCGCGCAGCGCATGCTGCCCATCTGGAGCCACTATGCCAACGAGAACTGGTGCATGATCGGCTACCACGCCGTGAGCGTGATCGCTGACGCGCAGGTGAAGGGCATAATCGGATTTGATGCGCAGCACGCGTTGGACGCTTGCGTTGCCACGGCTGAGCATCGGTCATTCGAAGGGCTAGGTGACTACATCGATCTCGGCTATGTGCCCGAGGATCGAAGCGGGGCTAGTGTGTCCAAGACCCTGGAGTACGCCTATGATGATGGCTGCATTGCGGAAATGGCGCGGCACCTGGGTGAAAAGGAGGTGGCCAAGCAATTCAAGGCGCGGAGCACGGCGTACCGCAACGTCTTCGACAGCCTTAGCGGCTTCATGCGGCCTAGGCTCGCGGATGGCTCCTTCTTGAAGATGTTCGATCCGATGGACACGCACCAGGAGGGTTTCATCGAGGGCAATGCATGGAATTACGGGCTATACGTGCCCCATCAGCCGGATGAACTCGCGGGCATGATGGGAGGGCAAAGGCGTTTCGGTGAGCACCTCGATTCGCTCTTCACCATGGAGCTTGCCGACAAGTACTTCGAGAAGACCGAGGACATCACGCGCGATGGCATCATGGGCAACTATGTTCACGGCAACGAACCCAGCCACCACGTGGCCTACCTCTACAACTACAGCGACCGTCCATGGATGACCGGCAAACGCACTCGCGAGGTGATGGACCGCATGTACGCACCACGACCCGACGGCCTGAGTGGTAACGACGATTGCGGGCAGATGAGCGCGTGGTACATCTTCAGTGCGATGGGCTTCTACCCCATGGAGCCGGGCAGCGACCTGTACGAGATCGGTTCACCGGTGGTCGACGGCGCGACGATCTCTCTGCCGGAGGGAAAGGAACTCCGCATCGTGGTCCACAAGCAGGGACCGAGGAACGTGTACTTGCGAAGCGTCAGGCTCCGCGGTGAACGGCTTGATAGGAGCTACCTCGTGCATGGTGAGCTGATGGCCGGCGGTGTGCTCGAGTTCGAGATGAGCGCCAAAACGCCCAAGCCCTGAGCGATGTCGACCCCGCTCTTCCACTTGCGTCCTTTCCGGGCTGAAGACTTGCCCGCCCTGGTGCAACGGGCCAACGACCCGACCGTGGCGGCGCACCTCTCGGACATGTTCCCGCATCCATACACCGAAGAGCACGGCCGGGCCTTTCTGGAGGAAGCCGCCCAGCTATTGCCTTTCCGGCGGTGCATCGATATCGGCGGAGAAGCCTGCGGAGCGATCGGGCTGCACCCGCGACAGGACCTTTGGCGCCGCAACATGGAGATCGGCTTCTGGCTGGGGCGTGACAAGCGCGGTCAAGGCATCATGGCACAAGCGATCCAGCAAATGGTCGCGCTCGGCTTCGAGACATTTCCGGAGGTCACGCGGATCTTCGGCACCACGTTCGGCACGAACGCCGCCTCGCAACGGACGATGGAAAAAGCCGGTTTCAAGGTGGAGGCGAAGCTCATCGGCACGCTGGTCAAAAACTGGGTGACGCATGATGAGCTGATCTATGCGGTGCGCAGAACCGCGTCCTAATTCTTGATGAATCCGCCCAAGAAGCGGCCGGTAACGAGTGTATGCAGCGAATAGTGGCCATCTGCGAGACCGCGCAGATCGATCGCGGCGTTTGATGGTGCCCCCTTCCAAACAGTGCGTCCGGCCAGATCGCGGATGACCATTGCACCTTGGGGCGCACCATTAACGAAGAGCTGCTCGCTGGCCGGGTTCGGATACAGCGACAGTGGCACCATACGCGCCGCATCGATCCCCGTGCTCGCATCACCGAAGATGCGCTCGAAGTTCTCGGCGAAGCTGTACGCCCCGTCGCAAGTTGAAACCGCATCCCAGTTGATGCTCCAGGTCATCATGCCGCGCAGGTCCGGATATCCGCCAGCTTGCGCGAGGGTGTACGAACCGGGCTGCGGCCCTTGGCCCAGGAGGTATTCCATCGCCGCTCGCACCGTGGCTGTATCGGTAAAACCGCCACCAGCGGCGTTCGTGCAAGCGGGCAAGGCTACCGCGACCTGTTCCGGCAGCAGACCGTCGAAGAAGCCGCCATTCGTGTTGAAGCCTTGGATCACCGCTTCGGTCTGGCTCACGATGAAATCAGCCGTGCCCTGCGTGTAGATACCGCCGTCGAGGCCGTACATGCTGCCGCTGTTGTAGAGCTGCACCTGCAGGATGTCCAACGAATCGCGCAACGCATGGATGATAGGCAGGTAAGCGCCCCAGATGCCACCGAACGCGCTCTGTGCGCCCTGTACGTAGGCCGTTTCCGGAGCCATGGTCAGGAAGAGCTTCTCCCCTGTTCCAGCCCTATACTGCAGCATGATCTCTTCCACGGCGCCGATCAACCGGAGTATGGCGGCATCTGTCGGTGCTGCGATCGTTCCACCGGTGATGGCCACGGAGGAGCCTTCCAGGTCGATGTCGATACCGTTGAATCCATAGGTGTTCAAGATGCCTACCATGCTCGCCACGAACTGGTCGCGCTCGGGATCACTGTTCAGATGGACCGTTGCGTTCGCGCCACCGATGCTGATGAGCACCTTCCGCCCCGCAGCTTGGTGTGTGGCTATCTGATCGATGAAGGTGGATTGCGGTGTGCCCGACGGCGTGAACTGCATAACGTACGTTGTGCCGATCGCCGGTTCAGCGAAGGACACTTCGATCACGTTGTACCGCGGGTCGATCTGGTCGAGTTCGATGTAGGGTGCGCTGGCATCGTTCCAATTGTGCCAATAGCCGACGAGCGCTGGTGAAGGGTTCTGTCCGAAGACCGCGAGGCTGAATACGTTGAGGAGGCCGCAGAGCACCGCGGGTCGAACGAGTGGATCCATGGAGCGAAAAGTAGCTGTGCCCGCTTTCCGTGGCATGTACTTTCGACGAATGCGCACAACCATCGCCTCAGCTTGCTTGTTCTGTACCCTCAATGTCCCGGTCCATGCCGCCACGTGGAACATCGGGCCGGGCCAGACCTACACCCTTCCCAGCCAGGTCAGCACGCTCGTTGCGAACGGCGATACGGTGGACATTGCAGCCGGCACGTACCCCAGTGACGTCGCGCGCTGGCAGGCGGATGATCTCCTGTTGCGCGGTGTCGGCGGTATGGCACATCTCGAATCCAACGGGCTGAGTTGGGGTAATAAGGCCATCTGGGTGATCCAGGGGAACAATACGACGGTAGAGTGGATCGAGTTCAGCGAGTGTTCCGTGCCTGACGAGAATGGTGCGGGCATCCGGCAGGAAGGCTTGGGCCTGAAGGTGCGCCATTGCTACTACCACGATAACGAGAACGGCATCCTCGCCGGTGAACTACATCCGTGTACGATGGTCATCGAGCACTCCGAGTTCGCCTACAACGGCTTCGGCGATGGCTACTCGCACAATCTTTATATCGGCAACATCGACACGTTGATCTTCCGCTACAACTACTCGCATCACGCACAGGTGGGCCACGAGCTGAAAAGCCGCGCATGGGTGAACGTGATCGAATACAACCGGATCGGCAACGAGGCCGATGGCGATGCCAGCCGCGAGATCGATCTGCCCAACGGCGGTCAGGCCTACTTGATCGGCAATGTGATCCAGCAGGGACCGCTAGGACAGAACTCCAACCTGGTCGGCTTCGGACTGGAGAGTCTCGGCAACCCGGGACCGCACGAGTTCTATGCCGTCAACAACACGCTCGTGAACGAGAAGCCATCGGGCACTTTCTTCAGTGTAGCGAACGGTACCGCGCTTTTCAAGGCATACAACAACATCCTCGCTGGAGCAGGTTTCTTCATGGCCAGTAACGGGACCACAAATCTCGATACACTGGCCAACCTGCGCAGCACCGACATCTCCTCCGTGATGTTCGGATCCCCCGCCACCTACGATTACCACATCTCCACATCATCTCCCGCGCACAACCTGGGCTTTCCGGCCGGTGTGTCGAACAGCGGCTATCCGTTGGTGGCCTGGTACGAGTACGTACATCCTACGGACGGTACACTGCGCTGCCAGCATGCGCTGCTGGATGCCGGTGCGTTCGAGACCTGCACGCAGGGCGCCGCAGATGAAGTGCATGAATGGATGCAACTGTTCCCCAACCCGGCGACGGTGAGCGTGCTGGTGAGCATGAATGTGAGCATGCTGTTCACGCGCGTGCAACTCTGCGATGCTCTCGGGCGAGTGTTGCGCGAAGTGCCGGTGAACGCTACCGACAATATCGTATTGGATGTCGGCGACCTACCAGCAGGCGTACACCTCGTCCGCTTGCTGGGGCCGAATGTTGGCGTGGAGCGTCGGTTCATGAAGTTCTGACGTACGTGGGATGGCCGTGAGATCTGGACACGGCAGGTGGTCGTGGAGTAGGCCCAACTGCGCGGTTCGCAATCCTCGTGCATGCCGCAGAACTGTACGCCGATGAACCACAGCAGTAACAGCGGAAGCACCGGCAGCCAGCATAACGCCATGGCCGCCATCCACAGCAACAGGCCGAATGGATGAGTGCGTTGCAAAGCGCTCTTCCCCTCGAACCGTTGCACAGGGATCAACGTGCGCAGCCACATGGAACGCGGGCCGAAACACGCGCCACGGGCATCCACGGAATGCAGAGAACCGCTCCGAAGAGCATCAGTCCTTCGCGCCACGCATTGCTGCACCAGAAACCAAGGGCGATCGGCAGCGCCAGCAGCGCGTATTCAGCGATCAATTCCGAACGCGGGAACGGAAGGTGTTTGCGCACGAAGTCCAGATCCAGGCGGCGCTGGTGCAAACCCACCATGGACAGCAGAACCGCGCCACCGAGGTAGTATTTGTAGTTCGCGTCGCTCTCCACGATCTGACGCACGAGCCAGGGAAGCACACACACTGCGATGCCCAGGAGCACCAGCCCGTATGTCGTGAAGTCGCGCCGCAGCTGCACTATGCGTAGTCGCAAGAAAAGCCCTCGATCGTTCCTTGTCACGGTAAGGCGGCCAAGATCCGCATTCCCCACCTACCGGACAACGAGTGTACACGAACGGCGATCATCGAAGTTGGATGGCCGGTGGGTGGCATTGCGCATGTGAGTTCGGCGCTCTTCGCGGCGGTGGTCGGACGCCACCAGATGCGCGAGCGACGTTCGATCACCAAAGCTCGGGCTAACTTGTCGGCCCCAAAACCGCTTGATGTGTTCGTGCTGATCATCGTTGTCTTCATTCTTGGTTACGCGGCCATCGCGCTGGAGCATCCGTTGCGGATGAACAAGGCCGCGCCCGCCCTGCTCACGGGCATGCTGGTGTGGACGCTCGTGATGCTGAGCGATACCGGTGCGGAACATGTGGGCACGGAGGGGAAGTTGGAAGCCCTGTTCCACCACTTGGGCGAGATCGCGAGCATCCTGTTCTTCCTGTTGGGAGCGATGACGGTGGTGGAGCTCATGGATGCGCATGGCGGCTTCGAGGTGGTGACAGATCGTATCGGATCGAAGAACCGGCTGGTGCTGCTGTGGGTGGTGGGCGTGCTCACCTTTTTCCTTTCGGCGGTGCTGGACAACCTGACAACGTCCATCGTGATGGCGGCGCTGTTACGGAAGCTGGTGGGCAGGAAAGAGGACCTGTGGACGCTCGGTGGCGTGGTGATCATCGCTGCGAACGCGGGCGGCGCGTGGAGCCCGATCGGGGACGTGACGACGATCATGCTATGGATCGGTGGGCAGGTCACGACGTGGAGCATCATCACGCAGCTCTTCGTGCCGAGCATCGTGTGCCTGGTGCTATCGCTGCTGTGGCTGAGCATTAAGATGCGCGGCAGCATTGAGCGGCCCGAAAGCGTGGCTGCCGAAGAGCGCGTGGTGACGAAGCGGCAGCAGTACATGGTTTTCGCGATGGGCGTGGTGACCTTGCTGGGCGTACCACTGTTCAAGGCTTACACGCACCTGCCGCCATTCATGGGCATCATGTTCGGGTTGGCGATCCTGTGGATGTACACGGAGTACGTGCACACGGGCAGCATGGAGGAGGCGGGACAGTACCAGGTGGCGGCGATCCTGAAGCGGATCGATCACAGCAGCATCCTGTTCTTCCTGGGGATATTGATCGCGGTGGCTGGGTTGCAGACAGGTGGGCACCTGACGCTGCTTTCCGGCTGGCTGGGGGCGCAGTTGCCGAGCGTGTACGCGGTGAACGCGATCTTGGGCGTGCTCTCGGCGATCGTGGACAATGTGCCGCTGGTGGCGGCCGCGCAGGGGATGTATCCGTTGAGCACGTACCCGCCGGACCACATCTTCTGGGAACTGCTGGCCCTGTGCGCGGGCACTGGCGGCAGCATGTTGATCATTGGTTCGGCCGCGGGCGTGGCGGTGATGGGCGTATTGGGCATGGAGTTCATGTGGTACGTGCGGCGGATGTTCGTTCCGGCGCTGATCGGCTATGTGGGTGGGATACTGACGTACTGGATCCTGGCCGGCACGGCATGAACTCATACACCGTCCTCATCTTCCTGTCGGCGCTGATCATCTTCAGCTACCTGTTCGACCTTTTCGCGAAGCGCACCAGCTTACCGTCCGTGCTCTTGCTGCTGCTGCTTGGCATGGCACTGCGCCCGCTTTTCCAACGCGCGGGCATCAATCTGCCGGATGTGTCCTTGCTGCTTCCCGCGCTTGGATCGGTAGGCTTGATCCTGATCGTGTTCGAGGGCGGACTAGACCTGGTGTACGAGCGATCGAAGAACGCCTTGATCCGTAAAGCCTTCGTGTCGGCTTTGGTGCTGTTGCTGGTCACCTCCGCCGCCATTGCAGCCCTGTTGTTCTATACAACGGGCGCAACGTTGCAAGCCTGCGTAGCCAATGCCATCGCATTGAGCGTGATCAGTTCGGCCGTGGCCATTCCCTCGGTAGCGACCCTGGAGCGGGACACGCGAGAGTTCGTCGTGTATGAATCGTCCTTCTCGGACATCCTGGGCATCGTGGCCTTCAACTTCGTGGTGAGCAATACCTCTTACGGCCCTGGAGCGTTCGGTCATCTGGCCATCGAGTTGGTCGGCGTGCTGGTCTTGAGCGCGGTCTTCTCCATGGCGTTGTTGGGTTTGCTGGGCCGCATTACCCACCATGTAAAGTTCTTCCTCGTACTCGCCATCCTTGTATTGGTGTATGCCGTTGGGAAGACCTTCCACCTTTCCACACTGGTGGTGGTGCTGGGCTTCGGCATGTTCCTGGCGAACGCAGCGCACATGCCGGTGGCTTGGTTCAGAAAGCACTTCCTCTACAGCGGGTTCAAGGGCGATCTTGACCAGATGCATCAACTCTCACGCGAAAGCGCCTTCCTGCTGCGCACCTTCTTCTTCGTGCTCTTCGGCTATACCATGGTGCCCGATGAACTGCGCAACCTCGCGATGCTGCAACTCGCAGGCATCATCCTTCTCATCACCTTCTTGCTGCGAGGCTTGTTCTTGAAGGGCATCTTGCGGCTGCCGCTTCGCCCGCTGATCTACATCACTCCACGCGGGCTCATCAGCATCCTGCTGTTCCTCAGCCTGCCGCCCGAATTGCGCATGATCGAAGTGGGTACAGGCCTGATCTTCGCGATGGTGCTGGCGACTTGTACGTTGATGGCCATCGGGGTCATGGGCATCCGGGGATCCGCCACTCGGAATGCTACGCTGCCGGAAGGATAGTAAGATGACCAATACATGAGGATCCGCTACTGGCGCCGGCGCTACTTCGGGGAGAACACCTCCCTGATCCTCGCGAGTATCGCGATCGGGGTGTTCGGCGCCTTGGGCGCGGTGGCGCTAAAGATGGGCGTGACCGAACTGACTCGCCTGCTGCACGACTGGCTGTTCGGTTCGCGAAGGGCATTACTGGTGCTGGTGATCCCAACTGCGGGGATCCTGCTGTCGGTGCTGTTCACGCAGTGGTGGCTCAAGGGTGATCTGGGTCGTGGCTTGCCATCGGTGCTCAAAGCCGTTCGGGAAAAGAAGGGCGTGATCGAAGTACACAAGATGTACTCGCAGGTGGTCACCAGCATTCTTACCATGGGTGCCGGTGGCTCGGCGGGCTTGGAGGCACCCATCGCGTCCACAGGTGCGGCATGGGGAAGTAATATGGCGCGTTGGCTGAAATTCGATGAGCCCACGCGACAATTGCTGCTGGCCTGTGGAGCAGCAGCAGGCATCTCGGCCATCTTCAACGCGCCCATTGCCGGGGCCATCTTCGCGCTGGAAGCCATCCTGCTCAACATCGCCATTCCGCTGGCGGTGCCCGTGCTGATCGCCTCGGCATCGGCGGCCTTTGTTTCGTCGTTGATCTACACGGGGCCTTTCGTGCTCATCACCGATTCCTGGAATGCCGCTGCGCTGCCTTACTACTTCGGTCTTGCCTTGTTCGCCGCGCTGGTCTCGGTCTATACCGTCCGCATGTACCATGGCATCACGGAACGTTCCAGTCGTTTCAAGAACCCTTGGGTGAAGGCCATGGTCGGGGGCGTGCTGCTCGGGACGTTGATCCTGTTCTTTCCGCCGCTCCTCGGCGAGGGCTACGACAGCGTGGAGAAGCTGTTGCACGGGGACTCCTCCATGCTATCGAGCTATGCCCCCCTTAGCATGGAACTCGGCGCGTGGAACCTGGAGGCACTCGTGCTCGGGCTCATGTTGTTGAAGGTGGTGGCCACTTCGCTTACCCTGGGCGCCGGTGGCAATGGCGGCATGTTCGGCCCGTCGCTCTTCATCGGTGGCATGTGCGGCTTTGCCTTCGCCCATGGCATCAACCTGTTGGGCTTCGGGCAGCTGAACGAGGTGAACTTCACCGTGGTGGGCATGGCGGCGGTGTTGAGCGGCAGCATCCATGTACCACTCACCGCGATCTTCCTGATCGCGGAGATCACCGGCGGCTATGCGCTCTTCGTGCCGCTGATGCTGGTGTCCTCGATCAGCTTCCTGATCTCGCGGTCGGTGCAGCCGTATTCGATCTACAACAAACCGGAGCAGGTAAGCACCCCCAAGGAGTGATCGGCCATGTCCCGATCAGCGACCGAAGCGATCGGTTCGCGTGGCAGTGCCCGAGCGAAGGTGTGCTCCTGAACGGAGCCGAAGGACAACACCGGCACGCCCCACCCTTCGACTCCTCCGTCGATTTGACCCTGCGACCCATGCCTTGTGTCGTATCCCGTTGCGCACTCGCTGCGTTCGCTGCAGCTTGCCCCGGTCTTGAGCCGGGGTTGCGGTTGAGCATTCATCCCGATCTTCGCTCCCATTCAGTTAGAGAACTACGCGCAGGTTGAATGGATCAAGGGCAGACATACCACCCTTCGCCTGGAATACAGGGTCCGCAGACGATGCAGCTATACGTGTAGGTATCCATTCCTACACCAACGAACAGGACAGTGATCATCCGGTCGTTGCGACCGAGTGATCACTCACTTCGTTA
>Ga0335394_10005981_pt1 | contig 13730 bp, 9 predicted proteins | sample MAT03_FD_205741 | JGI IMG/M metagenome (GOLD analysis project Ga0335394, IMG submission 205741) | Freshwater microbial communities from Lake Fryxell liftoff mats and glacier meltwater in Antarctica - MAT-03 (spades assembly) (version 2) ...
TGGCAAGGTGGAGCGATCGCAGAAGTCAAAAAATACCTCGACCGCGACACTATTTATCAAGCTGTTGGTCAACTCAACCTTTACGGATTAAACAATAACCATAAACTCGTTGTCATGGGTTTTCTCACACCTGATGCACGGGCGCAATCATCAGCTCTCAAGACGGCTTCAATGGTTGAGCAGAATCCTCGAATCAGTGTCATTTTTGTGAATCTTGAACAAGAATGGTTGCCGGGTAATAGAATTGCTCCCTCTTGGTTATTGCAGTTCTTCTCCTTACCCAAATTCTCATTGCCAAAACTGGATTTAGGCAACTGGCGGTTTTGGTTTGGACAAGTCAAAGCTAATCCTTTGTTGTTGGTTATTGCAGCTGCTTTGCTTTCTGTTATGTTATCTCAAATGAAGCGAGAGCTTAACCACTGTCAACAGACTAATCAGGTATGGAGTTGTCTATTTTCTCCCCCTGCAAATTAATCTAGATAGACTGCGATTAGGATATCAATTATTATATGGAGGAATTATTTTGTGATTAAACTGTTGTTAAAATATGCGCCCAATGCAGTTCTTGATGCTGTGAATGCTATGAGTTTAGCAGAATTGGATCGACGAGGGTTAATTGTGTGGGCTGACCGAACAATTCGCAATTCGCAATTGCGGACAAAACTGGAAATTGATTCATTTAGGGTTACAAGCCCCTCAATTTATTGATGAAGAAAATAAAAAACACTTATCAATATTCAAGTCCGCGCCTGAAGGCGTGGGGAAAGAAAAAGCGAATTGCGAATTGCGAATTGGAGATGACTGCTTGGCACTCAAATACTTGATGGAACTTTCAGCCGAATACTTTAGTTTAATTGGAGTTGAGGAAAATGTATAACGAATACGAAAATTTGAGTCTTGATGAACAACTACACCTTTCAGAATCACTTATCATCAGGCGGCATAATCAGCAGATGTACTTACGCCGAAATGCCCAACTGTTGCAGCAAGAATTGTCACTTGAAGCTGAACTTGTAGAAGATAATCCTGAGTTAGCTCAAGCTATTCATTCTCTTAATCTTCAAGAAATCCAAGCCCAAAAACAAGGATTAAAGGGGGTTATGCAGGGAGATTCAACCCCGAAATCTCAAAGTATTTGGAGTAAGTTATTTCCGGGATTGCGTTTCTGAATCCATGTTTGAAGCGATCGTAATCTTAAGAAGGCAAGAATCGGGTTTTGATCAATGACTTTTAAACTGAAGTTAGTGGAGGAAACTCTTGCTAGACAAAGGTTTTGGGTCTATTTGATTCGATATTTAACCCATTAAAGCTTAAGTTCAATATCAAAACCCCGATCTTCGCTTGCCAAGATTTTTCTCTAATGAGAGCTTTGTTTTGTAGAAATAATCAATTTTCAGCACTGAATCCTGAAAGTTCCCAATTAATGACCGCTAACTTCCCTAGTACAGCTTGGCGGAAGTAAGCAGACCATTAAAAGCTATGAAAATTCGGTGGACTGCAAGGCTTAAAAATGGTATGTGCATTTACGCCGCACGGTACTAGACGGGTTCTGCCTAACTTTACAAATATTTTTATTTACTGGAACTAAAATCTATGGTATTGATATTAATACGCTAATACACTGATACAGTGTTTGAAGTTCTCTGTCAGATTTAGTCTGGTGTTTACTCGGCTTTATTTTGTTTTATGGAAATATATAATGTTGTAATTGTTGGTGCTGGACCTATTGGATTAGCAACTGCTATTGGCCTACGCAAGCGTGGTATTGAAAACGTTCAAGTCATTGATCAAACTCGCACCTTTCGCCAGGTTGGTCATGGGTTGGATCTTCTCCCCAATGGATTAAAAGCTCTCAAATGTTTAGATTCTAACGCTTACGAAGAGGTCAGGAAAACTAGCGTTAGATTCTTTAATCCACAACAATCTAATGATGAGAAAACTGTCAAAAGAACTCAGGAACAAAAACCTCTAAAGGCATCTCCTAGCTGGGTTTACAAAAATTTGCAGGGTCAGCTAATTCGGTCAATACCTCTTGGGTTCGACGACTGGTTTAAAGATTATGGGGAAGGTCGAGTGTCAATTCCTTGGTATGATTTGCAGACAACCTTAAGACATCTACTACCCCAGGAGCGGGTTCAGGCTAATCATCGTTGTATCAATGTTGTGGATGAACCAGAAAATCGGTGTGTCCGAATAGATTGCGTATCTGATACAAGCATAGAAGCCAACCCCTATGCTCATTGGACAAACGAACATAAACATAATGATACACAGTTCGAGAGTTCAAATATTCTCCCCCAACAATTAGAAACAAAATCGCTTCGAGCTAAGTTAATCGTTGCAGCAGACGGGATTAACTCTACAATTCGTAGAGTTCTTTATAAAGATAGTCCATATTGTGATTTTGCACAGCCGGAATATTCAGGATTTACAGCAATATCTTGTATGGAAATAGTTGATATCCCAAGTGAACTGGGGATAGAATTACAAGAAAAATTCTTTCAAGAGTCACCAATTGTAACACTCAGTAATGATCAAATATTTAGTGATCAACCTTGGATAGAAAAACCCAGGTTGATGTTATTTCGCAAACGAAGCGGTGAAGTTGGGTATATCATAACTCTGGCTTTGCCTTTGGATTCATTACAGGGGAAGTCTGGAAGTTCTTTGATTGATTTAGCTGTACAAGAGTTAGAGAAGGCAGACTTTCCTCACACACTCAAGCAATTAGTGCGTATCTCTCCTCCTATTAATATGCAGCAGCGTCCATATTACATTCACCGTGCTACCATTTCAGATTCTATCCAAATTTCTAGCAAAACTGACATTCATACTGAAGACTACCCTGTCAAATTTCAGCCATCTTGGAGTAGCGGGCGAGTTGTATTGGTTGGTGATGCAGCACATGGAATGCCTCCGTTCACAGCTCAAGGAGCAAATCAAGGGCTTGAAGATGCACTAGCTATTGCAACGATTATTGCTAACATCGCTCTCGAAAATAACTGGGATGATTTGCAAGCTATAGCCACAGCCTTCGAGAAATATGAGCGTCTTCGTCGTCCATTTGTGACATATGTCCAAAAGGCAACATTGACAGGTTTCCCTCACTCGTCAAACGAAAATTGGCAGGAATATCACCAACGGGTACATTGCCGTCATTTTGACCAAGTAGTAGAAGCGTTGTTGTGAAATCCTCTGCGACCAAATACATACTTAGGGTGCAGATTCATTCTTCTCTAACCTGGTGTCATCTGCACTAGGTTAAGCAAATTTTCTGCTCTAATTGGACTTGATAATTTTCTCAATCCAAATAATAGCCAGACTTTTTTCTCTGAGCAGCAGATGCATTTTATTCACCCACCAATCGCAAATATAAAAAAGGGGCGTTCAGTGAAACAGCGTGCTATACAAATCTGGAGTATTCAAGGCAGTACCTTCTTTTTCTTACTAGCCTCTTCATCAGTTCAGGCACAAGTTATACCAGATACCACATTGCCTACTAATTCCCTTGTTAGCAATCAAGAAAATGCCAATTTGATTGAAGGAGGAGCCAAAGTGGGAAACAACCTCTTCCACAGCTTTGAAAAATTTTCTTTACCAACTGGGAGTGCTGCTTACTTCAAAAATAGTTCGGACATTCAGAATATTATTAGTCGGGTGACGGGCACATCTATCTCTAACATTGATGGTTTAATTCGAGCGAACGGTACAGCTAACTTATTCCTGCTCAACCCTAATGGAATTATTTTGGGGCCTAATGCAAGCTTAAATATTGGTGGCTCGTTTATTGGTACTACAGCGAATAGTATCAAATTTTCTAATGGTGGTGAGTTTAGTGCCATAAATCCCCAACGGACACCTTTGTTGACTGTTAGTGCTCCTGTTGGCTTACAACTTGGGAACAGTTCAGGTGCGATTCAAGTACAAGGTACAGGTCAAGGTCTAACTGCTCCAAGTACACTATTTTCACCAATTACTAGGGGTAGTGGCTTAACTGGTTTTTCCGTAAAACCAGGTAAAACCCTAGCTTTGGTAGGAGGTGATATCACCTTAAAGGGCAGCACTTTGGTAGCAGAAGGAGGGAGGATTGAACTGAGCAGTGTTGGCTCTGATGTGATCAGCCTCAGTCCAATTGCTCAAGGGTGGACTTTGGGATACGAAGGGGTATCTTCTTATAAGGACATTCATTTATCTCAACAGGCGCTAGTGGATGCTAGTGGAAATAATGGTGGCTCTATTGCTATCCACGGGAAGCTCATCTCGTTAAACGACGGCTCCGTAATTTTAGTTCAAAACCAAGGTTCACAACCTTCGGGCGGCATTAGTGTCAATGCCTCTGAATTACTGAAATTGAGCGGAATTTCTCCAGATGGAAGATTTGCTAGCATTTTACGGACTGAATCTATAGCTCAGGGAAGTGCAGGAAACATAGACGTTTCCACTAAGCGGGTGGTTATTCAGGAAGGAGCAGGTATAGGCAGTAGATCCTACAGTCATGCCAAAGGAGGTAGCATTAATATCAATGCCTCTGAGTCTATACAATTGCTTGGTTTTTCACCCTTCAATCCTTTTATTACCAGCAACATCACTACTAGTACCTTAACTTCTGGGAAGGCAGGAGATATCACAGTGTCAACAGAGCGGTTCATGGCTCAGGATGGCGGAGTGATTATATCTCTAACTCGTGGAGCCGGTGCAGGTGGTTCGGTAATTGTGAATGCAACTAATTCTGTACAATTGGTTAACTCTGTAGAATTGATTAATTCAGGGAGGGATTATGTTCCCAGCTATTTAGCTGCTTCAACTTTTAGTACAGGAGATGCTGGCAATCTAACAATAAATACATCAAAAATGCTAGTGGGGAATATGGCAACAGTTAATACTTCCACCATCGGCTCTGGCTCTGCTGGAAATATTACCATTAACGCTTCCGATTTAGAAATACGTAATAGGGTCAGTTCGTCTGCGATAATACCAGATTCAAATACACAGAAAGTATTCGGAGTTCCTTCAGTGCCGAGTGGTTCTTCTGGAAAAGTAACAATTAATGCTGGGCGCTTAAGGATAACAGGTAGTGGTGTAGTTAGCGTCAAAAATGAGGGGATAGGCAATGCTGGGACGCTTATAATCAACGCTGAATCTATCTCTCTAGACAATAAAAGTTCCATTACTGCCTCAACTGCTTCCGGCGAGGGCGGTGATATTCAAGTAAATGTACAATATTTTCTTTTAAATAACTATAGTAACGTCACAACATCTGCTGAAAATAATGGCAACGGTGGCAATATCAACATTAATGCAGACATCGTAGTAGGTGCAAAAAACAGCAGCATCACAGCCAATGCCTTCAAGGGTCGCGGTGGGAATATCGTAATTAATGCTAAAGGACTCTTTTTTTCCTCTGATAGCAAAATTACAGCTAGTTCCAAATACGGAATTAACGGGAATGTTCAATATAACATTGCTGATCCTAACTTTTATCCAACTGAAATAAAAGTGAAAGGAATTTCCGAAGCTCCTCAAATCAACTCAGTTTGTCAGAGACAAGTAGCCACAGGAGCAAGTAATTTTGTAGTTAGTAGTTATCGAAGTCTACAATCTAATCCTGATGCCCTGATCCTTAATAACATGGGACAAAGTGACTCTGATCCAATTCCAGCTATTAATAATCTCCAACAAACAAAATTATCAACAAATAAACAACCTACACAAATTATAGAAGCCAACGTTTTAATCCGTGATTCTCAAGGAAATTTAGTTTTAACCACAGACCAAGCAAAGGCTGCCTTAGATAATGCTTCGTCCCCTGCAAGCTCTTGTTTTTCAGTGTCTCGTTGATAAAAAATAGAAAAATGATCTCACTTAAATCTGGCTTGAAATATCTCTTATCAGGTGTTTTAGCACTATCTATAATTGTCATTCAATCATCTTCCTCTGCCCAAAGTGTCAAAAATCAAGCGGCATCTCTGACTTCATTAGGTCACGAGCAATTGGCTGTAGCGCAGCCAGTTGAAGCCCTAGAAACTTGGAAGGAATCTACAAAAATCTATCGCCAACTCAATGACCAAGAAGGGATTACTAGAAGCCTGATTAATCAAAACCTTGCTCTCCAGGCGTTAGGCTTACACAAACAAGCTTGTAATCTGCTTTTAGAGACTTTGAAGTTGAATGGAAATGCTTGGATTTGCGACATGACACCACAGGAAATCACTTTTTCTCAAAAAAAGCAACTTCTAACTGTAATTAGTAAGCAGAATCCAACATCAATTAACTTGCTTGGGTTGCAAAATCTAGGAGAAGTCTTGCGGATTTTAGGTAAGTTGAATGAATCGGAAACAGTTCTGCAACAAACATTAACTCTCGCTAAACAAGCCTCTTCAGAAAACATTAGTGCTATTTATCTGTCTCTAGGTAATATTGAACAGACAATTTACCAGCAATTGCAAGATAAATATTCCTGGATAGAGGAACCACTTTTTCGAGAGAATATTGCTAATATTATTCCCAAAAAAGCGCAGAAATCATTAGAGTATTACCAATTAATCGAAAATATACCAAATATCTCAAATTCAGCTAAACTGCAAGCTCAGTTAAATCATTTGACTTTACTGATAAGTTGGGAAAAATGGCTCAGAAATGAACCAGAGCAAGTAAATATTCATACTCAAATTAATCAACAGATTCGAGCCTTAGTGGTTCAAATAGATGAAAACTCTTCTGCCTTTTTTCAATTATCACCTGAGCTATCTATTCATGCTAGATTGAACTTGGCTAAGAACCTGAACCAGATTCCAGATGAACAATTAAAATCTGTGGCAATTCGATACACGAAATTAGCTCTCCAAATGGCTCAAACTATTGATAGTGTCCGATGGTTATCCTATAGTTTCGGTACTCTGGGTAAATTATCAACACAAACAGAACAAAAGCAGGCATATTTTAGTAAGGCTTTAGGATTAGCTCAATCAATTCGAGCTTCGGATATTGCCTATCAGTGGCAGCAGCAGTTAGGGCAGATTTACGAGAAACAGGGTCAAACTAAGTTAGCCACTAAAAATTATAGTGCAGCGATCGCAAACATGACTGAAGTGCGTGATAGTCTTTTGTCAACTAACGGAGATTTGCAATTCTCTTTTCAGTCAGAAATGGAGCCAACATATCGTAATTATATGCGATTGCTCTTAACCTCTCCTAATCCTGATTTAAGAAAAGTAATACAGATAAATGAAGGATTACAGATAGCACGGTTAGAAAACTTTCTCAGATGTGGCAAGCTTGACCTTGTTGCTTTGAATCAGCTTCAGAACCTCAATAGCGCCCCAACAGTAATTCACATTATTGATTTAGGGGATACTATAGAAGTAATTGCTCAGTCAACAGATGGCTCACTTCATCACCATTCTATTGAATCTAAACTAGTTCGATTCCAGATAGATCATCTTTTAGAAGCTTTACAAAATGAAAATTTTTCTGAGGTTGGCGAAAGTAAGATTACTACTTATTCTCAAGGAATTTATGAAAAGCTAATTGCACCAATTAAAATATATCTACCCACATCAGGAACACTCATATTCACTTTAGATAAATCTTTTCAAAGCATACCAATGGCATTGTTATATGATGGAAAACATTATCTAATAGAGCATTACAGTATTGCAGAAACTTTAGGTTCCAGAATTAGACAACCTAGAACCTTGCATCAAAACCAGATGATAGCTTTAATAGCTGGACTATCAAAACTTAGCCCCAGTTCTACAGATCCAAATGCACCTAAAAATATGGAGAATTTGCTCCCATCTAAACAGGAAATAGAAAATATAGAAAAACAAACTAAATCGTCAGTAACCTTGTTAGACAATAAGTTTACCCTTAAAAGATTCAAAGAAGAACTAACTCAAAATAATTTTCCTATTGTACATATTACTACCCACGCTCAATTTAGTTCTGACCCACTCAAAACAGTACTGGTAGCCTATGACAAGCTAATTAATATTAGAGACTTTGACAGCTTAATCAGAGGTAAAACTGAAAATAGTCAAGATGCAATTGAGTTACTTGTTCTCAGCGCCTGCGAAACAGCTAAAGGCAACAAGCAGTCAGCAATGGGTATTGCGGGAATGGCTGCCCAGGCAGGAGCGCGTAGTACTGTTGCTACTTTGTGGCGCGTGGAAGCCGATTCTACCGCTTTGCTTATGCAAGAATTTTATAAAGGTTTGAACAATGGCTTGCCAAAAGCAGAAGCACTACGTCAGGCGCAATTAAGTTTACTGTCAAATCCTAAATATAAGAAGGCTTATTATTGGGGTGGGTTCCTCCTGGTTGGAAGCTGGTTGTAAAATTCCACTAATTTTAGCCTTGATTGGGCTTTTTGTAACTCTTTGGAATTATTACTGCTTTTCGCTAACTCAGATGCCTTGATGTATTCGGATTTAGCCTCCTTTGGCAACTTGGCCTTCAGATAGCGATCGCCCAGTACTCTGTAAAGAGTCGGATTTCGCCTATTAATTGCTGTTGCCGTTTTTAACATCTCAATTGTTTCATTTAAAAGATTTTCTGCCGTATAAATAGCATCTACGTCAAGAATAGTTTCATCTGGAGGTAGCCCTAAGTCTTTGATGCGTTTAATCTTTTGTGCAATTTGTTCTTGGGAAGCTATAGACAACACGTCCACAAACGTTTCATCATAGCTAAAAGCTTCACCATCTTTATAAGCAAAAACATATATTGTATATGGAGTCCCAGGTTGAAATTCTTTTTCATCACTTGGGTAGGCAAGCCGAGTTTGATTTACAACTTTTTCCCACCCAAACTCGTAACTTTTTACTTTGACTTTGTAAGAGGTAGCACCCTTAACAGCAGTCCAAGTTATTTCTGGACGGGAATTCAATGTTGATGTGCTATGAGGAGAAATGATTATTGGCTCATCGCTCCCTTCTGTGCCACCTTTTCGTATGTGACACGCATTAGTATTGGTTGGATTGCAAGTGGATAAGGCTTCGTCAGGTTCTGCACATTTATCAAAAGGAATAGTTCCACTAGATAAATTTAAAATGTTTCCAGAACTAAAGCATAAAAATTCTACATAATCACCATTCACAACTTCTATTGTATCTCCCTTACAAATTAAGCTCCCTGCTTCCAAGTGCTTGTTACCCTTACTTATTATCCTTCCCATTTGTAGATCACAATGAACCTGATTTCTTCTTACCCTTATGAGCGGTACATTTGCTAGCAATGGTAGATGAATTAGTATTAGAGAAGTTAAACAGCACATTCCCCCAAAAAACATCAGCTTTTTCATTGTTTTACAAACATAAATGGCTTGAGCATCTTATCATTTATCAAGTATGCGATCTAGCAGTTCTTGTCTCCAGCGAAACACTTCTGGTAGACTAGATTTAGTCAAGATACAAGCATCTATATAAGCTCTGGCATAATTAAATTGACCTAATGATTCTTCTACTTGAGATAGCAAACAATATGCATCTGTTCTTTCGCTATCTAACTTTGTCGCCTTTTCTAGATATTTTTCGGCTTCAGTTAACTTATTTTCCATTAACCTTGCCCATCCTAAATCTTTATACAACGATGCTTGTAATTCCCGATTGTTAGTTTTCTGCAAACCTTTTAAAGCTAAAGTAGCTGCTGCTCTATGATCCCCCTTTTTATTTTTCAATCTTGCTAAAGCCGCAACAGCAAACATAGCTTGATCGCTACTTCTAATAGCAATTTTATATTGCTTTTCTGCTAACTCGTATTCTCCCTGTCCATCATAAAAATCACCTAATCCATAATGTGATTCCCATTTGTTAGGTTTTAACTTAAAAATTATTTCGTAAGTTTTGTTAACACAATTATAGTCATATAACTGCTGACACGCAATTGCTAAATTATTATAAGCGGTATCGTCTTTCGAGTTGTACTTTATAGCTAGTTCGTAATTCTTTCTAGCAATTTTTGGTTCATTTTGATGACGAAAACCTTGCTCAAAATAGAAACTGGAGATTGAATAAGTTAACTCATGATTAAAACTGACTGCTCCTTGAAAGTTTTTATCAGCTTGGGCTAACTGATTTTCTGTATAAGCTTTTTTCCCTTGGGTTAAAAGATAATCTGCTACTACAGTATTTAATTTAGAATTTAATTGAACTGCTTTTTTAAAATCATTTTTAGCTTCATCAAATTTATTTTCTTGGTAAGCTTTCTTTCCTTCATTCAAATAATAATTTGCTACCAAAGGGAGAGAGCTATATATCATACCTACTAGACCGAAAATTCCCAATATCCCTAAACTAATTTTAAATAATTTTGATTTAACTAATCGCTCAATTTTTGTTTGAAGTGGTAATCGTTCTAATCTCTGAATTATTACTTGAGTACTTTGTGGCCGTTGCCCTGGAAAAGGAGCCATCAAATCATCTATCAAATCAGCAATATTTTTATCTATATACTGTGCTTTATCTCTCCAAAGTAATTTTCCTGTTTCATCGTCGCTCTTAATCTTAATCAGAGGAATTCCAGTTACTGAATATACCAAAGTTCTACCGAGTGCATAAAAATCTGATTGTGGTACAGCTTGCCCATTAATTTGCTCCAAAGGAGAGTAACAAGCTGTCCGAACAGCGGTTACTTCATAACCCAGACTAGTACCCGTGCTAGTTCCTCCACTAGTACTAACTTTTGCCAAATATGTTTTTGTAATTTCTCTCGCACCTCCAAAATCAACAAGTGCTAGTTCTCCATTCGGTTGACAAATAATATTTTCTGGTTTTATATCTCTATGGAAAAAACCAGAACGATGAACTAGGTCAAGAATCTCAATTAATTGAAACAACCAATTGTATGCTAGTTTTTCCGTAATTTTTCCATGAGATTCTATCCACTGCTTTAAATTCTCTCCTTCAAACTTTTGCATTACTATACAAGGCAGCTTGAGGAGATCGTTATTTAATGTAAAAGTAAAGTAATCTTCTCTATAAGACTTAGGAATTCCAGGATGCTTAAGGCTTTGTAATATTAGAGCTTCCCTATGAAATAACTCTGCGTATTTAGTATCATCATTCCAATACAATACTTTCAGTATTCTTGTTTGAGATTCTGACGAATGTATTCCAATATCTTCTACCTCAAATACATCCGTATAATTGAATTTACTATGTATAAATGTTAATGGACGTACTAAACGAATACGCCCGTTGATTAGCAAGGGATTACCACAAGATAAACAAATTTCTTGCTCATCAGGATTGTGGCGTTCCTTACAAAAAGGGTTTATACAGTAACTCACAAAATATTAACCGTTTGTGTAGATTTTTTGGGTTTATTGGACTTTTGATCAATTAGCCCAAGGGGATCAATTAAGATGTATTTTTTAATGACTGGTTGTAAAGTATACCTAGTTTCTTTTTTGTCTGGAGCATTGCTCCTTTCAACTAATGAGCATTGTTCTAATATATCTATATCTGCCATAATTTCAAAAATAGATAAATGTAAACCTAATTGCTCTTTTAGATCATCAATGAGTTTAGTGAAAGGTATAGGAGTTGAATCTTCTTCTAATTCCTTCGCTAAGTAAATTAATATTGTTTTTTGAAGATTATTCAAGAAACCATTTGGCTCAAATTGCTTGTGTAGCATTGCTTGAAGTCGAGAGCTAATTACAGTAGTTCTATATTCAAAAAAACTTTCGATGTTTCCTCCAAAGAAACGATGAATTTTATCCGCAACTGCCTCTAATTCTGATGGATTACCTCTATATATTTCAATTAATTTTTTGCATTCATCTCCAGATAACCCTTTTTCATAGAGCATCTGCATGGCTGCACTGGAATCTAAACCTTCCAACTTCCAGTATAAAAAAGGTAAATTACTTGTTATATGCGTAAACTCTTTTAAAGGTATTTGGCTTGTAACAATTGTACAGCTATATTTTTGCTCTTTTGCTAATTCAATAAAAAACTTTTCATACCCTATCCTTGTTTTTAAATTTTCTGATGAAGCTAACTTCTCAAAACTATCTATTACTAATAAACAACGATATAATGATAGATGTTTTGATATTAAAGAAATTTTATAATCTAAACTCTTATTATTAGTACCTTTTTGTATATTTAAAACCTCAATTAGTTCATTAACTAATTGCTCTATAGAAGAGCAACTATCAGCTTCTTTCCAAACAACGTAATCGTATAAGCTGGGGTTCTCAAAAATTATTTCTTCTACTAACTTGGCTGCAAAATAAGTTTTACCAATTCCACCAACTCCTATTAAAGTTATACAACGCTGATTAAAAAGTCTAATTTGGTTTTTTAGACAGTTTAGGTCTTCTTCTCTACCACAAAAAGATTTTAATTTAGGAAATTCTCCATAAAATTTAGTTTTGCCTACTAAAGAATCGCTATTCAGTTTAGATGCTTCAAGTTGAACACAATGTTTTTTGATTTGTTTGAGCAAAATCTCTTTGAAGTGTATTTTTTTTACCTTCACTCCACCGAGGGCTTCTGACAGCATTAACCATAACCGGGGGCCTACCTTCTGTTGCAAGTAATACGTATTGTATTCAGATTCATGCGCTATGTCAGTATAATCTTTACCACCCCATGACCCTTTGATTATAAGCTTTTCGGCTCCTGACAGACGAGTTCCCGTATGCTGAAGCACTTGCTCTTCCACAAATTTTAGTACTTCTTCTATATCTATTGTGTCTAAATTATTACTAGCAACCATATTAGCTTGTATCGTAGGTACACTATAGTCAATAGTTTATATTCATTTTTACTTAAATCAAATATCTACATCTTAATAATTCTTAATTAGATATTCTATTTCCAAATTGTCTCTTTAAGCTATAAGATTATAATGTTAAATTATACAGGTAGCAAAAGCACATCTTCAGTGTGTTATGCCAGTTACAGTCCAACTAAGTTTACTGACAGACTTGATTGCATAGCCAATCAGTAGTTAATTCAGTAACTATCTACCCTTACTGATTAGCTTAATTAGTAAGGGTAGAGTTGCATTAGATTAAGTTATACCCCTAAGTGTTAAAGCCTAAGTCTGACATGAATGCAGGTATAGCGGCTTCAGCCAAAGCCCCTTTTGCAACTGAACAATGCCGCACACTATATGAGGATCTTACAAATTCTCAGACTATTTTTTAATCATTTCTTAACGGAGGTGGCAAGATTTAAAGTAAAAAATCAGGATAATGTTAGATTCCTGACGGACACAACTTCTGTACAATCAAGCTAGTTAAAAGGAGGCATAGAGGTGAATAATTTACAAAAATACCCACATTTAACGCAAAAAGCGCCACTAAGGAGCAGCGCTTCGTGCGTTCTATAAAAACCCATAGTTATCAAGAGCGGGGTTGATCTCAAAGGAACAAAATAAGTTGTCGTTGAAGTTTGGCTACCAAGACGACTACTAAATTTGTCTGAGAGTATAATCCGCGCTACCAGATCCATTATAGGATCTGCCGCTTGGAAAGTCCATTACTTGCGGTGTGTTTTTTGCTGTCGAAATTCATGAATTTTAGGTAAAGTTAAATTTGATTAAGGAAAAACCCGAATTTCGTAGCAAAAATCCGTAGCAGCGCGAATAACAGTTACCAGTTACCAGTTACCAGTTATCAGTCAACATTTGATAACTGGTAACTGTTGACTGATAACTGATGCAACCCCCTCTGAACTTGTCAACCAAGTAATCAGGGGAAAATATTGTGATAAACA
>Ga0335394_10005993_pt1 | contig 13717 bp, 11 predicted proteins | sample MAT03_FD_205741 | JGI IMG/M metagenome (GOLD analysis project Ga0335394, IMG submission 205741) | Freshwater microbial communities from Lake Fryxell liftoff mats and glacier meltwater in Antarctica - MAT-03 (spades assembly) (version 2) ...
TTAAAGCCGTAACGGGTGAAGCCGGATTTCCTGAACTGTTTACAGAACCTGTTCCTGATAATACCGACCAGAGTCCCGTTCCAACCATAGGACTTGTGCCTGCTAAAGTTGCTGTTGCTGCACAAACTGTTTGATCGGTTCCTGCGTTTGCTAAAGGTTGAATTTGTCTCGTGATATTAACCGTAGATGTTGCGGTTGTGCAAACGCCGTTAGAAACCGTCCACACAAATGAATTGATGCCGTTGCTTAAAGCCGTAACGGGTGAAGCCGGATTTCCTGAACTGTTTACAGAACCTGTACCTGATAATACCGACCAGAGTCCCGTTCCTAACGTAGAACTTGTTGCTGCTAAAGTTGCTGTTGTTGCACAAACTGTTTGATTGGTTCCTGCATTTGCGGTTGGCTGAATTTGTCTTATAAGTGTTACCGTTGATGTTGCGGCAGTACAGACACCGCTAGAAACTGTCCACACAAATGAATTGATGCCGTTGCTTAAAGCCGTAACCTGTGAAGCCGGATTTCCTGAACTGCTTACAGAACCTGTTCCTGATAGTACCGACCAGAGTCCCGTTCCTACCGTAGGATTTATGGCAGCCAAAGTTGCAGTGGTTAAACAAACTGTTTGATTGGTTCCTGCATTTGCTAAAGGTTGAATTTGTCTCGTGATATTAACAGTGGAGGTTGCGGCACTGCAAACGCCGTTATAAACCGTCCAGACAAATGAATTTAATCCCGTACTTAAACCCGTAACCTGGGAAGCTGAATTTCCTGAACTGCTTACAGAACCTGTTCCTGATAGTACCGACCAGAGTCCCGTTCCTACCGTAGGATTTATGGCAGCCAAAGTTGCAGTGGTTAAACAAACCGTTTGGTCGGTTCCTGCGTTTGCTAAAGGTTGAATTTGTCTCGTGATATTAACAGTGGAGGTTGCGGCACTGCAAACGCCGTTATAAACCGTCCAGACAAAAGAATTTAATCCCGTACTTAAACCCGTAACCTGTGAAGCTGAATTTCCTGAACTGCTTACAGAACCTGTTCCTGATAGCACCGACCAGAGTCCCGTTCCAACTGTTGGACTTGTTGCTGCTAAAGTTGCTGCTGCTGCACAAACTGTTTGATCGGTTCCTGCATTTGAAGTTGGCTGAAGTTGTCTTATTAGTGTTACCGTTGATGTTGCGGCAGCACAAACACCGTTAGAAACGGACCACACAAATGAATTGATGCCGTTGCTTAAAGCCGTAACCTGTGAAGCCGGATTTCCTGAACTGCTTACAGAACCTGTTCCCGATAGTACCGACCAAAGTCCGGTTCCAACTGTTGGACTTGTTGCTGCTAAAGTTGCTGCTGCTGCACAAACTGTTTGATCGGTTCCTGCATTTGAAGTTGGCTGAACTTGTCGTGTTATTGTAACCGTTGATGTTGCGGCAGTACAAACACCGTTATAAACCGTCCAGACAAAAGAATTTAATCCCGTACTTAAACCCGTAACCTGTGAAGATGAATTTCCTGAACTGGTTATAGAACCTGTTCCTGATAGCACCGACCAGAGTCCCGTTCCTACCGTAGGATTTAAGGCAGCCAAAGTTGCAGTGGTTAAACAAACTGTTTGGTCGGTTCCTGCGTTTGAAGTTGGTTGAATTTGTCTCGTGATATTAACAGTGGAGGTTGCGGCACTGCAAACGCCGTTATAAATCGTCCAGACAAATGAATTTAATCCCGTACTTAAACCCGTAACCTGTGAAGCTGAACTTCCTGAATTGGTTATAGAACCTGTTCCCGATAGTACCGACCAAAGTCCGGTTCCAACTGTTGGACTTGTTGCTGCTAAAGTTGCTGCTGCTGCACAAACTGTTTGATCGGTTCCTGCATTTGAAGTTGGCTGAAGTTGTCTTATTAGTGTTACCGTTGATATTGCGGCAGCGCAAACACCGTTAGAAACAATCCACACAAAAGAATTACTGCCAGTACCCAGACCTGTAATTTGAGATGTTGGATTTGCTGTTGAAGTAATAATTCCAGTACCAGACAATAAAACCCAAACCCCTGTACCAGCGGTTGGCGTTGTGGCCGCCATTGTTGCACTTGTTGCGCAAAGTGTTTGGGTTGCTCCGGCAAATGCTGTAGGAGGAATATTTCTTAAAATTGTCACTGTAGAAGTAGAAGAGACACAAGGCGCATTAGAAATTGTCCAGAGGAATTCATTTGAACCAAAACTTAAACCAGTTACCTGCGATGTTGAATTACTTGTGCTGGTTGCATTACCGGTACCTGTAAGCACAGACCATAGGCCCGCTCCGCTTACGGGAACGTTTGCATTTAAAGTCGCCGTTGTAGCACAAACAGTTTGATTGCTTCCGGCATTTGAAGCACTTGGGGCTTGTATTACCGTTATCTGTAATGTATTGCCGGAGCTTCCTAAACATCCTGCACCATTTGCTATTCTGCGATAATAAGTTGTTACTGTTAATGAAGGGGGCGAATAATTTTGATTTGTAAATGTACCTGCTGCACTTATCCACGTTGAACTGTTAGCACTCATCTCCCATGCATAAAGACTTGCATTTACCGGCAAAGATCCGGCGAGTGTTGATGGTGCATTTCCAGAACAAATTGTTTGCGTGGAAGAAACTGTATTATTTGATACCGCAGCGCAGCCTAATTTCGCAAGGTAAATATCTAAACTTCCACCCGTCCCTAAAGTGACGGATCCAAATGTAGGAGCGCCACCATGATCACCTGCTAAGTATATATTGCCCACATTATCTGTAGCTAACCCATTAAAATTTTCGGTGCCGTTGCCACCTGCTTTATAGCTCCATAAAAACGTACCCGAATTGTTGTAACCCGTTATAAATAAATCCTGCCCGCTTGCGGTGAAGTTAGGTCCTCCAGCGCTACTATAATTTAAGCCGGTAGTAAACTCACCTCCTAAAATAATATTTCCTAAACCATCTAGGTCAAGAGCGCGCCCGATTTGATCGCCAGAAGCATTGCCTGTTGCACTGGTGCGCCAAAGAAATGCACCTGCAGATTTTGTTAACTTGGCCAGAAAGAGATCATTATTTGTTGAAACTGCCTGCGTTAAAGTTGGGCCTGGATATTTAAAATTAATATTTCCATCTGACTGGCCTGTTACATATAAATTTCCTGCATCCTGAGCAATGCTCCAGCCATTAACATCTCTACCGCCCTGACTAGTTGTGATATTGGTTTGCCAACCCAAAGCACCCGCTTGTGTAACCTGTAGAATAAAAGTATTTGCTTTATTATGCTGCTCGTCAGGCATAGTAGCACCCGAAACGCCTGTAGCACTCATAAAACTAATATCATGGTAATAGACCCCAAGAAAATAGACGTTGCTTGCATCCGCAATAACTTTAATCCCATAATCATCTTTATCGCTGCCACCCGAGATAACCCATTGCACAACACCACTTGCATTATATTTTGCGCCAAACATATTTATTTGGTTATCTGTAAAAAAAGTAGCTTTTGTAACTCCACTGCCGTATGAATAAAAAGTAGAGGATATTGATTCATAACTACCGGTGACATAAACTCCGTTGGCATCTGCGCTCATTTTCCAAGAATCTTCCTGAGAAGAACCACCAAACTTTACAGCCCAGAGTAGAGTCCCCGAGGAAGAATATTTAGCCAGAAAGCAATCTTGCCCCCCTGATGAAGAAAGATTAAAAGAAGACGCTGTTGGATCAAAATCAGCTGTTCCGTTAAAATACCCAGTTACATAAACATTACCCGAACCGTCTGTAGCAACTCCATGAACTTCGTCGTTACCTGCGCCGCCTAGTTTAATAGCCCAAACTACAGTACCAGACTGATCATACCTGGTAAGGAACCCATCGAGATTACCATAAGATGAGGTAAAAGAACCTCCATAAGCAGAACTTAAATTACCTTTAAATGAACCAGCCGCATAAATACTATTAGATGAAGCGTCGCATGCAACATCCCATACGGTTTCAGGATCTGACGAATTCGCATCTTTTGCCCATTGCCATATAGGTGCTTGAGAAATAGCCACGGAAGTAGAGAAAAACATTAAAATCAAAAGAAGTCCCCGCGCGTACATTTAGTGTTTAAAAAATGTTAAGTTATATCAAGTCATTGGGGTAAGTCGATTTTCATGCCAGATTATCAATTTTAGGAACATTGCAGGTAAATAATAAGGAATACTCGATCAACAGTCCGTTTTCGGATACGTATCAGTGTTTAAGTTTGATCGGTAGAGTTATAAAATCGGCAAATAACTCTTAACTGAAGCTTTTACCCCTACCTATTGAAATTTAGTTTTCGGAAACGGGTAAAATTGACCACATATATTCCCAGTAAAGCACTATTTATAGTAAGTGTTGGGGAATTTTGAATAGAACAAACTAGTATTCCTGAATATAATTATGCAGATTTATCGTTTATTATTTTAATATGAACACAACCCTAATTTTAGAAAGTCTCTCAAAACACATTACACTCACCACACCAGAGGAAGATGTTTTTATGTCTGTTCTCCATGAAAAGAAATTAAAGAAAAAACAATTTCTTGTCCACGAAAATGAATTTAATAAGTTCACGGCTTTTGTTACGAAAGGCTGTCTCCGCTCATACTCTGTTGACCGAAACGGTTTTGAACACATTATTCAGTTTGCCCCTCCGGGCTGGTGGATCGCCGACATGGCGAGCGTGATCTCCAATCAACCGGGGAAATTAAACATAGACGCTTTAGAAGACACCGAGATGCTTATTCTTTCACGCGAAAATCAGCTTTCTTTATTTGAGAAAATTCCTAAAACAGAACGTTTTTTTCGCATTATTACCGAAAATTCGATTGCGGCTAACAGTCACCGTTTAATAGATTATATGGGCCTTACAGCCCAGGAACGTTACTTTACATTTTGTAACCGTTATCCTATGCTCATGCAAACACTTCCGCAAAAACAAATTGCATCTTATATTGGTGTGACGCCAGAGTTTTTAAGCAAAATTAAAGCAGAGTTTTTGAAAAAGAAGTAATCACCTTTTGACGCCGATTACACAGACTGTATAGATTAAAAAAATTCGATCAGTTTGAATTGAAATTTTCTCAATCTGCTTCTGATTTGATATTACGCTTAATCCTCGCTATCAGAAAAATCTGCGTCAGTTTAGTCATTATACTTAATCTGCATTAAGAGAATTTCTTAATCTATCTTATTGTGCTTGACTTCTTACTTGCTGTATCTTTGATGTATAAATTTTAATAACATGGACAGAATAGATTTTATTAAAAAGGGTTTGATGGGAACAGGAATGTTACTCACAACAAGCGGCATAGCTAACGCACTTAAAAACGAGATTGACGAATTAGCGAGCGACACTGCGAAAGGACCAGAAGTAATAGGATTTAATCATTTGCCCAATACACCCTCAAAAATCATGGAAAATACAATCGTTCACAAAGCCGAAACACGTGGCCACGCAAACCACGGTTGGTTAAACAGTTACCACTCGTTTAGTTTCGCAAATTTTTATAACCCTGAAAGAATGAACTTTGGAGTCTTACGCGTGCTTAACGACGACCAGGTGGAAGCCGGCATGGGCTTTGGTACACACCCGCACGACAACATGGAAATTATTTCTATTCCTTTGGAAGGAGATCTTGAACATAAAGACAGTACGGGTACGGTTGCTGTAATTAAAAACGGGGACGTACAGGTAATGAGCGCTGGAACAGGGATCACCCACAGCGAATACAATAAGAACAAAGACAAGCTGGTGAAATTTTTACAGATCTGGGTTTTTCCGAACAAGAAAAATGTAAAGCCACGTTATGACCAGATTACTTTAAAAGAAAGCGACCGTCATAATAAATTGCAACAGATCATTTCTCCTAACGCTGACGATGAAGGTGTATGGATTCACCAAAATGCTTGGTTCCACTTAGGAAAATTTGACAAAGGCGTAAGCAAGGATTACAATATCAAAGCGAAAGAAAATGGCGTTTATGCATTTATTTTAAAAGGAGGTGTAAGCATAAACGGACAAAAATTAAATAACCGCGATGGCTTTGGCATCTGGGAAACTGACAAAATTTCAATTACAGCTGATAGCGATGCAGAGTTCTTGTTGATGGATGTGCCGATGACTCTATCATAGCTTATAGTCTATAGTTTACAGTTTATAAGCAATCGTTTGTAGTCAATAGTTTGTAGCAATTCTTAAAAAATTCAAGTAAATAAATTAAATCACAAATCTAACACCAAACACAATGAGCAAAACAAAATGGGATCTTGACCCTTCACACAGTGAAGTAACTTTTAAAGTGAAACACATGATGATTACCAATGTGAGTGGAAGCTTCACCGAATTTACGGTAGACGCCAGCACAGAAGCCAATGATTTTACTAAATCAGAAGTCAGCTTTACTGCAAAAGCAACTTCGGTAAATACAAACTCTGAGCAACGCGACGGTCATTTACGTTCTCCTGAATTCTTTGATTCTGAAAAATTTCCTGAGATTAAATTCAAAGCGACTAACTACGAAAAAGTATCAGGCGAAGATTATAAATTATCGGGCGACCTTAGCATTAAAGACATCACAAAAAACATCACTTTAGATGTGGAGTACGGCGGAATTAATAAAGATCCTTATGGAAATATAAAAGCAGGTTTTACAGTTAGCGGTAAAATTAACCGTAAAGATTTTGGGTTAACGTGGAATGCTGCCCTTGAAACAGGCGGTGTCATGTTAAGTGAAGAAGTGAAAATAAATTGTGAGATTCAATTAGTGAAAGCATAAGCTTCAACACAGGTAAATTTGAAAAGGAGGGTCGGAAGGTCCTCCTTTTTCATTTCCTGGACGCTCGCTTTTTGATGACAAATTCCTATAAAATCAATCCGTCTGAATTATAATAAAATACTATATTTTGATTTACTATCCATTATTGATCACACACGTGAAGGCTTATCTCTTAAGTTGCGTCTTACTCCTTTCTATATTCACCTCTGCTGCTTATAGCCAGGAGGAAACCAGGACTATCCTGCTTAACAAGGAGGAATACCGATACCTTATCGCACAAGACATATTGGTGCCCGAGCTTGCAAAAGTAGTTTTCGGTCCCGCCAATAAGCAGAATTACTATAAGCTGAATATAACTCAGGTAGATGCCTGGACATCCAAAATCCTGCAGTTTAAATATTATCCAGGGGTAAATGGGGATTTGAAAAAAACTCAGCTCAACTCCAGCATCAATAATGCTACCGAAAATACAAATCTAAAGCTGAACGTAGTAGTGTCTGTCCGAAAACTAGGTGTTTGGATGGAAAAATTCAATTTCGAGGCGTGTTAAAAAAAATGATTGTGAGGTTTACTGGAGTAAATGAGCGATTATTTTTTTTGACACAACGACGAAAATGGAGTTTTCGGCCAAACACTAAGTATTGATCCTGGAAAATCATATATGACACCGATGATCAAATCCAGCCTTTCACCGCAAAATTCTTTTATTTCTAACGTCGTCGTTATTGGCGATCCGCGCGTTTTTGTTTCTGAGACAAAAGGAAAAAACGACCTCTTTAAGACAATTGAAGAACAAAGTTTCACAGAGAATGCTTTCCTCTCTTTTTTTGGTGAAAATTCAAAAAAGATGAATTACAACATTTCCTTTAAAAAAGCAAAAGCGTGTTTATTAAAAAATATGAATGCGGCATGTTCGCAGGAGTAAGAACTAAACAAGGCCAGTGCTGATCATGCCGTTTTTCAGACAAGATTACGTCTGCCGAATACAGTGCGGGATTTGTCTTAATTGATGTTCTACTGCAAAAAGAAAGTTCAAATCTGACTGCTGACATTGAAAAAATGATCACTAAAGAAAAAGACGGCACTGAACATCTGAAATTTTATTTCTGCATTCCAAAAGACAATTTAAAACCTAAAAAAAAGAAATTAATCAACCTGGAAGGTAAAATATTATCGGGTTTAAAAAAACCTGTATGAAATTTATTGGTTTATCTACGTGATGGTTTTAATACGGTTATTGCTTCTCAAAAGACCGACACCAGTGGCTATTTTATATTCAATAAATTGCAGGAAGGTGCCTCTTATAGCATTTATGTCGACAATTCCTGCAAGGAACCAGCGTTAATTCTGGTAACAAGGAAAAATAAATTTATCGGTACGCTCAAAAAAACAGACATTGGCTTTGAGTACAAAATTCTGGATGCTGACATACAATTACTCACTGCAAAAGATGAAGCTGATCCATCGGAAGAATTTCTGGTGGTATTAAAAGGCAGAATGGTTTCCGTCACAGATAAAATCGCTCCTATCAAAGCACAAACCATAGAACTGAAAAACGTTAACAATAAGGTTATTCAAACTAAAAAGACAGATCAAGAACGTAATTTCGAATTTACAGGAGTAGATCCGGATGCAAATTATTCGATTGTATTGCCTGAGTATAAAGCTGCGAAAGATGAAAAGATTTATTTAGCGAATTCAAAGAACGAGCTCATTACACAATTCGATAAAAATACGGAGGGTGCTTTCGCTTACAAGATAGTGCCCGCGGACATTGTGTACCTCTCTAACATAGAAGTGGCAGATGTGGAACTTGCCTTCAATACTCAAAAAAAGCAGAATCAAAAAGAGATTGTGATTCGTGATTTTATTTATTACGGTCTTAATTCATACACCATCACCGGCGAGTCGGCCATAACCCTTGAGAAAATTCTGAAGATTGCCGTAGAGAATACTACTTACAATCTCGAAATTATTTCTCATACCGATTGCAGCGGCGATGCGCAAGACAATTTAAAACTGTCATAAAAAAGAAGCGAGTCGGTAGCTGAATTTTTCATTGGCAAAAAGGTGGACGCGAAAAGACTAAAGTCTGTTGGCCTTGGAGAATCAAAGCCCCCTAAATTCCTGTGTTGACGGAAAGAATTGTATTGAACCAGAGCTAAAAATGAACAGGAGAACAGAATTTAAATTTTACAGGTAATAGGTCCTTAATCAACCGAGAACCGGTCTTAAAAAAAACAAAAGCCATCACAAAAAACAAGCCTCATACAAAACTATGAAACCATCTGTATTAATTTTTGTATTGGTATTTACCTTCAAACTAACATTCAGTCAAAAAACGTATGCAACGCAGCCTAACGACAGTCTTCAGAAATACAAAACCCTGGCCGTTGAAGCTAATGATTTTGAAAAAGCTTCTGAAATAAAAAAAGAAATTGATTTGAGGGCTGCGAAAGACAAGAAGATCATTGACTTGCAGACAGAGCTTGAAGAAAAAGTAAAAGCAGAAGATTATACGAGGGCTTCCGCCCTGAAAAAAGAAATAAAAAGCTTAAAAGAATCCGTAGCAAGGAAAGAAGAATTAAGAAAGCTCATTATTAATGCAGTGAGTAGCGACGACTTTGCGAATGCAGCAAAATACAAAGCAGAGATTCTGCAACTGAGTGGAAACAGCCCGGTGGAAACAACAACAAGTCCAGCGACAGTTGCTCAAACTGATCACAGCATAGTGACATCTACTAAGCCCCTTCAAGGAAAAATAGAATTCAAATCCAACACATCTTTTGAGATTAACGGAACTGTAACCCAACTTCAATACACGCATACCGATTATTACAAACCTGATCTTTTCAAAACCGTTCAGGCAAGTGATGTAGGGACTAGTTTGATGACAATTACCAATATTTGCAATCCTTATAATCATGAATTTTTATTTACCCAGTTAATAACTCCACCAAAAGGAACGGAAACTAAAGTTGCTTTTTTAATGACGATTACAAAAAAAAAACGCTGCCAGAAGGATCATTTACCTATTCGGAAGAATTTAGAACAATATTCGAATACACCTGTCAAAGAGTTGAGTATAGCTACGTTGTTGAAGGCATAACCTATAAAATAGACGGCTTTGCTAACAAAGCGTATTCACAAGTAGACCAAGGTGGAAAAAGTGTTCCCTTCCTACTTCTGCGTTATAAATTCACTTCGTTGAGGGAAAAAAGAAATCACTCTGGAATATATTGCTGAGAGCATCACCGAGTTAGAATTCAGCGATGAGACCTTCAGTACAGTTCCTCCACCAGATTTTAAGTTCGCCGATAACCGTAGCAAGTAAATCTAAACCTAGTTAAAACCAAGCCAATGAAAAAAATCTTATCAAGCCTGTTTTCAGGCACTGCGGTAATCCTCATTTCTCTTTGCGTTATTTTAGTAACTAGCGCTATGAGAAACGTTTTCCATATTGCAGAAAAACCATACCTTTCTATAAAAAAAATCATAGACAGTTGTAAGGTCGAAGCTGAATTCAAAGGCCTTGGCGGTTATCAGGGAGGATCCGTGGAGTTAAATCTAAAAAATCCTACAACGGATACTTTAAGAGTTTGGATAGAACCGGGCAGAAAATTAATAGCTAAAGACTCTAGTTTCCAGGATATTTTTATTGTGAAGGAAAAAAATTCAAACTCTCTCCTAAGGAAAAGATCAAAGTGCTGATTAATGGATTCTGTTGCCGGGCTACAAGGCACGCACCTGCTAAAGATGCGAAATTCAGCGTCGGGTACATGACGCCTCCTAACTGGCAGTCCCTCGCAAAACTCATCAACAAAAATGATTTTCCTGCTGGCGCTATCCAGGCCGCTGTCTGGTTATTTTCAAATAATCATTCGATAGCAAGTATCAGCGATGCGGACATGAAAAGAATTCAGCCGTTAAGGGAAGCGGTTGCCAACCTTACCAAACATGAGCTTACCTGGTACACCATCACTTACAAAGAAGATCCTCAACGCGTATTTTCTGATGAAGCCACACACATCAGAGGCATGGTAGACTATTATGTCCGGTCTAATGCGATGGTAACCGTATTGATCCGTGCTAAAAATGGCAGGCTTATGAGAAAGTTACCTGAGTGGGGCACAGTTGGATCTGGCAAATATTCGTATGAGATCGATATCGATGTAGTGAACTGGCCAAAAGGAGAATATACCGTCTTTATTTATGAAGATGAATCGATCCTATTGTTAAAGAAATCATTTAAGATTTAATTCAGATCCTGTCTTTTTAGCTTTTTTTAGAATTTATCGGTATTGTTTTTGTATAAATTTGAGAAACTAAACATTCTATGAAACAGCTCTTCACACTTGTACTAACCTTCGCAGGTATTTTCAGCGCTTACAGCCAAGCTCCGGTATGGAAAAAAGAACAGTTAATGCCTACGCAGCAACTTGCAGATAAAATTAAAACCAACGCAAAAGATAAACCGATCATATTTAATGTGGGTCCGATGGACAATATTAAAACGGCAGTATTTGTAGGTCGTGCCACCAGTGCTACGTGTGTTGAAAAAATGAAATCTACACTGGCTATGGAAAACAAAACCAAGCCGGTTGTAGTTTATTGCGGTTGCTGCTCTTATGCCAGCTGCCCTAATATCAAGCCTGCTTATGATGCGTTGATTGCACAAGGCTTTAAAAACACCACGGTATTAGAGCTTCCTGAAGGCATTAAGCCAGACTGGGTTGCCAAAGGCTTTCCGATGGAAGGAGAATAATGACTGATCTCACAAAAATAATTTTAAAGCTACGTAACATTACGTAGCTTTATTTTTTTATCCGAAGCCACTAAACAAAACATGACAACTACCATCATCATTACGTTCTGCTCTTTGATGCTGGTCGCTTATTTATTTGACCTTACCTCTTCAAAAACAAAAATTCCATCAGCCATTTTACTTCTGTTGCTGGGATGGTCGTTACGACAATTCACTAATTTTTTTTCCATTGGCCTGCCTAACCTTTCTCCTGCGTTGCCCGTTCTCGGTACTGTTGGACTTATTCTTATTGTGCTTGAAGGATCGTTGGAACTGGAGTTAAACCGTTCCAAACTTGGTATGATCATCAAATCATTTGCAGGCTCCTTATTCTCATTACTTATCTCGGCCCTACTTCTCGCCTGGCTATTTCAGCATTTTGAAGGTTACACTTTTAAAAACAGTCTCGTCAACGCCATTCCTTTTTGCATTATTAGCAGCGCTATTGCCATACCCTCCGTTAGAAACCTTGGTTCTGCAACCAAAGAATTTGTTATTTACGAAAGTAGTCTGTCTGACATTATCGGCGTGTTGTTTTTTAATTTCGTAGCCCTCAACAATAGCTTCGGCGGACATTCGTTCAGTGTCTTCGGCTTTCAGCTCCTGATCATCGTTGTGATCTCTTTTGTTGCCACCATTTCACTTTCGTACTTATTGAATAAAATCGAACACCATATTAAGTTTGTGCCCATCATTCTGCTAGTTCTTTTAATTTATTCCTTCTCAAAAATCTACCATTTACCCGGACTCATTTTTATCCTTTTATTCGGGCTGTTTATCGGAAATCTGGATGAACTTAAACGCTTTAAATGGATTGAAAAATTTAAGCCAGATGAATTAAACACCGAAGTTCAAAAATTTAAGGAGTTAACGGGTGAAGCTACTTTCCTTGTGCGGGCGCTCTTTTTCCTTGTCTTCGGCTACCTGCTCGAAACCGCAGAGATCCTGTATCCCGCTACACTGGTATGGTCGATCGGCATCACTGTGGGAATTTTTCTAATTCGCATTATCCAGTTAAAAGTATCAAGGCTTCCATTAAATCCTTTACTTTTTATCGCCCCGCGTGGACTCATTACTATTTTGCTTTTCCTCTCTATTGAAAGCACTCAGCGGGTTTCACTGGTAAATAACTCCATGATCATACAGGTTATCATTTTCAGTGCACTGATTATGATGACCGGCCTCATAGCAGCTAAAAAACCTGAAGCGGTAAAAAATCATGAAGTTTAACATTTGTGATTTGCATTTTGGATTGTCATTCTCTACATTAGAGGTAATCAAAACCAGGCTTATGAAAAAAACACTGTTTGTTTCGGGACCTTTACTTCTTGTACTAGTAGTTGTAGCTATTTTTATTTTTAACGGCTCTGCAAATCTTAAAAGCAAATGCAAGCACATCAGCGGCGTAGTCACTGCTATTTATCAGGGTGGGACTAAAGATGCTGTATTTAAAATCGCAGGACATAGTTCAGTTTTTTATATCAACCGCGGTCTAGAAAAAAACTTTAGTTTGAATGCGCTTATTGAGAAACTGGAAGGAAAACAGGTAACTATTCTTTATGCCGATAGCAGAACACCTTTAGGCGATATATCAGACTGTCGATCTATTTCTGAATTATCAACAGACCAGGAAATGGTTTACTCCGAATTCGAGGGGAAATAAAATTAATTATTTTGTGCTCAGGCATCAATCCAGCAAACGATGCTGTTTTTTTGCGATGCCTAATGTTTAAAACGACAGTACAATGGACAAACTTTAAGGTATATCATTGAATTCTTGTGCAAAACTACTGGCTTTGCTGGACTGGTTTTACCTCCAAAAATAGTAACTTATATGAATATACTTTAGGATGGCATTGAAGCAAAAATTAACAATAAAAATTCTAATTCAGGAAGCCCAACTTTTTCGTGTTGAACAATCTAAATTTAACCCACATTGCAGTTTTTTTAGCTCACTATGTTAAATTTTAAAATATTTTCGTAAAAATCTACTGCATATCGCAGAGCCTCTTCGCATAGGTGTACGAATAAAATAATTATAAGCGACTCACAGCGGCTTCCTCTGATTTGTAGTACACAGGGGGGTATTGTTTTAATGATAAACACTATGGTCCTTTACA
>Ga0335394_10005996_pt1 | contig 13717 bp, 9 predicted proteins | sample MAT03_FD_205741 | JGI IMG/M metagenome (GOLD analysis project Ga0335394, IMG submission 205741) | Freshwater microbial communities from Lake Fryxell liftoff mats and glacier meltwater in Antarctica - MAT-03 (spades assembly) (version 2) ...
TACGCTGTTATAGACGGTGGACTCCGCCTCGATTTCAGCGCGCAAAATCGGTAAACCTTGCTGCCAAAAGCGCATGGCCGTCCCGCAGTTGGCGTTGGCTTGAATCTGGACTTGCCCCGCCCAAAAGTAATGATACGGGTTGCTTGACCCCAATTCAATCACGCGCTCAAAAGCGAGGCGGGCGTCCTCGACCTGACCGAGATTGACCAGCACGCGCCCCAATTCATACTGACAGAACACGTCATCTGGGACGGCGGTGACGCAGCGGCGCAGATAGGTCTCGGCCTCTTCGCTATTGCCGCCGTTACGCCATGCCCATACCCCCAATTGATAGAGGATCGGGGCGTTATCTGGGTTACGGTCTAGGATATCTTTGAGCAACGCAGTGGCCGAGTCTAGCTCTTGGAGGGCGGCTTGTAAGCGGGCGAGATTGAGGCCGATGTGGGTCGCGCCGCCGCTGAGGTCGTAGGCGTTTTGGAGTTCCTCGCGGGCGGCGGGGAAGTCAAAATCAGACACCCACAAGTACATGCCGCGTACATAACGCGCCTCATAGCTGTCTGGGTTTAAGGCCAGCGCCTCGTCCAATTCGCTCTCGGCGCGGGTGGCCTGACCATTGTCCATATAGGATTCGGCGAGGAACGCATGGGCGCGGGCGCTGTTGGGGTCAAGTTCTAGGGCGCGTAAAGACGACACGATGCTGTCGGAATAGCGTCCGACCCGGTTGAGCGCCATCGCCCGAATCGCCCAAGCGTCCGAGGCGAACGGGTTAGCGGTCACGGTGTTTTCGGCGGCTTCGAGCGCCTCGTTGAGACGCCCTTGCATGATGAGTCCCAGCGTCAGGTAATAATGCGCTACCGGTTTGTTGGGCAGCGCAGCAATCGAGTCTTCGTACAGCCGCACGGCTTCTTGATACGAACCGGAATTCCACGCGGCCTCGGCCAGCCGGAGTTTATCGGCGGGGTCTTCGGTGGCGGTGGCAGTGGGCGCGGAAATCGTCGCTACGGTATCGCTGACATTGGCCGACAAGGTGCTGTAGCTATTGCGGATGATCGGTATCACCTCATCTTGATGGTATAGCGTATAGACTGCCGCGCCGGTCAGCGTGAACAGGATCAGCAAACCAAACAGGCGGCGGAAGGAAATCCCGCGACGGCGGCGCGGACGAGGTTTCAGGTACATAAGTCTAAACTCCCGGTGTCGGTTCTGGGATGATTTCTGGGGCGACTGGCGTCAAATCCTGCGACAGCACCGGCGTCAAATTGAGCGAGATTTGCGCCGCCAAGTTGCCGGGGCAGTCGCGGGCGACATGTTCCACCGCGAGGTTGATATCGCTGAGAGTCGCGTCAACCCCGGTGCGACTCTCGGCCATCTGGCGCGACTGTATCAGCATGTCCCAAGCCGTCTGACAGGACTCTACCCCTTCGGCTTGTTGTAGATACAAATAATAGTGCGTCAAGCCTAGCCGGTATAGACATTCGATGTTGGTAGGGTCGTACTGCACACAGGCTTCGAATGGCGCTTGTGCGCCGCGAAAATCGCGGTACGGCTCGCTGTAGCGCATCATGCCCAACTGAAGTTGCGCGACAGTGTAGGTCGGGTCGGCGCGCACAGCATCTTCACACTGTGCCATCGACTCGTTGAACTGCCCGATTTTACGATAGGCGCGGCACAACCTCAGCATAGCGCGGGCATTGCGCGGTTGCACGCGCAGCACACTGGTATACAAGTCGATGGCCTCTTGGTCGCGATTGAGCGCCAGATATTGGAAAGCCAACTCCATGCCCACGCTGACGTTGGACGGGGCAAGCGCCACCGCGATTTCGAGTTGTTCGGTGGCCTCGTCATAGGCGGCGGACGAGTTGAGCGCGTAGGCGTAGGCACGGCGCGCATCGGCATTCTGCGAGTCGAGGTCTACCGCGATTTCGGCGTTTTCCAAGCCTGCCGCCAAGTTACCGGTCAAAGTGTAGGCGCGCCCCAACATGGCGTAGAGTGGTGCGTACTGCCGGTCAACATTTAAGCCAGACAGCGCCACCGGAATCGCCGCGCTGCCATTTCCTTGCCAGACCAAGCCGCGCGCTTTGAGGGCGTAACCGCGTGGGTCGAAGCCGTCGGTGGCGATGGCTTGCTCACCCCATTCCACCACCTCTTCATAGCGTTCGAGGTCGATTAACAACAGGCCGTATTCGCTCATCAGGTCAACCGAGTCTGGGCGGAGCGCGATAGCTTGCTGATAAGACTTGGCGGCGGCGGGCAAATCACCGCTGGACTGGCTGGCGCGGGCTTGAGTCAACCAATCGGACGCGCTGGCGGTGGGGGTGGCGGCTTGACCGATCAAATTCAAGGCGATCCCTCGTAGCGCGTCGCGTTGGGTCAATCCAGCGAAAATCGCCCCAACAATCAGGAACAGTAAGATCAGGCGTAGCGCACAACCGCCTCCCCCGCGCTGACGGCGGCGTGATGAGGTGAAAAAGGGCTGTGAATAGTCCCGACGAATCTGCATGATTTAAAGGCCGCCGATGGGCGTGGGCGGGATGAGCGTAGGCGGCGGCAAGGTCGGTATGATGGCATCACGGTAGTCGGGACAGTTGACCTTGACGTTATCAATGCCGATTTGTATTTGGGTAAGCAGTGAGGTTTCGACCTCTTGGATCGTCCCCATTTCGATCGCCTCGTTCAAGACCGTCCATGCCTCATCACAGTTGGCGAGGAAGTAATGCGCCAAGCCGCGATATAACCAACAATCCACCTCTTCCGAGCCGAGTTCCACACAGTATTCAAAGGTCTCAATCGAGCCTTCGTAATTGCGGCGCAGATATTGCATCCGCCCCAGTTCGCGCCACGCCGGGGCGTACTTCGGCAAGATGTCGATGGCGCGACTGCAATAGGTTTCGGCGAGGTTGAAGTTTGCTTCTCTGGCGGTAGAGTAGGTCTCGCAGATACGGAGGTTGGCTTTGGCCGCGTCCGTCGGTGACGGGCTGAGGTCGGTCAGGATTTTTTGATAAATCGCAATCGCCATCTTGGGATTATCGAGGCGGCTCTTATACTCAAAGGCCAGTTGAAAATAAGGCCCCGGCAAGTTTGGGCTGAGTGCGATGGATGTTTCTAGGTTTTCAATCGCCTCAACCGACTGACCGACGAAAATCAGCGGCCATGCGTAAGCGCGATAGACGGTGGCGTCGGACGGGTCAAGCTCAATCGCCTTGCGTCCAGCGTTCAAGGCTTGGCTGTAGCGGTAAATCTGGGTATTGGCGATGGCTTGGGCGGCGTACAGCGGCGCAAAATTCGGGTTGATCTGTTCCCCTTGCAGCGCCAAGATGATGGCGGTGGTCGGGTCGGAATAAGCGAGCGCATTGGCCTTGAGGGCATAGCCGCGCACATCGGCGGGGGTGGCGGCGATGGCGAGGTCGCCGATTTCGGCGGCGCGCTCTGATTGGTCGGCCTCGATCAGGACTTTGCCGTATTCATACAGATAGGCGACATTGTTGGGCTGTTGGGTGACGGCGCGTTCATAGGCGGTCAACGCGGCAGGCAAGTCGCCGCGTGCGAAAGCATTGGCGGCAATCGTGGCGGACTCGGCGGCAAACGGGGTAGGCGCGGGCGGGCGATTAAGTACGGTCAGCACCAGTACCCCGACCTGTGCCGAGTTGGTCTGCATCCAGCCATACGCGCCCAACATCAGGAGGGTCATCAGCAGCAAAATCAAACGTAATGGGCTGCGGCGTCTGCGCCCGTGCATGTAATTGCGCGGGTCTTCACGGCGAATCATCATCGGCAAGTACCTCTCATCGTGCGAGTATACGGCGATATGGCGCGTATTTCGAGAGGCGCTTGCCTGACGCTTGGGCGGCGTTGTTAGGGTAGTCCGTCCATTTTGATGGTTATAATACGATGATTTTTCGTATACCACCCATAAAGATATAGGCTATTAACGCGGATATAAGCTTTCGAGATTTGATCAAACTTCTATATCTGTAGAGGGTCTTTGAGTAGGGGTTGGGGTATGGGTCGGTACTGGAGTATTGTTGAATGGCGATTGGGGGATGCGTAGCAAATTGTACCGCCCCGGACTGCCAAGAATCTCTCGCTCAATTGTAAGGGTGACTTGTCCGGAGACAAACGAGTTATGTTGGGCAATCATAAACACGCCCGGCACTTTCCAATCGTAGTCCTCGAGGATGATATATTCCTTGCCTCCATGAAAAATCCCCTTATCGGTTAATCTATAAACCATAACAGGATCGATTTCGCCGGGGGTAGTGCTAAATAGGTGAAAACGTAGCTTCCGGCTACTATTCGTATTGAACGAAACCGTATATGTCCAGCCGGGCTTGAGGTATGGTAGCTGGACGACACTACTGTGAATCGGCCAATTAATCGTGCGCGTAGTTTGTGCCCGAATGTAATGCAAGATCATATCCGGTGAGAAATATTTCCCATTGGGGTCGTAAAAATAGGCTGAAATCAACAGGTTTTTTTGAAATCCCGCGTCATTTGGATAATTTAATGCCAGAAAATACAAGCTGTTGACAGTTTCTTGGACGGTGTGGTTGACGTGATCCACTTCAATTTGCTTAAGCAGCGCCATCTTGAAATCAGGGTTGAGTTGTAGCGCTCTCTCAAGAAAGCTTCGTGCTATGGTGGCATTATCGCTTATTTCCCAATAGGCGCGTGCGTAGGTGTAATACACCCACTCTAATGGGAAGGGATCACTGATGGTAAGTGTGTTCGTGGGTAGAGTTTGGGGGCGACTTTTAGCGTGTAATTCGGCCAATCGCAGATATTTGAGCGAATCAGGCAAGTCTCGATTTCCAATGGCGGCCACAGCATTTTGCATCGCAGTATAAAACTGCGCGGCATCGCGGTACAGATTTGGGCTTTCGCCTCGCGCATCAGAAAGTGTCGTCGCCAGTCGCTCGTAAAGATCGATATTGAAAGGCTCATCAATCAAGGCGGCCAGATAGGCATCTAGCGCTGCGTCCCATTCTCTGATCGCACCATAACTATCCCCCAGAAACCATTGAGCATTAACGGTGTTTTTTCGGCTGATGGCCGCCTTAAAACTGATGATAGCTGCCGGATAATCCTTCAACCAGTAGTAGGCGGTACCAATAGTATAGTGTAGATCGGCGTCATCCATGCCCAGTTCGGCGGCACGTTCCAGTGCGTCTATCGTTTGTTGAGGCTCAGCATTGCGGAGGTGAAACTCACCTAAGCCTCGGTATGCTTCCGCCCAATTGGGGTAATTCAGAATCAGTTTATTGAATCGGCGTTCAGAGGATGTTAGTTCCAATGCTATCAAATCAGCATAGGCCGTTACTAAATCAGCGGCTTGTTGTTCGGATATCTGATTGTTGAAATCGGCCAACATTGGTGTAAGTGACGGCGTGAAGGTTGCCGTGGGTGGACGCAAGGTCGGCGTCGCTGTGGGAGTTAGCGCCACGGCTGTACCGGTCAATAATTGGTTGAATAGGGCATCTGCCGTCAGTAAGACGCTGGCGTCGGCAGTGTGTGTGCCAATTTGGAGGCTGTCTGTGGGATTGGGAGGTGGTGTCTGTGCGGCGGGCACTAGGCTGACAATTACCGCCATGACCAACGCGCCCAACGCCCAAATCGTGAAGCGGCTCATGGCTTCACTTGATTGGTCTGCTTCACCGTCAAGCGCACACCGCCTTTCTCATATGGAAGGCCAACCCAGACCGTATATGTGCCATCGGCAGGCAATTCAAAGTTTTCCAATTGGGTGTTAAGCAACTCATAGATGCTGGCAGTCCCCATGGGTTTGCTCGTCCCAGCAAGCACATTCCCATCAGCATCTTTGATGACGAGAATCGGTGGCAAATCCTGTGTGTAGTAGCCTGTCTCACCCGTGATGGTGAATGTATCGCCTGCTTTACCGCTAAATTCGACGATGTAGCCCCATGCAGATTTATATGTCAGTTCTGCTTGACCGTTTTCATCCAACAACCACGGCCAGAGTGCCTCAACATGTGTATCAAAATAGTATGCGTATTGTTCCGGTGGTAGTTCAATCCCAGCCATCCGATTCGCGTTGATACGCCGGAAGATGATAACCGAATTAATCGGGTTAAGTGCATAGAGTTGTTCGTACAGCTCAATGGCGTCTTGCGGCCTACCCGCAAAGACCTCAATTCGTGCGCGAGTCATCAATGAATAGGGGTCATCTGGCGAAATCTCAAGCAGTTGATCAGCCAGTTCCCGAGCTTTGTCATATTCCCCGATGTTAACGTAGAAATTGGTGCAGAGCGTTAGTTGTAGGATTTGGTGGGTGATATTCTCGAAAGAATCCTCACACAGCGAGATTGCGCGTGCCTTATAGCCATCTCTATCGGCGCTAAGGAGATTGTAGAGATGCGTTTGGAAGAGCATTTCTCCAGCCTTACCCGATGTCGCTAGGAGACTGCCCCGATAGATTTTTATGATTTCCAAACTGTCAGGTTCTCGCCTCTGTATGTCTGGACTGATAGCGATAGCCTCGGCATATCTTCCTAACTTATAAAGCGTCCAAGCATACTCCCGTATCACAAATATCAGATAAGGTCGACGCTCAACAGCGATTTCCAGCAATCGGAGAGCGTTGTCGTATTCCTCGATAGTGTAATACGCTTCTGCAAGTTTATAATGGGTATAGGCGGCAGGATCAAGGTCTGCTCCTAATCGCATCGCCAATTCATAATTGGTTATCGCTATTCTTGGCTCATCTAACTCATCATGTAGGATGACACCTTCTAGTACGTAACTATACGGCCAAAGCGGTGCGACCCGTTGCGCCTCGTCCAATAGGTCAAGCGCCGGTTCATAATCCCCATTCTCGGTAAAAGCATAAAGGCGGTGTGCCTCAGCATATAAGGCTTGTGCTTGTAAAATGGCTTCTTTACTGTCACGCGGGACGGTTGTCGGGATCCCTGTCGGGCTGGGCGTAGATGATGCGGTTGGAGTCGCAGACGGCTCCGCAGTTATGCTCTGTGTTGGCGTAGAGACCGCATTCCGTGGGGAAGTTGGTAACGGGGTGCGCGATGGAGTCCGCGTGAATACAAGTGGGTAAGTCGGAGTCGGGGTGGCGGTCACATCCGGTGGCAATGTCGGCGTTGGTGTCAGTGTTTGTATCAATTGAAGATTGTCGGTGGTTTCAGACGATTCAATATACAATGTCACCGCGCCCGCTAGAGAATCCTCCCTCAACGCGACATTCAACCTATAATTTCCTGCCCCTTGAGGGAATGAGATGATCCCCATGAGGCTGTTCTGCGAGAACAAGATGACCAAGCCGTTTTCATGAATCAGCGACATCATCGGATTTACTGGACGTAAGTCTCCGCTGACAGCACGATATTGATAATTGATGCTCGCTGCGGGTTCTGGTAGCGCGACGTGATATGTCCAGCCGAGTTTCAGATATGGCAAGGGATGATAGCCAGATGGATTGTAAGCCCACGGGATATGGCGGGTGGTTATTGCGTCAAGATAAGCCGCCTCGTACATTTGATCTCGTTGCGAGAAATGCCAACTGGCGGGGAAATTTTGTAAAACCTCATAAACGTCGCGCATGGGTGAACTGCTATTGATCTGGCGCGATAATTGGTAGGCTGTATATAGCGCGGCAAAAGCGTCATCCACCGTCCCGCCGTCCCGCCGGATAATATCCGCCCGCAGTATAAAGGCGTGAACAAATTTCGGGTCTAGTTCTAGGGCGCGGTCAAGATAATCTTGGGCGGTATCATAATCCTCTAACAGATAGGCGTGGACGCGGGCGTATAAGTAGTACACCCATTCCTTTTTAGGGTGCAAACCGGGATTTTGGCTGATGGATGAGGGGGTACGGCGTTCAGCCTGCTCCAAAAAGTTCAGCGATGCCTCTGCATCACCAGCTTCCATCGCAGCCGTAGCCTGCGCGAGCATGGTATAAACCGCTTCTACTGTAACCCAATTAACACTATTGGGATTACTCATCATGTCCGCTGTTCGTTGATACAGACGTGCGTTATAAGGTTCTAAGTCAATCGCTGCAAAATATAACCCCACCGTTCTGTAGGATGGATCAGCTCCCGCATTGGTCTGCATCCACAATTCCATATAGGCGACCTCGCGCTTCAAAGCCAACGCCTGCATCAGTTCTACTTCAGCAAGGGGAGAATTCCCCTTATTCAGATCCGCCAGCGCCATGCTATAATACAAATCGGCATCGTTGTGTCCGGCTGATTTGGCTTCTCTGAAGGCGAGGACAGCATCTTGCCAGCGTCCTTCCTGCATATAGAGTTCACCCAAACCACGATGTGCCTCTGCCCAATCGGGATAGTCGGCAGTCAATTGTTTGAAAAGCCCCTCAGCGCCGACAAAATCTTGACGGATGAGCAACGCATAGGCAGCAATCAGACCGTCTTTCTGTGATTGCGCCAGTGTGTCAGGCGCGAGGGGCGTCAGATTTGGAAAATCGGTTGGGAACGGGGTTGCTGTACCGCCACCCGCCGTAGCGGTCAATGCATCATTAAATAGCACATCAGCGGTTTGTTCTAACCCTGCTGCGTTGGTACTGGTTTGGTCGAGGGCGACTTGGGCGGTTTGAGCAGTATCGAAGGTGGCTCGAAGCTGTGCTGTTGCTGTGAATCGTTGGTCAATCACCGCCTGTACGGTTGCATCTATGCTCGGTGTTGCAGCGCTTGGGGTAGGAGAAGGTTTTGGCTGGGCCAGCGTCAGGCCAGCGGTAAAAATCAGTCCGAGGAAAATCGTGGATTGAATAAAGCGTCTCAAAGAACAGTCTCCTACTGAAGATTTAGTTTATTTAGAAAATAATAGCATGATTTTCTTAAAATACCACCAAACCGCCCATTTCATTTATTATTTGTTAATGGTGCGGTATGCCGCAGCATAATTTATGTATTAAGCGCGTCTTTTTTTACCCATGATTACGTTTTTTGTAGGCGAATCATCATCGGCAAGTACCTCTCATCGTGCGAGTATACGGCGATATGGCGCGTATTTCGAGAGGCGCTTGCCTGACGATTGGGCGGCGATTACGACTCGTTCAAGGTCATTTGTTCGGTTGCTGATAATGATGAATGTCATTCTCGATGGCGTATGTTGCAGCCTCAACGCGGTTGGTTACGGTCAATTTGTCCAGAATGAGGCTAATATGATTTCGCACGGTTTTATCGCTCAAGAATAAGGCTTGCGCGATGTCTGCGTTGCTCTTGCCCGCGGCCAACAGGCGCAGTACATCGACTTCGCGTGCGGTCAACATCCTAAACGGGTCGGGCTTGTTTTCCCCGTGGTGGCGCATCATCGCCAACACCCGCCGCGTCACAGCGGGGTCGAGCAACGCTGCCCCGTGACGTACCGCATCTAGCGCCCGCACTAATTCACCCGTTCCCACCTGTTTGAGGACATACCCCACAGCACCCGCTTTAATCGCTTCAGCAATCAACTCGTCATCGACGTATGAGGTCAACATAATCACTTGAATATGAGGCCAACGCTCAACGATGGTTTTACAAGCGGTGATTCCGCTGTGGCCGGGTGGCATCCGAATGTCCATAATCACGACATCGGGTTGATGCAGGCCGCACAGCACAATAGCTTCTTCGGCGGAGCCGCCTTCAGCCCTCACCTCGACATCTGGCATTTGGTCAAAAAGCAATCGTAACCCCATCCGCACAATTTCATGGTCATCGATTAAGATAAGTTTTAAGACGGTCATCATAAGTTCTCCTCAGGTACTGATATCTTCACAGTTGTCCCTTTGTTTGGCGCGCTTTCAACGTCTACCAGCCCCCCAATTAATCGCGCTCGGTCACGAATAGAGCGCAATCCATACCCCGATGAGGTGGTTTTGGGCGAGAATCCACGCCCATTGTCCTCCACCGTTAACACCATTAAACCATGATTTTGTGTCAGGGTGATTTTGGCGCGGCGGGCGCGGGCGTGCCTGAGGGTATTGGAGAGACATTCTTGCACAATGGCGAGAAGGTGATGTACTTGCATCGGCTTGAGGATAGGCTCAGTGTCATAGGCTAAATCAATGTCCAATAAACCTTGAAAGCGCGGATTCGCGATCAACTGTTCAAGGCTTGGGATGAGTGGGTCACGAGGCGACTCGGTACGTAATGAAACCATATAACTACGCAAGTCCAGATTGACTGCGTTCAAGACATTTTTAGCTTGTAAAAGGCGGCGCGAGGCTTCTGTTCCCGTTTCGATGAGCGATTCTAGCGATTCTAAAATTAAGCTGGCCGAATATACGCCTTGAATCGCACCATCATGAATTTCTTGCCCAATTCGCTCGCGTTCAGCCGATTGGATACGCTCAATCTCCATTTGCTCAATCAAACGGTCAAGCTCTATATCGAAAATCTCTAGGGCGCGGATGATGGTCACAGCCAAAACCAACCCAATCAGGGAACGAAAGACTTGGACAGGTATCCCAATAGTGTCGGTGAATAAAGCGTTATTGAAGGTATTGGCGGGGAAGAAGTCGGCTTTGGGGGTGGTCAGTCCACCGATAAAGGCATAGATGAGCAGTGCGCCACCTGCTACGCGCAGTGTTTGATAAACATTACCAACTTTTAATGGGGCGATATTGTATAGCGCCTGATAACGCAACCCATAAGCTGCCAAGATACTGCCCGGTAAGCCCAATAAATAACGCGCCCAAACATCGGATAGGATGTGCCAAGACTCAAAGGTCGGGAGCAGATGAAACAATAACACACAGCCCACTCCCCATGCGAAGCCCCATATCAAGACGACTTTTTTCAAACGGGGGTAGCGTCGTTCTAACGTGACAGCGCCGAACATCAACAAGGCTAAATAGGAGATGACCAATAAAAAAATCTGCATGGTCTGTAAAAATTGTACTATTACAGGCGAGGTATGAGACACTTGAATCGGGATGAATATATCCCCCCATTCCCGAATCCCATGTAAGACGCCAAAAGCCGCCAGCCAATATAAATCTCGCGCCAAGCGCAACTGACTACGGCGGCGGGATTGCAGAAAAATCGCAAATCCCATCAGGAAAAAGGTCAAGCCATACACAAATAAAACGATAGGTCGATTGATGCTGAAGAACTCGCGTAGAGAGACTATCACCCTGTTGCTCCAAGCGGAAAAAGTCCGCCTGATGGCAGACTTTCCCGTGATTTAATGGTAGTAGCTGGCAATTATATCAAGCGCCGAAGGACAGGAAGACTGGCGGGAAGGTGAGCAAGATGCCGAGTGCAACCAAGACGAGGGTGATGATGAACGAGGTCATTAAGCTGAGGGGCTTGGTCTTGAAAACGTAGTGCAGAGCGACCCAACTCACGACGAAGGCGATGACCGACAGGCCGCTTTTACCACTCAGCGCCCCAACACCCGCATTCCATGTCACAAAGGTCTTAAAACCGGCGCTGGCTTCCGAGAGGATGATGGCGAGGCCGAGAACCAGTGACCCGATACCGCTGGCAATCATTGCAGCGCCTACTGCACGGTCTGCCGTGCTGATTTCGCGCTCTGTTGTTTGTGTAGCCATGATGATTTCTCCTTGAACGACTATCGCGTAATTATGGTGTGGATGGGTGATATACCATGGTTCAGGTTAGCGGCGAGGCTTTGGTAATCAGCGCACCCAATACCCCCGCTATTCCAGCAACAGCGAACGAGAGGAAGAACATGGCGATGATAATGGCGCGAGCTTGTGGTTTGGCGGCCAATTCTTTACCGTAGACGAAGATGGCGTAAGCGACAACCGTGGCAAGCAGTGGGGAAATCCAAGCGACGTGTTCTTTCCATTCCATACCAAAGTGGTGATATTCGGCGGTTTCTTCACTGGCGAGCAACCAATACCGTGGGTATTGTGATAGAGATTCTGATTGGACTGCGCGATCGATACCCTCTGGCGGTGCGGCGCGATACCACGGGTAGACGACGAATGTCCCGACGATGACGGTCAGCCAGACGCACACAGCCATAACAATGGTTCCCCAACGCAAGCGGCTAACGCGCTCGGTGATGCCTTCGGCGGTGACGAGTTGCGGGCGCAAACTATAAATGCCTGCCAACCCACCCGCAAAGGCGACTAAGAAAAGTGCGCCGAATCCCATCCCATGAATGAGCGTCCAAAGTTCCCGATCTGTGATATTCATCATAGTTCTCCCGGTCATTTTTCCGAAGTTCAGTTGAACTTCACCTTAACTTGAGTGTATGTCAAGCTCAAGCCGACCAGAAGGGATGTATGTCCCGATTTTTCCGGGACAATGCAACGGACAACTCTGGGGACTATCCCCGTACTTGCGCCGTGACCGCGCTATCGCCGACGCGGAAAGTCTCGCCATCAGCGGCGGCGTCCGGCTTGACGAACCCGATGCCATAATGCGCGCCATCGGGGGTCGTCACACTGCTGGTCAGCGCCCCGACTCGTTTGCCGTTGGTGGTCAAGTCGGCGGGCGACTCGGCGGGCGCGCTCAGACGAAATTTGACCAACGTTTTCGCCAGCTTGCCTCGGCTTTCCATGCGGGCGATGATTTCTTGGCCGGTATAGCAGCCTTTGACAAAGCTAACCTCATCCCACAACCCGACTTCCAATGGGATGTAGTCAGCGCTCAGTTCGCGGCCTAAGCCCGGCGTGCCGGATTCAATCCGCAGCAGATTGTAGAGCAACGCGCCGCCCGCTTGTAATCCGCCCGGCTGACCGGCGGACAATATCGCAGACCACAGCGCCGGGGCGTCCGATTGCGCGCAAATCAGGCGAAAATGTCCGCCCATCAGGGGTTTGGCGCGTCCCATCGTGAACGAGACGCCGCCCGCCGTCCCGGTCAGGCTGTGAAACACGGGCAGCGCAGCAGCACCGGGGATGAGCGCCTCAGCGATGGACTCGGCGTGTGCGCCGTGGAGGGAAAATTGGGCGGTCTCGCCGGTCACATCTAGCGGCTTGACCTTATCGCGGAAGAAAACATTTTGTTGGGTATACGCTCGCACCGCCTCACCGCGCCCCGGCCCGGCAATCAACAGGACATCCTCACCCATACGCCAGACCTCTACCCGGTCTAGGATGCGGGCGATGGGCGAGATAAAAACCGTCGCGCAGCCTTGCCCCGGCGTCAGCTTGAGGACATCGTTGGTGCTGGTACGTTGAATCAGCGCCAGCGCGTCCGGCCCGGTCAGACGGACGCGCCCCTCGTGACTTCGGTCAAGCAGGACGGCGGCGGTTTGCGCGGCCTGATATTCGGCGGCCAGCGTCGTATAGGTTTGGGGGATGCCGTCGGAGGCGACGGTTGCGCCAGCGGTGCGGTGGAGGTCTGCAAGGGAAGTCATGCTACGGTTACTCCGGTTGTGTGCCTAAACGGATTTGGCGCTCGTACTCAAGCATTTGCGCCAATTCAGACGCGGCGCGTTCGATTTTGTCGTTGGTGATGCGATAGGCGCATTGTTTGGAGAAATCCATCTCACGCGGAGCGCGTGCGATGCGCGTGGCGATGCCGTCTTCTTTTTCGCCGCGTGCGCGCATCCGATCTCCCAAGACTTGTAGCGGGTCTTTATCGCCTTCAGCGGGCGGCGCGATGAAAATCAAGACGGTGTTGTCGGGATAAGCGGCCTTGACCTTCTCCGCCCCAGCGATCTCGACATCTGCAATCAGAAATGTGCCATTATGGAAGGCGCTTTCCAGTGGGGCGCGCACAACGCCATACCATTTGCCGGGGTGAACTTCTTCCCACTCGACCAATTG
>Ga0335394_10006004_pt1 | contig 13711 bp, 8 predicted proteins | sample MAT03_FD_205741 | JGI IMG/M metagenome (GOLD analysis project Ga0335394, IMG submission 205741) | Freshwater microbial communities from Lake Fryxell liftoff mats and glacier meltwater in Antarctica - MAT-03 (spades assembly) (version 2) ...
TAAAAAAAAAAACTCCTAATATTAAAATAAATAAAATAGATAGCATCAAAGAAATTTCAGGTAACATAACTATGTAATCGTATTGGTATTTATCAGAAAATAATTCCAATCTTATATCTTTCATGTCATTCATATTGAAATTATAATTCTCAAATTCAAAAAAGTTTCTTATAAACATTCTTACGTAGATATCAATATAAAGGCTATAAAAATATATCAAAAATATTTGTCCTAAAATATTATCAAGTTTATCTTGTTTTCGTAAATTAAATGAATCAAAAATATTAAAAATAACGTCAAATGTATAAGACATCTTAAATAATATTAATTTCCTATAGATATTCCAAAGCGAAGCAATTAAACATACTAAGCTAAAAAACATAAAATATTTACTTGTTATTAAAGTATAGAACAAAAAATTAGATTTTATACCAAATATATTTGCTAAAAATTCATCAGAATATTTATGCGAATCGAAAAATTCAAAGATAGCGAAATTTAACATTGTTGATAATATATTAATAAATTTTCTTTTTAAAAAGAGTATTTTTTTTTAATGTTATTATGTCATCATTTGATGAACAATCCAAAATAATTAAAATTTGGACAAATTATATAGGTAAGATATATTAAATAAATTTTTAATAAAAAAAAAAAACCAAAATCTATTCTAATAATAAATATTTATAAACAAATAACCTCCATTTTTAAAAGGTTTGGGGATAAAGGGACTTGAACCCTTACGATTTTATCAATCATTAGTTTCTAAAACTAACGTGTCTGCCATTCCACCATATCCACTTTTATATTTAACTACCTATATCTGATAAGGGCACAACCCAACACACATACTAAATATTAACATTATATATTCCTTTCCTTGACATAACTGCTTCTATTTTTTATTGCAGTTTTCGAGACTGCTTGTTTTTCTTATTTAAAAAAAATTTGAAGAGAGCAGGATTCGAACCTGCGAATAGAATATCTAAGTAGATTTACAGTCTGCCGCCTTTGGCCGCTTGGCTATCTCTTTTTAGAATAAAATAAAGTTTATTCTAAATGCTTTTATTCCAAAAGCAGATTCCTCTACCATTACCTTGTTACGACTTCACTTCAGTAACATACAATGATATGATGTAGATGTGTAATATACAAAGAAATGGATTAATAAAAAAATAATACTAATCTTTTTAATGTTGTCTTATATAATAAAATAACATCAATAAAACTTCAAAATAAATATCAGATCCATATTTCCCCCACTATAGAATTCCGAAGCGTGACGGGCGGTATGTACGAAATTTGTTTCTCGGTTCACCGTAACGTTCTTATTTACGATTACTAGCGATTCCTACTTCATATTCTCGAATTGCAGAGAATAATCCGAACTAAGATATCTTTTTTAGATTTGCTCCAATTTACATTTTTGCATCTTTTTGTGGATACCATTGTAGCACGTGTGTGGCCCAATTCATAAAGGCCATGAAGATTTGACGTCATCCTCACCTTCCTCAAAACAGTATTTAAAAGGCAGTCTCTCTAAAGTCCTTTATATTTAATTAAATAATAAAATATAATGTAGCAATTAAAGACAAGGGTTGCGCTCGTTAAAGGAATTAACCAAACATTTCACAAACACGAGCTGACGACAACCATGCAGCACCTGTATAAACCAGAAATAAAATAAATATATATATTTAATCTGCTATTTTTTTTAATTTTAATAATTTATATTCAAGAATTGGTAAGGTTTCGCGCGTATTATCGCATTAAACCACATGCTCCACCGCTTGTACAAATTTCCGTCAATTCCTTTGAGTTTCAATATTGCAATCGTATTCCCCAGGCGGAGTGTTTAACGTGTTTACTAAATTAAAAGAGCTTATTAGCTTCAATCAATTAACACTCATAGGTCAGGGTATGGACTACGAGGGTCTCTAATCCTCTTTGCTCCCCATACTTTCGTATATCAGTGTCAGTTCTAAGATAAGAAGCCGCTGTCGCCGCTTGGTAGTCCTTTCAATGTCAATAGATTTCACTCTTCTATTGAAAGTACTGCATTTCCTCCCCTTAAACTCGTAGTTTCTCTGTCTTGATACTCTTTTTAATTTTATCTTATTTAAAAAAAATTTCAACGATAAGAAACAACCTTAATACCCTTTACGCCCAATCATTTTGAGTAACACTTGCCCCCTCCGTTTTACCGCGACTGCTGGCACGAAGTTAGTCGGGGCTTATTCCTTAGGTACAGTCATTATCTTCCCTAATAAAAGAGCTTTACAACCAAAAATAGCCTTCTTCACTCACGCGATATTGCTGGATCAAGCTTTCGCCCATTGTCCAAGATTCCCCACTGATGCCTCATAAGAGTTTGGGCCGTTTTCAGTCCCAATGTGATTGATCGTCCTCTCAGACCAACAAAGAATCATCGGCTTGTTAGTCTCTTACACTTCCAACTACCTAATTCTCCACAAGCTTTTAAAATAACGAATTAATCTTTTTTTCATTTTATATTACTATTAATGTTCTTATAATTTCTATCCAATTTATTTTAGTTATCAAGTTTTCAAAGGTTAGCTTAATATCTTATTTTTATTGAAATATACTCTTCATTGTTATTTCATAATTTTTTATTTTATAAAATTACTTTATTCGGTATTATTATATCCCGAATTACTTCTTTAATTCTTGTGTATTACTCACCCGTTTGCCACTAAAATAAATTTCTTAATTATCTTCGTTCGACTCACATGTGTCAGGCATATCGCTAGCATTCACTCTGAACCAGGATCAAATTCATTTTTTTGAAATTGATTTTTTTTTTATCTTATAAACAAAAAATATTTAACTTACAGATCCATTATTATTACCAGCTGCAATTTTAGCAGCAGCCGCAACAGCTGCTGCTGCACGCTCAGCTGCCACGGTATCTCCAAATAAATATCCTAAACCTGCTAAAATACATAAAATAAGACCTGTAGAATATGCAACATCATACCAAAATTGTCTTCCTTCAAAAAACCATGGTTGCCTTATAGAAGATCTTCTTTCGCCTGTATCTGTTAAATGACACTGATCTGCTACAAATATGTGATGCTCACAAGTTATTTTTTCATTTACATCCACTATTTTTTTAAAAAAATTTGGTTTTTTTGGAAATTCTGGATAAAGTTCCATAATTTCTTCTTTTGAATAACCACCCATGGAAAGATCTTCGTAGTAGTTATTTTTTAAATTATCATGAGGATCTTTTAATTGTCGTATACGATCTAATACATTTGATGGCACATGCGGATCTTTTTCTACTGGAGGTCTCACAGCATAATAAATATAACCGTCTTTATCATTAAAGCTAGTATCTTTATCTTCGTTATCAATATAATCTGATTTTGATTCCAAGTTCTTCCAACTACAATTAGATTTTTCATCATTTATTCCATATTCCTCATAGCTTACTGGTTCTAAAAATCTATATATAGCCCCGCTCCATTTTCGAAGCATTATAAGTTTTCGCCTTCTATATTGAACATTTAAAGGCGTAAGGCCTTCTCCGCCATCAGCATGTGGTGGATATGTAAGTAATAACATTCTTGCTTCTCGCACATCTGTGTAAGGCCCTTGAAATTCTTCTGAATACGGATTATCCTTAGGATTTTTATTATTTTTTATAAAGGCAAATGGATCTTCTTTTTCTTTTTGACCTTGTTTTGTGAAAAAAAAATTCTCTATAATATTAATATTATAAAAATTTTTAGAATTATGAGTAGGTGTACTTATATAAAAAAATTGAATAGATATCTCTAAAAAATTCTTTAATGTAGTTGGGATAATAGAAAGTGGCTCATAAAATAATTTTAAGATTCGACTTATTAATATTATTTTAAGATCATAATTGTAGGAAAATAATAAATAGTTTTTAATTATAGTAATGATTAAAATTATTATTGGAATTAAAACAAAGGCAATTAACAATGCTAAAAATAAAAGTTCCGTCGCAAAATAACCTTTATAATTATACCTTTTTTTATTTTCATGAAAATATCGTTTTTTTATTTTAAATAAGATTTGTTTCATATTTTTCTGCTATTTTTAATATTAATGTAATGTGGTTTAATATTTATTATGTATTTATCTTTATGCTTTTAATTTATAAAGGTTAGTTGTTTTTAGGACCCCACGAATTCTATAAAAAGAAACTAATAATGCAAGTCCTATCGATGTTTCAGCGGCAGCAATTGTCAAAATAAATAATATTATTATTTGTCCAAAAGCATCATCCAAAATTATGCTTGAGAAAACTAAATGAATATTTATGGATAACAATAATAATTCTATTATAAGTAAAACCAATATCAAATTTTTGCGCATTATTATAATTCCAATGAAACAAATAGTTAAAATCAAGATAGATATAGTATTCATTTTTATTTATTATTTTTAATTTCTTTAATTAACCTAAAATTTTTTTAGAATGATTCCATTTTTTTTATTTTTGTTATTCTCTATATTGAATTCTTATAGAAAAAATGAAATAATCATTACGTAACTTCTTTCTGGATAATGGGAATTGAACCCATAATTACTGTTTGGAAAACAATCGATTTATCCTATTAATCTATATCCATAAAAATCCAATAAATAGTAAATCTTTAACTTTTTATAATTTTTTTTATTTCCTTTATTATAACCTCTTGTTTTGTTTCTAGTACTAATGCTATAGAACCAATCATGGCTAATAATAATACGAACCCTAATGTTATAAAATATGGACTGTAATAACCATATAAAATAGATCCAAAAGTTTTTATAACATCATTATTATTTACAAATTTTGAGACAATATTAAATTTATATTTTAATAGTACAGTTTGTTCAGTCTTATGTGTTAATATGACGTTTAATGTATCATAATATTGTGTTTTTTTTTCTAATTTAATATAAAGGGGCATATATATATCAATAAAGTTATAGAAAGCATTAAATTTTTTTTCTAGAAACATTTTTTTTAATAAATTTTGCTCACTAGTATAAATTGGAAAGAATCTTGGGTTACCACCATTTAATATATTATTCAATACAGTTGAATAATCGTAAAAATTCAATAAAAAATTAGAGATTTTTATATTAAAAATATAGTATAATTGAAAAAAAAATAAACCAATTATTATTAATATAAAAGGAATGTATAAATATAAATTTTTTTCCAATTCAATAACACGTATATTTAACATCATAACTACAAAAAGAAACAAAACTGTTAATGCACCAACATAAATAATTAACATTATTATTGCGACAAATTCTATTTTTAAAAATAAAAATAGAATCGAAATATAAAAAAATAACAAAACTAAAGCTAATATGCTATGTATGGGATTTTTTGAGAAAACTACCAATGCTGCTAATAAAATTACAGTAATTAATACAAGATTCAAAGTAATATTAAAATTCATTTACATTCTTATTTTAGTGTTCATCTTCTAAAAAATCTTGTTATAGTTTAGACTTTTATAAACATTGCTAATGCGACTTCTCTGGCTAGATTGGATTTGAACCAATAACCTAATGATTAACAGTCATTTGCTCTACCGGTTGAGCTACTAGCCATTATTTATAAAGTTATATAAAATATCGCTCTAAAGAATCTCAGGATAATTGGATTTGAACCAATAGTCTTCTATTTCCAAAATAGATGCGTTAGCCAATTACGCTATATCCTTGTTATTCATAACACTAAGGGCAGAGTTAGATTTGAACTAACATCTTCAGATTTTGCAAATCTACGCAATACCATTATGCTATCTGCCTAAAATTATAAATGAAACTTAAAAATACCCTTAGCTTACCAATTATTTTGTAGTATTTAGGCATATAAATGTTTTAACAATCAACTTATATGATAACATATAAATTAAACTTTTGTATTATATTGTGTACGAGTTCAAAAAGAGTTCGCGTTTTTAATCAATTATATTATAATCTCTAAGTTTCGCCGTTTTTATTTTTGGCCTCATAGGAATCGAACCTATATTTACTGTTTCGAAGACAGTTGTTCTTCCATTAAACTAGAGAGAAAATAGTATCTTATTCTTGTTTTTTCCCTTTTTAAATCAATATTAGTTATTATGATGATGTATACTAATAATTAATATATCTTATAAAATTAAATTGAAATACGTTTTGTCAAGTAATAAAATATATTATTATTTAAAAATTTTGTATTATTTTTTAAAATTAAATTCTCTTTATTTAAAATTAAATCAGATTTATCATTTAATTTATTATCTAAAATTTTAAAAAACAGAAAAGCTGTAGGGATAGAATTTATTTCGAAAATAAATGTTTTATTTTTCAATAAAGTTAATTTGACATTTAATAAAGTATCAAATTCAAAATCAATTGATTGAGAATTAAAATCTTTACAAAACTGAGAAATACTCAATCCAAATTGTCCTAAAACAGGACTTAATCCAGAGCCAATTGTTGCATTTTGAGATGGTACTAATAATTTTATATATCGTAAAAAATTTAAAATCATTCTAATAATGTAATGTATTTTTTTGATTAGTCTTTTATATTTAAAAAAAATTAATAATTTAATGTATGGGGTAAAAATTTATATTTATTTTTATTTAATTTGTAACAAGGTTTATTAGAAACAATAAGCTTTTTATATCTAGATATATTTACATATATATAAATGTTTATATTACTATTTTTTCACCTTTGTACTAAATTTTTGATAGTCTTTCAACACCTCTTAAAATAAAAGAAGAAAAAGTTAATTTCCTACTTATATGATTTCAGCAGTTATAAAAAACATATGTGGCTACCCAACGGTGCTTTTGGCAAAACAATTGGTACACTAGAGATATGTTCAACTTGGTCCTCTCGTACTAAAGTTGAATCTTTTTTTCTTTTAAAATTATAATAGTAGATAGGGACCGAACTGTCTCACGACGTTCTAAACCCAGCTCACGTACCACTTTCAATGACGAACAGTCATACCCTTGGAGCCGATTTCAGTTCCAGGATGTGATGAGCCGACATCGAGGTGCCAAACTGCCCTGTCGATAAGAACTCTCAAGGGCCATTAGCCTGTTATCCCTGGCGTATTTTTTATCCGTTAAGCGATGGCCTTTCCACACAGCACCACCGGATCATTATGACCGACTTTCGTCTCTGATTGACTTGTAGGTCTCTCAGTTAAGCAAGCTTATGCCATTATACTCTTCAATTAATTAAAAATTAATTTGAACTTACCTTTGCACACCTCCGTTACTCTTTAGGAGGCAACCGCCCCAGTTAAACTATCAACCATTCACTGTCTCTTAAAATTAAATATTCTAAAATGAGTTTTTGTATCTTAAAAAAATGGTATTTCACTGATGTTTCATCAATTAACTTGCGTTAAGGACTCTTAAACTCCCATTTATACTACATAATTAGATACAAAGAACAATAAAAGGATATAGTAAAAATGCACAGGGTCTTTCCGTCTAGCTATTATTATCCTGCATCTTCACAGAAAATTCAAATTCACTAAGCTTAAGTTGGAGACAGTAGAGAAGTCGTTACACCATTCATGCAGGTCAGAACTTACCTGACAAGGAATTTCGCTACCTTTGGACCGTTATGGTTACAGCCGCCGTTAATTGGGACATAAATTCAGAGCTATAAAACTCCTCCTCTTAATCTACCAACACTTGGCAGGTCTCAGATCCTATACATCATTTTACAATTTTGCAGAATCCTGTGTTTTTAATAAACAGTCGCTACTCCCTGATTTGTGACATTTTAAAGAATACTAACATTAGAATGCTAAATTTTTTAAAACACTTCTTTTCCCTAAGTTACGAAGTCAATTTGCCGAGTTCCTTCAACTTAATTATCTTATACACCTTAGTATACTCTACAAATCCACCAGTGTCGGTTTATGGTACGATCTTAAATAAATTTTTCAGTTTTTTCTTGAAATAATATACAAATATATTAGAATCCAAATAACAACATATCTGTATATTATTTTTAACTTTAAAAATAATATAAATTAAAATTATGGCCCCAACGGGAATTGAACCCATAATATACCATTATGAGTGGTAGGTTTTAACCAATTAAACTATAGGATAATTAATTTATAAAATTAAGAATTTAGTTTATATTTTATGTTTATTTTTTAATTTAAAGGCAAAAGAAATATTAATCTTTTTCCCATTAATTTTAGTTTTCACTTAAATCTTAGGGGTCGTCTAACACTAAAAAAGGATTTACCTTTTTTAATTCTCATTTTAAAAAGAATATAAAAAGAAACCTTGGATTTACGGTGATAATGCTAAATATCATTATTAAACGCTACTCATGTCAACATTATTTTTTCTGATAAATTATTAAATTTTACAATTTAACTTTTTTATTACAGAATATTCCATTACCATTACGCAAATTTTTTTACATAATTCAAAGTTTCGGCAGATGATTTTTCATACCCTATAAATTTTAAAAAAAATAAAATTAGTTCAGTGAGCTGTTACGCTTTCTTTAAAGGATGGCTGCTTCTAAACCGACCTTCTAAACATATTAACCCTATTCTTTCTTTTCTAATAAATACATCATTTTAGGACCTTAACTATTGATCTGGGCTTTTTCCCTCTTGACAAAGAACCTTCTCACTCTATGTCTGCTTACTATTTATACTTAAAAGTATTCCGAGTTCAAACTATCTTAGTAAATGTTTCCATCCCCTCAATAATTTGGAGCTTTACCCCTTTTAATTTTCAAAATAGCACTTTACCTAAATAAATTTCATGGAAAACCAGCTATTTCTAAGTTTGATTAGCCTTTCACTCCTAATCACAAGTCTTCTCAACATTTTGCAACATGCACGAGTTCAGTCCTCCAATAACGGTTAGTTTATTTTCAACTTGCTCATGATTAGATCACTTAGTTTCGGGTCTAATTATAAAAACTCTAAATCGTTTTCACTATGCCTTCAATTAATATCTTAAGCTTGCTTTTATAATTAACTTGTTGACCCATTATACAAAAGGTAGATTATAACAATTAGTATTGCTATAATTGCTACTTAGTATTAAATTTCAAGATCTTTTTCACTCCTTTAATAAGGTTCTTTTCATCTTTCCTTCACAGTACTTGTTCACTATCGATAATTAAAAATTATGAGATTTAGTAAGTGGAATTACTTTCTTCAAATAAATTTTTATTATTTTACTTTTCAATATGTTAGGAATTGATAAAAATTTTTTAATTTTCTATCCAAACCAATACGTGCAATTATAACAAATACGGGGCTTTCACCATTTTATGCTAATTTTTTCAAATTATTTCTTTTATAATTACAGTGTATATAACTATTCATATATAATCTGTTTTGTGTTCGCTCGCCACTACTAACAAAATCTCTTTTTGATTTTTTTAATATAGTTACTAAGATGTTTCAGTTCACTATATTTTGTAATTTTTTTTCGTTTTCGTATGGATACTTATATATATATCAATTTTATTTCTTTAAATAAGTTTTCGTATTAAATTACGTCCATTCATTTTTAATTTCTAGATATTCATTTTATAAAAATACTAATAAAATACAACTCAAATAAACAAAAAACTAAAATTTTTACTCTTTATCTAAATATTAATTTTTAAAATTTTTATTTTTATAGGAATCTTTTAATATATAATAAATATATTAAAATTTTAATAAAATTATATTTATACTTATTTTATTTATTATGCTTTAAATCTCACAGGTTAACTAAATTTTTATTTATTAAATTTTGTATGCTTTTAAACTTATTGGCATAAATCCATGTTGAACACCACATATTTCACTACATTGACCATAAAATACACCTTGATGTTTAATGAAGATAGAGCCTTGATTCAAACGACCGGGAACTGCATCAATTTTTATACCCAATGCCGGTACAGACCAACTATGTAAGACATCAGCTGCTGTTATTATTAAACGAATATGTGTTTTAATAGGTAAAAATATAGGGTTATTAGTATCTAATAACCTTAATTGACCATTTATTAATTCAGATTCTGGTATCAAGTAAGAATCGTATATACTTTGAGATAATTCTTTTTTTGAATGAACATATGACCAATACCATTGATGTCCTGTTATTTTTAATGTTAAAGAAGGCTCAACAATTTCATCCATTGAATAAAGTAAAACAAATGATGGGATACCAATCAATATAAGAACAATGGTTGGTAAGATCATCCAAACTAATTCTATAGTAGAATTATGTGTTAATCGTTTTAATAAGAATATATCTTTATAATTCAAATTATTTGAATCGGATTCTTCTTTATTATTTGTTAAAAAATGATAAATACGTTTTTCACTAAATCCATAAATAGTTCCGAACATAGAAACTATTACAATACAAAGAACTATAATTAAAAAAAAAAATATATGATGATGAAGATCAATAATACCTTCCATAATAGGACTTGCTGCACCTTGAAAACTAATAGATGACTTTTTCATTTTAATATTATTTAGATTTTAAAAAATGCGAAATTATAAACATATATTTTTAATATTTATCAATTTTTGAGTGCATTGAGAATCGAACTCAAAACCACTGACTTAAAAGATCATTGCTCTACCGATTGAGCTATGCACTAATAATTTACTAAAAAATTAAATTATATTTAAAAATAAAAAAAAGATTCTGTTATATCCTCTTTATGAGATTTGAACTCATATTAATACACTGAAAACGTATTGTCCTAACCAGGTTAGACGAAAAGTTTAATAATCAGAATAAGATAATTTTTACAAATAATTATTTTATAATCTTGTTAATAAAGGATGTATCTTTATTTTATGATTAAATGTAACGAAAAGTATATATATAAAAACTAATAAACCTACGATTGTAATATAAGAACCAAAAGAGGCAACATAATTCCATAAAGAATATTGATCAGCAAAATCTGGGATTCTTCTTGGCATACCAGCCAATCCTAAAAAATGCATAGGAAAAAATGTCATATTTACACCGATGAAAGTTAACCAAAAATGTATTTGTCCTAATTCCTCTGGATAACTAAAGCCTGTAATTTTTCCAATCCAATAATAAAATCCAGCAAAAAAAGCAAAAACAGCCCCCATAGATAAAACGTAATGAAAATGTGCTACAACATAATAAGTATCATGTAAAGATACATCAAGAGATGAATTTGCCAATATAACGCCTGTTAAACCACCTATTGTGAATAATAATATAAATCCCAATGTAAATAACATAGGTGTATAAACGTAAATTACGCCACCCCACATAGTTGCAATCCAGCTAAATATTTTTATACCTGTAGGAACGGCAATGATCATAGTGGCTGCAGTGAAATATGCTCTACCATCTGCATCCATACCCACAGTATACATATGATGTGCCCATACAACAAAACCTAGAATACCAATACTTAATAAAGCATATATCATACCTATGTAACCAAAGATGGGTCTATTTGCAAAAGTACTTACAATTTGACTAATTATACCAAAAGCAGGTAAAATTAAAATATATACTTCAGGATGTCCGAAAAACCAAAATAAATGTTGGTATAGTATAGGATCACCACCCCCTGAAGGATCATAGAAAGTTGTGTTAAAAGTTCTGTCAGTTAAAAGCATTGTAATTGCACCAGCAAATACAGGCAATGATAAAAGTAATAGAAAAGCTGTAATAAAAACACTCCAAACAAATAATGGTAATCTATGAAAAAACATACCTGGAGAACGCATATTTATTACTGTTGTTATAAAATTTATTGCACCTAATATAGATGATGCACCTGCTAAATGAAGACTAAATATAGCTAAATCAACTGCTCCTCCAGGATGTGCTTGGTAAGACGATAATGGAGGATATACTGTCCAACCCGTACCTACTCCAGAATCTACTAAAGCAGAAACTAATAATAATAATAATGATGGTATCATTAACCAGAAACTAATGTTATTTAGACGTGGAAAAGCCATATCTGGAGCACCTATCATTAAAGGTACAAACCAGTTCCCAAAACCACCAATCATAGCCGGCATTACCATAAAAAATATCATTATAAATGCATGTGCTGTTATAATAACATTATATAATTGATAATCACCATTAAAGATTTGATCTCCTGGCAAAGATAATTCTATTCTTATAGCCATAGAAAATAATGTTCCAATAAGACCTGAGAAACCTGCGAAAATTAAATATAATGTACCTATGTCTTTGTGATTAGTGGAAAAAAACCATCTTGAAATTTTTGAATTTATCATATTCAGTTTTAATTTTTATTTTATTTAAAATTATTAGTTTATTTATAAATAAATATATATATATATATATTATTTGTTTAATTGAAGAATACTAAAGAAAAATAATAACAACATGCTAAGATACTGAAACCACCCAATAACCAATATAATATTTCTTTTATATTATTATCAATAATATAATCAGTTAATATATTATTTAAATAATTAAAAATGTGTAAGCAAATTAACAAATTTAATATCATTAACACGATATAATATATCTTTCTTGTGAGAATTTCATAGCCTAAAAAAATATTTATTGAAGAAAGAATTTTAATAGAATTGTCATTAAAAAAATAATCTTGATCAGCAAAAATATAAAATAGTGGTATTATAGAAATAATTATAAAAAGTATAGCTATAAAAAATTTATCTACTATTAGATGCTTAAAACCTTTAGAACTTAACATATTTTTTTGAATATTTGACAATTTTAATTTTTCTAAATTAAAAAGATTATTAATTTTTGTTTTTAAGATGTTTTGTAAATCAGTCTTCATAATTTTTGATACAATTAAAAGTATTTCATCATGAGTCAAAATTAATCTTAAATTTACAAAAGGATCTTTAACTTTTTTTTTAATTGCATAAAACAATTCGTATATTATATTCTTAAATATTACATTAACATTAGAAATTTTATTGAAAAACCCAAAAATATGATTTAATATTTTTTTTTTTTGTGAAAAATATATTTTTTCAAACATTTAAATTAAAGTTAACTAATTATTTTTTATTTGTTTTTATTAGCTATATTTTATATTTCCACGGGAATTGCGAAGCAATATATTAGATTCCGTGATTTTTTTGTAAAAAATATTTGAAGAGTTTACAGAACTTGATAGCCCTGTAATAAATTCATTTTCCATAGTTAATATAATTGCTCGGTCTTTGTACTCACGGGATCCTTTCACAAAAGTTCTTATTACTTTTGTTTCGCCTTCACGTCGAGACACCGTATATGGAACTTCAAATTTAGTTCCTGATTTTACTTGTTGTTTTCCACCTATAAAAGATTGAAACTTTAAAATAATATCATTATATGTCTCATAAATGTTTTTCTTTGATCTTTTTTTTATCCTTAAATTTAATTCAATAGTTAAATTCAAAGCTTTGCATAAAGACCCTGTTTTCATTAGACATCTAAAAAGATATGATTGAAAGGTCCGATCAAGTTCATTTTTTTTATTTTTATTATAATGATATCTATTTACTTTATCGTTATGTAATTTTTCAATATATAAAGTTTCATCTTCTATTTTTTTCTCAAAAAAATTATTAAAAAATTTTAAATCAAATACATTTAAATCCTTTTTTTCTAAATTGATTAGTAACATTAAAAGTTATTTTATTTTTTTTTGA
>Ga0335394_10006021_pt1 | contig 13683 bp, 10 predicted proteins | sample MAT03_FD_205741 | JGI IMG/M metagenome (GOLD analysis project Ga0335394, IMG submission 205741) | Freshwater microbial communities from Lake Fryxell liftoff mats and glacier meltwater in Antarctica - MAT-03 (spades assembly) (version 2) ...
GCGTTCTACGGGCCGAAGATCGACTTCATCGTCAAGGACTGCATCGGTCGCGAGTGGCAACTCGGCACCGTGCAACTGGACTACAACCTGCCCAAGCGGTTCGAGCTGGAATACACCGGCAGCGACAACATGATGCACCGGCCGGTCATGTTGCACCGCGCCCCGTTCGGCAGCATGGAGCGGTTCTGCGGCATCCTCATCGAACACTTCGCCGGGGCATTCCCGCTGTGGCTCGCGCCGGAACAAGTGCGGGTGCTGACCATCTCCGAGAAGTCGCTGGAGTACGGCCAGAAGGTGGAGGCCGAGTTGAAGGCGGCCGGCATCCGCGTCACCAGTGACTACCGCTCGGAGAAGATCGGCGGCAAGGTGGCCGTCGGCAGTCAGGAGAAGGTGCCGTACCTGCTGGTGGTGGGCGAGAAGGACGCGGCGAATGGCACCGTCAGCGTGCGGGACGAGAGCGTCGAGGACCAGAAGAAGCGCGACCTCGGCGCGAAGCCGCTGGCCGACGCGATCACGATGTTCCGTGAGGAAATCGCGAGCAAGCGGATTCGCAACATCTCCACCGCCACCGCCGACGTGACCGGCGGCGGGGCCAAGTTCGAGGGGTGAGCCAGTCTGTTCTGCCGGGACGCGGAGGGGAGCGCGACAGGATCGCGCTCCCCTCCGCGTCCCGGCAATACGAATTTCTATTTCGTCCATCCGCGAAATCGGCACGGGAATCCTCTGTCTCACTGTCTAGTAATGGGGTTCGGCGCTGTTGCTCGCCCTCGCCGGACGGATCCCCGACAGGTACCGACATGTCCGTAGTGACCCATTCGCCCGTCACCCAGCCGGCGGCCGTACTGTCCTCCCCCGACGCGCCTCTCCGGGTCTCGGTGGCCGTTCGCATCGTGACACTGGTCGTGATCCTAGTCCCGCTGCTTGCCGTCGTGGCCGCGCCGTTCCTCGTCTGGGGGTGGGGCTTCGGCTGGACGGACATGGGCCTGCTCATCGGCATGTACGTCCTCACCGCTCTCGGCATCACGGTTGGCTTCCACCGGCTGTTCGTCCACCGCTCGTTCGAGTCGCCGGCGTGGCTGAAGTTCATCATCGCCGCGTTCGGGTCGATGGCCGTGCAGGGGTCGCTGTTCCAGTGGGTCGGCACCCACCGCCGGCACCACCAGCACAGCGACACGCCGGACGACCCGCACACGCCGCACCACCACGGCACCGGCGTCGCCGGCCTGTTGAAGGGGTTCTGGCACGCACACGTCGGGTGGTTTTTCCGGCCCGATTCGCCGGAACTCGGCCGGTACATCAAGGACTTGAAGGCCAGCCCGACCCTACGGGTCGCGGATGCCATGTTCGTGGTCTGGGTGACGCTCGGACTGCTGCTGCCGGCGCTGCTGGGCGGCCTGATCACGGGCACTTGGGCGGGCGTCTGGACGGGCCTCATCTGGGGCGGGTTGGTGCGGCTGTTCCTCGTCCACCACGTCACCTGGAGTATCAACTCGGCCTGCCACCTGTGGGGGTTGCGGCCGTACAAGAGTGACGACCACAGCCGGGACAACATCGTCTTCGGCATTCTGGGCATGGGCGAGGGGTGGCACAACACGCACCACGCCTTCCCGACTTCCGCCCGGCACGGCTTGAACTGGTGGAAACTTGACCTCAGCTACTGGGTCATTCGCTCGCTGTGGCTGGTGGGGCTGGCGTGGAACGTGCGACTGCCGTCGAAAGAGGCGCAGTTGCGGGAGCGGCGGCTGGCGGCCTAATACGGTGGCAGCAATCTTCGGAAGACGTGGCACATCACGACGAGGAAGAACAAGAAATTGCGGAGCGGGATCGCCCACCACGCGAGGCCGACGGCCGGTTGCGGGGCGGTTCGCCATTTCCCCTCGGCCAATCGTTCGCCGAGCTTCTCCATGTATCGCACTGAGCGGGGCCAGTCGCACCAGCGGTCCAGCCACTCCGTCGGGATGCCGGCCTTGCCGACGCGGGCACCCACCAGCGCGCCGGTGATGGCGGCCACGGTGTCGGTGTCGCCGCCGCAGCGGATGACGCTCTCGATGGCCGCGCGGTAGTCGTCCGGGTGTCGCAGGAAGGCGTAAATGGCGACCGGCACCGTGTGCGCGATGTACCCCGTCACCCCCTTGCGCTTCAGGCCGATGGACGCGGCGAACTCCGCGACGGATTTGCCGGCATCAAATGCGGGACGAATCGCAGCCACGTTGCGCGTGATGTGGGAATCACCAGACCCAACAAAAAGCTGAAGTACGGGCCACTCGTCCTTCAGGTTGAGCGGCTCATGGCGTTGCTTCGTCGCCACCAGTGCAAAATGCTGGATAAGCCGTGCACCCCATAACGCTTGTGGATCGAGATGGGTAATGTCTGTAATCTCATCGACCCACGGCCACGGGACACGCTCCCAGAAAACGTCCATGATCTCCGGCGGTTCCGGGATGTCGATAGTCGTGAACAGAATCGCCGCGCGCATGGCGGGGCCGTTGCCGGCGGACTTCACCCCCGACTTGTATGACGGCCAGCCCAGCCACAGCCGGACGCACGACTTCAAGGTTGCCAGCCCGATTCCCGGCGGACCACCGAGGAACCACCAGCGAAGTCGCCACGCCAGCGACCGGCGAAAGCGGTGACGGTCGCCACCACTGCGGAGCAGGGCGTTCGCCGTCATGCAGGCGTGTTCGGTGTCGTCCGACCCCATGCCGTGGCCGAACAGGAACCGCGGGCGGTCAAAGCGGGGGAACAGCTTGGCGATCCGGCGGGCGGACAGGTTTTCGGCGGGTAGGCCCATCATGTCGCCGACGGCTTGCCCCAGCAGGCAGCCGACGACGGCGTCACGGTCGAGCGGGGGAAGGGTGTTCACGGCGGACCTCACAGGCGTTCGTACACACCCAACAGGCAGTTCTCCGGGTACGGCACTCGGAGGGTGTGGAGCATCTTCCAGCCAACCATCTCACAGAAGTTCAGCCCCTTGAACTGGGCGAACGTGCGGCAGTCGTCGAGGTGCTCGAACGCCGTTTCGCGGAACCCGGCGGCTGTGGCGAGGCGGGCCAGGGCGTCGCGGGTATTCATCTTGTACGCCACCGGGAAGGTATCCTTTTCCTCGGTGTTCCAGAAGAACTTCTTGATCGGGTGGTGCAGCCAGAAGGGCGTCGCCCACGCGACCAGCGACACGGGGGCGAACTTGTTGACGGTGTAGATGACCACCTTGCCACCCGGTTTCACCAGCCGGGCCATCGCGGCCGTCGCGTCGGTAGGCTTGGCGATATGCTCGGCCACCATCCGCAACGTGAGCAGGTCGAACGGCTCGGCCGAGGCGTAGTCTTCGATGAACGCCTCCGCGGCCTCATGGACGTAGGGGTTCTCGTGGATGTTCGGGCTGGGGTCCACGCCGGTCAGGTGCCCGCAGCGGTCGGCCAACTGGCGTGCCAGACTCGGATTGCTGGGGAACACGTCCCGCCCGCCTCCCACGTCCAGCCAGCGACAGCCGGGTGTCACCAGGGTCGCGACGAGCGCCTCGTAGTGGTCGTCCGGGGTGAAATAGCCGAACCGCAACCGCATGCGCGGGTTCGGGCCGGTGGCGTCCGGTTCGCCGTACTTCTGGCGGAACAGGTCGAGCAGGTGGGGAGGAGCGACGGTTGCGGACAGGTTTTCGGCGGGTAGGCCCATCGTGTCGCCGACGGCCTGCCCCAACAGGCAGCCGACGACGGCGTCACGGTCGAGCGGGGGAGGTGCGTTCACTTCTTGCCGAGGCAGTAGACGGTGCCTTTCTCGGTGCCGACGAGCAGGCGGTCGGCGGTCACGGCCACCGACCCGCTGACGGCGCTATCGAGTTCGATCTCCTGTAGCTTCTTCCCGGTCTTCAAATCCAACACATAAAACTCGCCGCCGTTGGAAAGGCAGCCGACGTACACGCGGTCGCCGACCACCACCGGGGAGGCGTCCACCATCCCTTCGGTGGCGAAACTCCACGCCTCTTTGCCGGTCTTGCGATCAAGGGCGTAAACCTTCTTGTCCCGGCTGCCGGCCAAGATGAGGGACTCGGTGACGGCGGCGGACGAGTAGAACGGCTGCGCCCGCCGCACCGGGGCGAACTGCCAGCCCATTTTTTTCGTCTTCAGGTCCACGGCCACGACTTCGTTCGTCATGGTGCCGAAGTAGGCGAACCCGCCGTCCACGGCGGCGGTGGCGGCGGCCTGCCCCGACAGCGCCAGGTTCCACGGGGATTTGCCGGTCTTGCAATCGACCGCGTGGAAGGTGCTGTCGCACCCGGCCACGAAGGCCGTGTCGCCGAGGACGGCCGGGGAGCCGTTCACCGGGCCGTCGATGGCGAAGTTCCACACCTTCTTGCCGTCCGGGGTGAGGCAGTACAGGCTGGCGTCGTGCGAGCCGACGAGTACGTTCTCGCCGTGGAAGTTGCAGCCGGCGGTGATCTCGGCACCGGTGGCGAACTTCCACAGCGGCTTGCCGGTGGCGGCATCGACGCCATGCACCACGCCGTCGCTGTCGCCGACGAACACCTTGCCGCCCTTCACCGCCGGGGACGCCCGCATCGGCCCCAGTTTGGTCTTCCACAACTGCTTGCCGGTCTTCAGATCGACCGCGTACAGGTGCGAATCGGCCGAGGCGATGTACGCCACGTTCCCGACGACGGCCGGCGCGCCTTCCACGATGTTGCCGGTCTTGAACGCCCACAGTACGTCGAGCTGGTCGGGCAGTTTGGCGGTGCCGATGCCGAGCATCTGGGGGGTGCCACGCGCCAACGGCCAGTCGGCCGCTGCGGCGGCAGGCTTCGCCGGCGCGGGGATCGGGGCACGGGCAAGAGCCGGCGTGAGGGCAAGCAAGTTCAGGAGCAAGAATCGGACGCGCATCGGTTCGCCCTCGTGGAAGGTTGGAAATCCGCTCGGTGTTGTGTTGCCTAATTCGGTGCCGGGTCCGCTGGTGCCGGTCGCGTGGCTCCCGGCGACGACTGAAACCCCTGTCGTCGCCGGGAGCCACGCGACCGGCCGTCCCGTATCTCACCACGCGGCTTGGTAGATGCCCAGGATGTCCTTGTCCGTCACCGGGCGGGGGTTGAACCGGGCGGTCCACTGTTGGTTCGCCTCGTCAGCGAGCACCGGGAGGATGCTGTCGCTGACGCCACACTCTTTCAGGGAGGTCGGCATCCCGGCGGCGCGGACGAGTTGTTCCACGCGGTCGGCGAGTCGCGCGGCGGACACATACAGTTCGGCGTATAAGTGTCCGGCGACGGCCGCGTTATACCGGATCACATGCGGTAACATTAATCCGATGGCGGTGCCGTGGGTGATGCCGTAATGGGCCGTTAATGGATTCGCGCAACTATGACACACCCCCAGCATGGAGGCTTCAATGGCCATGCCGGCGAGATACGCGCCCCACTGCATCCCCGCTCGCGCGGGTAGGTTCGTCGGGTCGGTTAACACCGTCGGGAAAGCTTGTTCCAGGTGGTGGAAGGCTGTCGCCGCGAACATTCGCGACATCGGGTTCGATTTGGTGCAGACGAACGACTCGACTGCGTGCGCGAGGGCGTCGATGCCGGTGACGGCCGTCAGCCCCTTCGGTTGCGAGAGCGTCAATTCGGGGTCCAAAATGGATACTCGAAACGCGGCCTTCTTGTCCCCGCACGCCATCTTCATGTGCGACGATTCGTCGGTAATCAGCGCGTAACTTTGCGCCTCGCTGCCGGTGCCGGAGGTGGTCGGTACGCCCACGCTCGGCAGCATCGGCTTGGTCGCCTTGTCGTGCCCCTTGTAGTCCCGCATCCGGCCGCCGTTGGTGAGGATGAAGTTCACCCCCTTCGCGCAATCCATGCTGCTGCCGCCGCCGACGGCCACGATCACATCGATGCGGTGCTCCCGCGCCACCGCCACCCCGTTCGCCACCTCGCGTTCGGTCGGGTTCTCCTTCACCCCGTCGAAGACGGCGACGGTCAACCCGGCGTCGGCCATCAGTTTCTCGGCCCGCTGCGGGTGGCCGACGTGTTCGAGACCGGGGTCGGTGACGAGTAGGGCGCGCGTCCCCCCGACCGACCGCACCGCGTCGGGCAGGCGGTCGAGGGTGCTGGGGCCGAACAGCACCCGACCGAGCGGCTGGAAGTCAAACGGCGACGGCACGGTCGGCCATGTTGAGTGCCCGCTGCTTGTAGAGGTGGGTGAAGAGGTTCCCTTCATGCGGCTGGTCCCAGGTCAGGCGGTTCGTCGGCAGCGGCCCGACGTTCAGCCGCTCGATGTGCGGGCAGGCCATCACGTCGGCGATGAAGGCCGGGTCGTTGGTGAACGCGGACGCGGCCAGGGTGTACCCGATCTGGGAGAGCAGGTCCACCTGAGGACATTCTAGCACGCTGGCGTATTGGAACAGGAACTCCTTGTTCGCCAGCGGGTGTTCCGGCGAGTCGCAGCGGATGATGGTCGGCAATAGGTACGCGATGCGGCCGTCCTTCACCAGCCGGGGTTGGGTGCGGTATTTCGCCGTCACGTCCACCGCGCCGGGAGTTTTCAATCCTTCCTCCACCATGTTATTGATGGCTTCGGCGACTTCCGGCTTGGCGAACGCGCTGATCTCGACGTTCGGGTCGTCCCAGGGGCGGGGCACCATCGCGGCCAGTTTCTTCGCCAGGGCGTCGGCGATGGCGTCGGCGTTCTTCGGCGTCCACACCCCGGACGCATTCACGCACGCCCGCCCGCCGTTGCCCGCGATGCCGTCGGCCATGATGTCGATGTACTTCTCGAAGTTGTCCGCCTCATCCTCGCCAAACAGGAACTTGCTGTACCCGGTGCCGTGAATCTCGACCCGGTGGTCGTTCTTGTACCCGGCCATGGTGCGGTCGTCACCGAACGCCATGCTCCGCCCGCACAGCCGCAGCACGTCCCCGGAGCCGGCGTGGTCGGTGGGCAGGAAGCCGAGGAACTTGGCCGGCAGGCCGGCGGCGATGAACGCCTGCATGACGCGGAAGGGGGTCCACGGCTCCTCGCGGCCGGGCTTCAGCAACAGCGGCATTTTGAACGCGATGGTCGGCACCCAAAGGGCGTGGACGCCGGGCGAGTTGGACGGCAGCGTCGCCCCGAATACGTTGGTGGTCGGGTAGAACGCCTGCATCCGTCCGCCACTGGTCGTGTACCCCTGGTCCAGCACTTCCAGATCGAGGCCGCGCATGAGTCCGGCCATCACTTCCTGTACGTTTTCCAGGACGTAATGCACCTTCATCGCGTTCCGCCGGCAGAACAGCATCGGGCTGCCGGTGGTGGCGGACAGGTTGCGGACGTAGTCGTCGAAGCTGAGTTCGGCGTCTCCGCAGGGTAACTTGCCGTTCAGGAACAGGTCGGCGGCCTTCTTGTAAATGGCGAGCAGGTCGCGGACAGGAATCGCGGCCAACTCCTTGTGCAGCTTGGGCATCTGGCCGAGGTCGCGGGCAATCATGCTGCCCGTCACCTGGCTGACCTCGGCCACCGGTTCGCCGGTGACGTGGTGGATCAGTTGCGCCTTGTCCAGGCTGGTGTACGACTTGCCGAACCGGAGGGCGGGAATTTGGATCATGGCGTTGGCGTCGGGGAAGTCGGCGTGGCGGGGGATACCGGAGCGGCGGCGGGTCCCTTCAAAGTAGGAGCCGCAGCCGCCTTCGGACAACCGGCGTCGTCACGCCTTCGGCAACACCTTCTCCGTCATCCACTCGGCGTCGGCCACGCGGAGCGGGGAGTCCGGCGGTCGGTCGTAGCGTAGGCGGGTGCGATAGCCGGCCCCGTCGTAGGTGCGGTCGAAGCACGCTCGCAGGTCGAGTTCCAGGTCATCATCGGCGGGCTTCAGCGGGATCGGCAGCTCTGGAAAAAGGTCGCGGACGGTCCACGCCCAGACCGACGCCTTCGGGTGGCGTTCGCCCCGGCACACCATCGCGAAGTAGTCCGCCGGCGGCGGTTTCGGCTTGCCGAAGGGCATCCGCTGGCCGTCGCGGAGCAAGTCCAGTTCGACCAGATTTACCTTCGCCGCGAAGAATTCGGTTCGCTTTTGCAGGTAGGCATTTCGGTCCTCACCGGTCTTGTTCGCCGGACTCAGCAACTCGATCACCGTGATGACCCGGTTGCCCGGTTGATCGACGATTTTGACGTACTTGTGCGGTCGCTTCTTCAACTTCGGCAGCGAGACTTCCAGCGCGGGCGCGGCTTGCTTTTTTTTCTTTCGAGTGGCGACGGCCGTGCCCCCGCTACTGTCGTCGGCGGCGACGTAGGTGTCTGGGATGGCGAACGGGTGGCGGTCGTCGCCGGGTTCGTCTTCGAGCCAGACGTGTTGCCCCACGTCGGCGTAATAGCCGGGCGGCAGTTGGCCGCTGATGGCGTCGCTGAGGGCGACGATGAATCGCGTGTGAAACCCACCCCAGTAGGTCGGGCTTTCCAAGTACGGGTCCATTCCGGGGAACGGCGATGGCATGAAAGTCACCCTCCGAGGTCCGAACTCGGTCATCTTACACCGGCCGGGGCGGTTGCGCGGCCGCGCGGGGGTGGCGATTCGCCGGGTTCCCGCCGGGCGGGTGAGGGGTGTGACGGCAGGTGTCCGAAAACAGGGTGTCCGGTGCCGATCGGTCAACTTGACTGGCCTAATGTCGGAGCTAGAATGCCAGTACACCAACGGATTGGTGGCCCGATTTCCCCAAGCTAGCACCGCGACCCTTTTTTCCGTCGCGGAACACTCGACTTTCCAAGACCGCACCCAAAACCCTTGCGGACTCCCGCGCGTCTCGTCCCGTTACTATGGGCGGCGCGTGTCGGCGTCTCCGCATGGCCCCACGACTCGACACCCAGGTGCCCATGCCGCCCGTCTCGGTCGAACTGAAGAAACAGGTGAAAGCCGCCAACGACATCGTGGACGTGGTGGCGACGTATCTGCCCGTTCACACCGCCGGCAAGGTGTTCAAGGCCGTCTGTCCGTTCCACAACGACCACCGCCCGTCCCTTCAGATCGACCGGCATTACCAGAATTTCCGCTGTTGGGCCTGCGAAGCCAAAGGCGACGTGTTCGACTTCGTCATGCGGTTCGACAAAGTCGCGTTCCCGGAAGCGCTGCGGATGCTGGCCGACCGCGCCGGCATCGCCCTGGAAGAGAGCCAGAACCCGCAAGACGAACTGAAAAGCCGGTTGCTCCGCGTCATGAAGTGGGCGGAAACGACGTACCAACAGTGCCTGCTGGAAGAACCGCTCGCCTCCGCCGCGCGGACGTACTTGGGCGACCGCAAGCTGTCCGGCACGAGCGTTCGGCAGTTCGGCCTCGGCTTCGCCCCGCTGCCCGGCGACTGGCTAGTGAAGATCGCCGACGAGCAACGGATCCCCTTGGAACTGCTGACCGAAGTCGGGCTGATCGCCCCGCGGGACGAGAACCGCGGCTTCTTCGACCGCTTCCGCGACCGGGTGATGTTTCCGATCCGCGACGTGCGGGGACAGACCGTCGGGTTCGGCGGCCGCATCCTGCCGAGTTCCCCGTATGCCGCCCGTGGGCCGAAGTATTACAACTCGGCCGAAACCCCGCTGTTCCACAAGAGCGAGTTGATTTACGGCCTCGACTTGGCCCGGCACCCGGCGTCCGCCGCCGGGCATATCGCCGTGGTCGAAGGGTATACGGATGTCATGATGGCGCATCAGTGCGGGGTGGCGAACGTGGTGGCCACCATGGGCACTGCCCTGACGCTCACGCACGTCACCCAACTTCGTCGCTACGCCCCCCGCGTTGTGCTGGTGTACGACGCCGACGCCGGCGGCATGAACGGGGTGGACCGCGCCCTCGAACTGTTCGTGTCGCAGGACGTGGAATTGGCCGTCGCCACCCTGCCGGACGGCCTCGACCCGTGCGACCTGCTCGTGCAGCCGGGCGGGGTGGACGTGTTCACCAACGCCCTCCGCACCGCCCAAGACGCGCTGGAGTTCAAGCTGAACCTGCTTTGGGAAAAGGAATCCGGCCACACGTCCGTTGAAGGGCAGCGGCGGACCGTGGACGCCATCCTCGGCATCATGGCCCTCGCCCCGGCGGTGCCCAGTCAGGCCGGGCAGGTGCGGCAGGAACTGATCGTCACGCGGGTGGCGCACCGGTTGGGGTTGCGTCAGGAAACCGTCTGGGCAAGACTTGCCGAATTGAAGGCCGACCGCCGGCGGAAAGAGCAGCAGCGGGCGCACGAGGAGAGACAGTCCGCCCCGGCCCCCGCGAAACCGGCGGTGACGAAAGCGCCGGTCCTGGAGCGGCAGTTGTTGGAGTTGCTCCTGGCCGAACCGGCCCTCGTGCCCGACGCTTACGCCACCGTCCCACCCGACACCCTGACTCATACCGGGCTGCGAAGGATTTTGGAAGAGCTTTATGCCCTCCACGCGGCCGGCGAGACGCCCGACCTCGACGCCCTCCGCGTGCGGCTGACCGACCGCGCCGATCTGGCCGACGCCGCGATGTCGCTGCTCGAACGCGGTCGCAGCATGACCGAGCGCCCGGCGTGGCTCGGCCGCATCATCGACGCCTTCGCCCGCACCGTGGAGGAAGCGGCGAAAGAGGTGGTCAAGCGCGAGATGGCGTCCACCACCGACGCCGACGCCACCATCGCCCTGCTGAAACGACTGCAAGGCACGAAGTAGGCGAACCTCGTCTTGGCGAGCCGACCCTGTCAAGGGTCGGTTGATGAAACCGCAACCCGACCCTTGACAGGGTCGGCTCGCCAGGATTGGTAACTGACCTGGCCGCTTGGCGGACCGTTGCCGATAACACACCCCCACTAGACGCGCAACCGCGACAGGATGTCGTTTCCCCAGTTTCGACCGACGGCGCGCCGCCGGCCGACCGCAAGGAATCGGGAGGCTCCGGATGGACTTCAAGAACGATCCGATCATCAAGAAGTTGATCGAGAAGGGCAAGCAGACCGGCTCACTCACCTACGACGAGGTGAACGAGGCGCTGCCGGAGATGTCCGACCCGGAGCGGCTGTCCGAACTGACCGACTTCCTGGAGTCGCAGGAGATCACCCTCGTCGATCCGGACGAGGACGGCGAGACCGCCCCGACCACGAAGGCGGACGAGGTGGTCGCCGTGCCGGAGGGCGCGGAGCCGACGATGGAAGACACCGACGGCGACGGCCGGCACATCGACGACCCGGTGCGGATGTACCTGACGCAGATGGGCGAAATCCCGCTGCTCGACCGCAAGCAGGAAGTGTCCCTCGCCCGCAAGATCGAAGTCACCCGCCGCCGCTTCCGCCGCAAGGTGCTGGAGTGCGATTACGCCCTCCGCACCGTGTTCGACACCCTCAAGCGGGTGCAGACCGGCGAACTCCCGTTCGACCGCACCATCAAGGTTTCCCAAACGGAATCCTTGGAGAAGATGCAAATCCTCCAGCGGATGCCGCACAACCTCGCCACTCTCGAGCCGCTGATGGAGCGGAACGTCGAAGAGTTCCATCTGCTGCTGGACGGCCAGACCACGGACGACGAGAAGGACGCCCTCCGTCTCCGCCTGAAGACCCGCCGCCGCAAGACCGTCACCCTCGTTGAGGAGTTGTCCATCCGCACCCAGAAGGTGCAGCCGCTGATGAAGAAGCTGGAGCAGATCGGCCAGCGGATGGACGACCTGGAACAGCAGATCGCGGCCCTGCGTGGCAACAAAGCGGCGAAGGAAGAGCGGGCCAACCTGCGGAAGGAACTGCTCGACTTGATGCTGATTACGCTGGAAGAGCCGGCCAGCCTGCGGCGGCGGGTGGCCATCATGAAGCAGCGGTTCACCGAGTACGAACACGCCAAGCGGGAACTCTCCGGCGGCAACCTGCGGCTGGTCGTGAGCATCGCCAAGAAGTACCGCAACCGGGGACTCAGTTTCCTGGACCTGATTCAAGAAGGCAACACGGGCCTCATGCGGGCGGTGGACAAGTACGAGTACCGCCGCGGGTTCAAGTTCAGCACCTACGCGACGTGGTGGATCCGGCAGGCTATCACGCGGGCCATCGCGGACCAGGCGCGGACCATCCGCATCCCGGTTCACATGATCGAGACGATGAGCAAGCTTCGGAACGTCTCGAAGCAACTGCTGCAAGAGATGGGCCGCGAGCCGACGCTGGAAGAGACCGCCGAGCGGGCCGGGTACACGCTGGAAGAAACCCGCCGGGTGCTGAAGATCAGCCGCCACCCGATCAGCCTGGACCGGCCGGTCGGCGAGAGTGAAGACAGCTACTTCGGCGACTTCATCGAAGACCCGTCGTGCGAGTCGCCGGTGTCCGCCGCCACCAACGAGATGCTCAAGGACAAGATCGAGAACGTGCTGAAGACGCTGACCTACCGCGAGCGGGAGATCATCAAGCTGCGGTACGGCCTGGGCGACGGTTACACCTACACCTTGGAAGAGGTCGGCCGCATCTTCAAAGTGACCCGCGAGCGGGTGCGGCAGATCGAAGCGAAGGCCGTCCGCAAGCTGCAACACCCCGTCCGCAGCCGGCAACTGGAAGGCTTCCTGGACGTGTGGGGCGCGCTCCGCAAGAACATGGCCGGCTCCACCCCGCCGGGCAACGGCTGATGGCAGGGGTGGCGAATCGTGCGGGCGAAACGGCCAGGCCGGCGGGAAGAATCCCTTCTTCCCGCCGGCCTTCTCGCGTGTGGAGGGGGGGCTTATGTCCAAGCCGTTCGACGCCACGCTGAAGCAACTCATCCGCAGTTACCAAACCGACTGGCTCGGCCTGATCGGGGTTGTCTCGAACGCGAAGCCGAAGTGGGTGGACGCCGAGTTGTCCACCGTCACGGCGTCGGCCGACGCGCTCATCCAGTCCGGCGACACGGTGTACCACTTCGAGTTTGAAGCCGGCCCGGACGAGTCGCTTTCCAGCCGGGTGCTGTTGTATAATGCCCTCGCGCACCTCCGTACCGGCCTCGCGGTGAGGTCTACCGCCGTGCTGCTCCGGTCGAACGCGCAAACCGCCGGCCTGACTGAACACGTCGGGTACGGCGACCTCGCGTTCCGGTTCGACATCCTGAAGGTGTGGCAGCGACCCGCCGACGAGTTCCTGAACGCGAGTCTCGGCCTCTTGCCGTTGGCGGTCCTCGGTCAACCGCCTCGGGGCCAGACTCGCGAGCAGGCGTTGCCGGCACAAGTGGACGCGATCATCGATCGCGCGATGAAAGCCAAGGGCGATCGGGGCAAACACGCCGTCACCGCGTCGTTCATCCTGGCCGGCATGCACCAAGAGGATTCGTTCCTCCGGGCCATTTTTAACCGAGGGTTAACCATGATCGAATCGTCCGCGTTCAAGGTGATCGAGGACCTGGCGAAGGAACGCAACTTGCGTGAGGTCCTTCTCGACATGGGCCGGGAGAAGTACGGCGAGCCGACGCCAGAGCAGGCGGCGAAGTTGGCCGCCATCGACAACCTGCCCCGGCTCAAGCGGCTGGCCGTGCGGTTGATCCGCGTGAACTCGTGGGACGCGCTCCTGAAAGGCCGCTAACCCTCGCACCTCTTCCGACTCACCTATAACACTTCTTCCGGCACGCTGCCGTGTGACCGGTGCCGTTCACACCCCGGAGGTTCGCGTCATGACGCTTGCCCGATTCGCGCTCGTCCCCGTCGCGGTGCTGCTGACCGCCGCCGTCGGGTTCGCCCAGAAGGAGAAACCGAAGTTGAACTACCCGCGGACCACCAAGGGGGATGTCACCGACACCTACCACG
>Ga0335394_10006024_pt1 | contig 13679 bp, 10 predicted proteins | sample MAT03_FD_205741 | JGI IMG/M metagenome (GOLD analysis project Ga0335394, IMG submission 205741) | Freshwater microbial communities from Lake Fryxell liftoff mats and glacier meltwater in Antarctica - MAT-03 (spades assembly) (version 2) ...
CTTTTTTGCCTGCACCTTTGTCAGTCACGGCGATGACGATGGCCACGTGACCGTTTTTACCGCTGGTGATGAACTGCTTGACCCCGTTGATGACGTAGCCGTCCGCGCTTTTGGCGGCTGTGGTTTTGAGCGACGACGCGTCGCTGCCCGCATGCGGCTCGGTCAGGCAAAACGCGCCCAGCATGTGGCCTTGTGCCAGCGGCGTAAGCCACTGCTTTTGTTGCTGCGCGTTGCCGTAGCGCATCAAAATCGCGTTGACCGGGCAGTTGGTCACGCTGATCGCCGTGCTGGTGCCGCCGTCGCCAGCGGCGATTTCTTCAATCACCACGGCCAGCGTCAAATAATCAAGCCCGGCACCACCGAGGTCATCAGGAACGCAAATGCCGTAGGCGCCCAGCGCAGCCAGACCTTTGTGGGCCTGGGCGGGGAAGGTATGCGCTTTGTCCCAGGCCGCGGCGTGTGGCCAGAGTTCCTGCACGGCGAAGTCGCGTACCGCGTCGCGGACTTGCTGTTGGTCTGAATTGAGTATCAAAATGGCCTTTAAGTCAATAAATATGCGCGCATTCAGCTATTAAATTTATAGTAATTCAATCGCCAGTGCTGTCCCCTCGCCGCCACCAATGCACAGCGTGGCGATGCCCTTCTTCAGGCCCCGCGCTTTGAGCGCATACATCAGCGTCACGATGATGCGCGCGCCACTGGCGCCAATCGGGTGGCCGAGGGCACAGGCACCACCGTTGACATTGACGATGTCGTGGCTGATGCCTAGCTCTGCCATCGCCGCCATTGGCACCACAGCGAAAGCCTCGTTCACTTCCCACAGGTCAACGTCTTTCACCGTCCAGCCGATTTTTTTAAGCAGCTTGTTGACAGCGCCTACCGGTGCAGTGGTAAACCATTCCGGCTCTTGAGCGAAAGTGGCGTGGCCGACGATGCGGGCCAGAGGCTTTGCGCCCAGCTCTTTGGCGGTCGATTCACGTGCCAGTACCAAGGCAGCAGCGCCGTCATTGATCGACGAGCTGGACGCAGCGGTAATCGTGCCGTCTTTTTTGAACGCGGGCTTCAGGCTAGAGATCTTGTCGAGCTTGACTTTGCCCGGGCCTTCGTCGATTGAGATGACGACTTCACCTGCGCGGGTTTTGACAGTGACAGGTGTGATCTCGGCTGCAAACGCACCTGACTCGGTGGCTGCCTTGGCCCGGTTGACGCTGGTGGTGGCAAACGCGTCTTGCGCTTCACGGGTGAATTTGTACTTCTCGGCGCACTGCTCGCCAAAGGTGCCCATGGCGCGGCCTGGCTCGTAAGCGTCTTCCAGCCCATCGAGCATCATGTGGTCATAAATACGGTCATGCCCAATGCGAATGCCACCACGTCCTTTGAGCAGCAGGTGCGGCGCATTCGTCATGCTCTCCATGCCGCCCACCACCATCACGTCGCGGCTACCCGCCACCAGCTGGTCATGCGCCAGCAGCGTGGCCTGCATGCCCGAGCCGCACATTTTTGACAGGGTGACCGCGCCCGCGCTGGCAGGCAAGCCGCCTTTGAAGCCTGCTTGCCGCGCCGGTGCCTGACCCTGCCCGGCCATCAGACAGTTGCCGAACAGCACTTCATCGACGGTGTCAGCGGCAATGCCGGCGCGCTCAACAGCAGCCTTGATGGCCGCGCCGCCCAGATCATGTGCGGTCAGGGAAGCAAAGTCGCCTTGAAATGCACCCATGGGGGTTCGGGCGGCGCCCAGGATAACGATTGAATCTTGCATCGGGTTTTTCCTTTCAAAATAAATATTTGATCAAGCCAGTGAAATATCTTTGGCCTGCGCAAAACGCTTGTCCTGCTCATACGGGAACACATCAAAAACATGCCCCGCCTGAATCCGTGACTGGTGGTGTTGCCAGAAAGCGGCGTCGAGCAGATCGGCGTGGTGCTGCATGAAGACCTCACGCACCGCGTCATTGCCCAGCAGAAACGGCCCAAAGGTTTCAGGAAACACGTCTTTCGGCCCGACGGAATACCAGATCTCACCGCTCATTTCGTCTTCTTCATTGCGCGGTGTCGGTACCTTGCGAAACTTGCAGTCGGTGATGTATTCAATCTCGTCGTAGTCGTAAAACACCACCTTGCCGTGGCGTGTGATGCCGAAATTCTTCCACAGCATGTCGCCCGGGAAGATGTTGGCGGCGACGAGGTCCTTGATGGCATTGCCATACTCAACCACCGCGCGTTCAATCTGCTCTTTCGCAGCAGGCTCGGTGGCCCCCACATCAAATGCTTCCTGCAGATAAATATTCAGCGGAATCATGCGGCGCTCAATATAGACGTGCTTGATGATGACCTCTGTGTGGCCATCACCGTCGCGATCAGATATCTCCAGTTGACTGGGTGCAAACTTTTCAATCTCGGCAATCAGCTCATCGTCAAACCGTGCGCGTGGAAAAGCCACTTCGCTGTACTCTTGCGTATCGGCCATGCGGCCTACGCGGTCGTGCTGTTTGACGAGCAGGTATTTGCTTTTGATTTGCTCACGCGTGGTGTCTTTTTGCGGCGGGTAGAAGTCTTTGATGACCTTGAACACGTAAGGGAAACTGGGCAAGTCAAAAACCAGCATGACCATGCCCTTGATACCAGGCGCAATGCGAAACTTGTCGGTTGAATGCCGCAGGTGGTACAAAAAGTCGCGGTAAAAAAGCGTCTTGCCCTGCTTGGCCAGGCCCAAAGCGTTGTAAATTTCAGCCCGTGGCATGCGCGGCATCATGCTGCGCAAAAACTGCACGTAGGCCGATGGTATGCCGATGTCGACCATGAAATACGCACGCGCAAAGCTGAACAGAATGAGCAAGTCGTCTTCACCAAACAGCGCCGCGTCAATCACCAGCTTGCCATTTTTATTGTGCAGCAGGGGGAGCGCTACAGGGATTTCATTAAAACCATTGATGATCTTGCCGACGACGTAGGCGCCCTTGTTGCGATAGAACAGGCTGGACAGCACCTGGATCTGAAAGTTGGCGCGCACTTTGGCATCGCCCAATCGTTTTTGCAGGGCTTCGACCACATAGCCAGCATCCCGAGTCAGGTCTTCAAACCCAAGCCGCAGGTCAAAGTCTTGCACCAGACTGATAACGCTGCTGTGCAGGTTGTCAAGGGTGGGGTAGTAGGCCCGGTAGGTGGGTTCGGCGGTGGGTTCTTCGTTTTCGATGTACTCCGTGCTGACGGCTGGCCGCACGAAGATAAAGTCATTCTGAAAATAACTGCGGTGCAGAATTTTGGTGGTGACCGAATTAAAAAACGTCTCGGCCAGCTCGGGCTGCTGATGGTTGACTAGCAAGCCGATGTAGTGCAGCTTGACCTGCTGCCATACATCCATGGTTTGCTCGCCAGCCTTGAATTCTCGCTCCAGCCGCATCGACGCTTCGCGCACGCGAAGGTCGTAAAACTCGATCCGCTCACGCTGGGCGCGTTGCTGGCCGTGCCAGTCTGCCGTTTCAAACCGGTGCTTGGCACGGGCTGACTCGGTGCGAAACAACTGGTAGTGGCGGTTAAAACCGTTCATCATGGCTTTGGCAATGTCGTAGGCAAGAGGGGAGTCAAGGCGTTGGGGAAACATAATTGCTATCTATTAAATAGCTACTTGTGCACGTTCTTGTGGGCGCACACGGCTAAATACTTTTGAAATTGCCGCTTGATGCAAATCGTGCAGCCGCTGCGGACCAGAGACGGAAACCAGCAGGTCTTGCAGCAGGCCATCATGCACAGCGTAGATCCAGCCATGCACCGTCACGACGCGGCCACGCGCCCATGCATCTTTCATCACCGTACTGTGGCAGACGTTGACCACCTGCTCCACCACATTCAGTTCGCACAACATATTCAGGCGCTGCGAAGCATCTGCTGACTGCAGGCCATCCTTGTAGCGGTCGCGTACATCCTGGATGTGCCGAATCCAGTTGTCTGCCAGCCCGATACGTGCATTGTCCAGCGCGGCCTGCACCCCGCCGCAGCCGTAATGGCCACACACAATCACATGCTCGACCTCCAGCAAATCTACTGCGTATTGAATGGTAGACAGCGCATTGAGATCACTGTGTACCACCACATTGGCCACGTTGCGGTGTACAAAAACTTCACCCGGCTCCAGCCCGGTGATCTGGTTGGCTGGCACGCGGCTGTCGCTACAGCCAATCCACATGTAGCGCGGTTTTTGTTGCTCTGACAAACTGGTAAAAAAGCCAGGACGCTCAAGTACCGTCTCCGCCGCCCAGGTACGGTTGTGCTGAAGTAAATGTCTGAGTGGCATGGTGGCAGCAAGTGTTCAAGCGGTCTCGTTGAACAACTCCCGGCCAATCAGCATACGCCGGATCTCGCTTGTACCCGCACCAATTTCATACAGCTTGGCATCGCGCCACAAGCGGCCCAGTGGGTAGTCGTTGATATAGCCGTTACCGCCGAAGATCTGTACACCTTCGCCGGCCATCCAGGTGGCTTTTTCGGCGCACCACAAAATGACGGACGCGCAATCTTTGCGCACCTGGCGCACATGCTCTGTGCCCAGCATGTCCAGGTTCTTGCCGACGGTGTAGCAAAAGGCCCGGCCCGCTTGCAACACGGTGTACATGTCGGCAACTTTGCCTTGAATCAATTGAAACTCACCAATGCTCTGGCCAAACTGCTTGCGGTCGTGAATGTAGGGGACCACGCTGTCCATCACCGACTGCATGATGCCGATCGGCCCTGCGGCCAGCACGGCGCGCTCGTAGTCCAGGCCGCTCATCAATACCTTGGCGCCGCCATTCAAGCTGCCCAATATCTGGCTGGCGGGTACTTCAACATTGTTAAACACCAGCTCACCGGTGTGGCTACCGCGCATGCCCAGTTTGTCAAGCTTTTGCGCACATGAAAAGCCGGTCATGCTTCTTTCAATCAGAAACGCCGTCACGCCGCGCGCACCTAGCTCTGGCTCAGTCTTGGCATACACCACCAGCGTGTCGGCATCCGGGCCATTGGTGATCCACATCTTGGTGCCGTTGAGAAGGTAATAACCGCCTTTGTCCTCAGCCTTCAACTTCATGCTGATCACGTCGCTACCAGCGCCTGGCTCGCTCATGGCCAGTGCGCCCACATGTTCACCCGTGATGAGCTTGGGCAAGTACTTTTGCCGTTGCTCCGGCGTGCCGTTGCGTTTGATCTGGTTCACGCACAGGTTGCTGTGCGCGCCATAGCTCAAACCCACCGAGGCGCTGGCGCGGCTAATTTCTTCCATCGCAATCATGTGCGCCAGGTAGCCCATGCCTGCGCCGCCATATTCTTCACTCACGGTGATACCCAGCACACCGAGCGCACCCATCTTTTGCCACAGGTCAGCGGGGAACAAATCGTTCTTGTCAATCTCGGCGGCGCGTGGCGCGATTTCGGTTTGCGCAAAACTGCGTACCGCATCTCGCAGCGCGTCAATGTCTTCACCGAGTTGAAAGTTCAGGCCGGGCAGGTCAGTCATGGGCAATGCTTCCAGATAAATTCAATAAACAGATTCAGTAATTTTTGGGGACGGGAACAAGCGTTTGCTGCATCACGGCGCAAGCGGTTTGCTTGCCGCTGGCATCGACATGCGTCACCTCGGCGGTGGTCACGATGATGCGCTTGCCCGCCTTGACGACACGGCCAGTGGCGCGCAGCTCGCCACCATTAAAGCTGGCGAGAAAATTGATTTTGTATTCAACGGTGGTGACTTCCGTGTCTGGCGGGGCTTCTGTCAGGGCGGCATAGCCGCCTGCAATGTCGGCCAGCGCGCCCATGGCACCACCATGGAACCCGCCCTGCTGCTGCGACACGCGTTCTGAATGGGGCAGGGAAACTTCGCAAAGCCCAGGCTCCACCCGCAGCAGCTTGGCCCCCAGGTTTTGCATCATGCCCTGGCGCAAAAAGCTGGTTTCTATGCGCTTGTAAAGTTCGGATTGATCGGGCGTAGTCATGATTTTCAATTGACGTTTACGTAAACGTCAATTATGACTTACTTTACTTTTTCCGCCCTGGTCAGAAGGGATTTGGCTTCTTTCTCGTGCGTGCGAATCTCTGCCAGATTCGCCTGCAGGTCCAGCAGTTGCGCCTCCAGCTTGATGCGGTGGTCTGTCAGCACCTTTAAAAACTTGCGCATTTGCGGCGCGGTGTCGCGCGGACTGTCATACGAGTCAATGATTTCTTTGGCCTCAACCAGCGACAGGCCCAGGCGCTTGGCACGCAGCGTGAGCTTGAGCCGCGTACGGTCTCGCGCGGTGTACACCCGGTTGCGGCCACCTGCGCCCTCGCGCTGCGGCTGAAGCAAACCCATGTCTTCATAAAAACGCATGGCCCGGGTCGTCAGGTCAAACTCTTTTGCCAGATCGCTGATGGTGTAGGTGGCGGTTGTTGTGGCCATGGTGATGAATGTTTGCCCTGACGTTTACGTAAACGTCAATTTAAAAATTAAAGCGAATAGTACCTGAACCTGCCTGACCAGCGACCAGACCCCCCGTTTGGCGACAGTTTCAACAGCTCAAGGTTTGGGAGGGCTGCTACGCCAACCTGATGCCCAGTGCGCCCGCCAAATTTTGCCGGTTCAAGGCCGGGCTTGCGATTGACTCACCGGCACCCTCACAAGGTCTGCTGGGCGGGCTCTGTGAGTTCTGTGACTGCCTGCGGAAACGCCATGTAAAAGCTGGCACCGGTGGGACTGGTCTCGGCCCATACCCGGCCGCTGTGCCGCTCGGCTACGCTCTTGACAATCGCCAGCCCCAAGCCGCTGCCGGGAAAATCTGCCGATGAATGCAGTCGCTGGAAAGCGGTGAAGAGCTTGTCGGTGTAGGCCTCATCAAAGCCCGCACCGTTGTCCGAGACCTGCAGCACCGTTTCATGGGGCTCCTTGCCGGGCAGCAGCGCCACCCGTACCCAGCCTTCCGCTTTTCTGGCGGTGAACTTCCAGGCGTTGTCCAGCAGGCAAGTCAGCGCCCGGGTGAACAGGATTTTGTCGGCCACCAGCGTCTGCGAGGTGTCGAGCTCGATCACTACGACGCGGTCCGGCTCACGCCTCCTGAAGTCTGCGATTAGCAGTTTGCACAGGGCCACGATATCGACAGCTTCCATCTGGCCGGGCGGAGGCAGCTGCACCAGCACGCGCAAGTCGTCGACCAGCCTGGCAAGCTGGCGCAGGCTTGCCTGTATGCGGTTGACATAACGCCTGCCGGCATCGTCGAGCACGGCAGAGTATTTATCTATCAGCACGGCAGCAAAACCGTTGGCCGAGTGGAGCGGGCCCAGCAGATCGTTGGACAGGGCATAGGTGAAGGCTTGCAGGTCGCGGCTGGACTTTTTCAGCTCTGCATGCACGCTCGCCAGCTCTTCTTCCATGTCGACGTTTTCGCGCCGCAGTGCCCGGTCACCCAAATGCCGCTCTGTGACGTCGGCCAGGCTGACAAAAATAGCTTTGGTCTCATTCCAGCGGATACGTGCGCATGCCAGCTCGACCAGCACAATCTCGCCATTCCTTTTTTTCTGCTTGCAAACCTCTGCCACCAGTTTGCCATCGCGCGCGCCCATGCGGTGGTCAATGGCGCTGAGTAGCGCGGCACCTTCGCCATCCGGGAAGAGCGCGCCCATCTTCAGTTTCAGAAACATATGGGGGGGAACGCCATAGAACTCCGCCGCCGCCCGGTTGACGGAGATAATATCCAGCGAGACGGCATCAAAGACCCACATCGCGTTGGGATTGACGTTGAAGATGGCTTCATTGCGGCGCTCGCTGTCCCGCAAGAGGCGCTCCGTAATTTTGGCCCCGCGTACATCGCGCATGCTGACGCTGGAACCTGCCGGGTTGAGTATGAAGGTGTATTCTGTCCAGCTGCCTTCAAACTCATCCTGGGCGATGAAATGGTGTTGCAAGGAAGAAGCCAGGGCCAGGTTGGTGGGAGCAAGGTACTGCTCGGCTATCTGGGCAGGCACCACGTCCCAGAAATCACGCCCAACCACGTCGGGCAGCGAACAGCCCATCATCTGCCGGGCCTCGGCATTGACATAGGTGATAACGCCCTGCCCGTCCAGCAGCAGCAGCCCGGCCTGCGTGACCGTCGGCACGGCTAACACAGGACACCATGCAGGGTTTCATCCGGGCTGGCTGCGGCACGGCCATTCCCAAAGGTCTGGTTCGTGCCGCCGGCAGAGGTCATTCCTGAGTACCACCACGGTCCTGGTCCGGAATCGCCGCGGGTTCTTTGGACACGTCAAGCGATTCCTGGCGGCTGGCCTGGGGGTCACGGGTATGCCACCTGGAATTGGCCGGGATGAGCGCAGTCATAAAACCCTGCAGCCAGTCAAAGTTAATCGGTTTACCGTGCAGGTGGGCATATCCCGGAAAACCGCCACGCGCTGCGATGGCTTGCGGGGACAGTCCAGTGACAACCACAATATGCATGTTTGAAAGATTTGCATTGCGCTTCAGGGCCTTGAGCATTTCGAGGCCGTCCACGCCGGGCATGGATAAATCGGTGATGAGCAGATCGGGGCGCATGCTGGCGATATCCATCATGGCCTCAATCGCGGAAGGCATCCAGGTGCAGTCGATCGGCAGGTCCCACTCCTCGAAATTGCAACGGTAGAGTTCCCGCGCGTCTTCGTCGTCTTCCACCACCATGACACGCAGCCGGCTGCCAGGACTGGACTGCGTCCGCACCATCTTTTTGCTGCTTTTTTCCTGGTAGGCGGTGATGGAGCGCAGAGCAAGGCGGCGGTGCCCGCCCAGCGTTTTCCAGGCTTCAATTTCACCTTTTTCAACCAGCGACTGTACGGTTGCAACCGACAGCCCCAGCAGCTTGGCAGCGTAGCTGGTACCGCAATAGTCTTCACTGCTGAAGTTCGCGGTGGTGATGGCTTCCTCAAAGGTCTTGGGCGTGCTCGACATAAATAGAGGGTGTTTGGATGTGTAAATTTGTCACTTTTAGTATTTTAATCACTATCAGCGCCTAAAAGCTGGCTTTGTACCCCGACACGCTGCCGTCTGACGGGGCCACCGGCATCTTGGGCAGGGTGAAAAAGAAGGTAGCGCCCTTGCCCGACGAAGCATCGGCCCAGAGCTGCCCGCCATGCCGGCCTATCACCCGGCCGACCGTTGCCAGGCCGACGCCGGTACCGGGGAATTCGGATGCGGCGTGCAGGCGCTGGAAGGCAACAAAAAGCTTGTCGGCATAGGCCATGTCGAAGCCTGCGCCATCATCGCGGACAAAAAATACCGGTGGGCCGACAGCATCGGGCTGCTGGCCGACGGTGATGTTGGCATTCGCCCGCTGCGACGTGAACTTCCAGGCATTGCCGAGCAGGTTTTCCATCAATACCCGCAGCAGGCTCGCATCGCCCTGGGCAACGAGGCCGGGCTGAATATGAAACTCAACCTGCCGCTTGGGGTCGCGAGCCTGCCAGTCATCAAGGATGCGCCGGCTCAAGGCCGACAGGTCGACCAGTTCAAGGCGTAATTCCATGCGAGACACCTGTGCCAGCGCGAGCAGGTCCTCTATCAGCTTACCCATCTGGGCAACGCCGGCTTGAATACGCACAAGGTAATGCTGCGCTTTGGAGCCAGTATTGCCTGACATTTGTTTGGCCAGCAGCTTGCTGAAGCCGTCAATCGTGTTGAGCGGCGCACGCAGGTCATGGGAGACAGAGTATGAAAAGGCCTCCAGTTCCTGGTTGGACAGGCGCAGGGCTGATTCGACATTTTTGAATTCCGTGATGTCCGCGTCAATGCCAACCCAAAAAGAGATCTCGTCTTGCTCGTCAAGGACCGGCGCGGCACGATACGACATGACGTGGTAAGCGCCGTCACGTCCACGCAGCCGGCGTATTCCCACGAAAGGAGACCGGGTAGCAACGGCGCGCGCCCAATTTTCGCGAACACCCGGACGGTCTTCCGGATGGGTGACGGACGTCCCCTTGTGCCCGACCCAGTCTTCGGGAGCGCCCCCCACAAGATCAAACCATGCGCGGTTGAAGTAGTTCCCCACACCCTTGCTGTCCGCCGTCCAGATCACCTGGGGTGCCTGCTCGGCCAGTGCCCGGAACAGCGCCTCCTGTCGGGAAAGCGCCAGCGTGCGCTCGGCAACCTTTTTCTCCAGCCCGGCATTGAGCTGGCGAACCTGCTCCAGCAAGCGCGCGTTTTCAATCGCAACCGAGGCCAGCTGGGCGAGCTCTATCGCCACATATTCGTCCTGCACGGTGAAATCGCCGTCATACTTGTCCGAGAGCTGCAGCAGGCCTATGTTCTGGCCTGTGCGCCCCGTGAGAGGCACCGCCAGCCAACCGCGTATGACTGGGTATGAAGCGGTATAACTTTGGAAATCGTGCCAGCGCGGGTGCGCCTCCAGCTCGGCCTGAGTCATGCGCACAACACGGTTTTTTTCTCGCACCATGGCATAGATGCCGGAGCCACCGGGAAGGTTACGCAGGTTTGCATGCCTGACGTACTTCTCGGATACCGACAGCGCGCTGATGACTGGCGGCAAGTCGTCACCCCGCGTCAGGCTGATCATGGACTGGTGCGCACCCATCACACTGCGCGTCTGGTCTACCACCTCCTGCAACATCCCGTCAACCGTCTGGTGCCATGTGATGGCCTGAGCTGCCTCAGCGGCGTGCTGCAGCATGAGGATCTGATCCTCCACGTTCGTCTCGGCATTGACCTGGGGGGTGATGTCCAGCGCGACTACAAAACCTGCCTCCCGACCTTGGTACTGGATGGATTTGGCGACAACTTTGACCTTCATATAGGAGCCGTCCTTGCGGCGATGCTGCCAGTATGGTCGGGGTTCCGTCAGGCCAAGCAGCCTGTTGCGTATCGAGGTGTGATCCGCTTCGTCGCGGATGTCGAAAATAGTCATGAACTGAAACTCATCCACTGAATAACCGTAGTTTTCGACCGCAGCGCGGTTCACGGTCAGGAAACGGTAGTCAACGGCATCAAACACCCACATTGGGACGGGTGCCTTTTCAAACAGGGCGGCATAACGCCGCTCACTGTTCATCAACGCCTTTTCGGATTCCTTGCGTTGGGTGATATCGCGCTGTACGGAAACCCAATGTGTGAACCAGCCCTTGTCGTTGGCGATGGGAGATATCTCTATTTCTACCCAGTATTCCTTGCCATTTTTGGTGTAATTGATCAACTCGGCGCGCACGGACTGCCGCGCCCCGAAAGCCTGCGACATGCGATGGAGCTCGGACTGCTGTGTATTCGGGCCCTGCAGAAAGCGCGGCGAACGGCCCAGCGCCTCTTCCCGGCTGTAACCGGTGTGCCTTTCGAAAGCATCGTTAACAAAAACGATGCGCGGACCAGGCTCAGCAAAGGGTTCAGCCTCGGTGATCAGTACAACGTCATTAAGCCGCGCAATCGCGGTTTCGAGCAGGAGCAGATGCTCGCGCGACGCGTGCTGCGCCGTGATGTCTTGCACCACACCACTGCGCAATAGGGCGTGGCCAGCCTCATCGTCAAGTAACTGCCCGCGCTGGTGCATCCAGCGCACGTTGCCTGCGGGTGTAGTGATGCGATATTCGATCTCCAATTCGGTGCCGCTAAGGTGGGCCGCTGCCCGCCGCTCGTCATAACGCGCTCGATCATCGGGATGAATCATGTTCAGGAAGGTCGCATGGTCACCGTCAAACTCACCAGGCTTGAGCCCGAACAAATCATGCAAGTTCTCAGACCAGGTCAGCCGGTTACTGCGCATGTCCAGCTCCCAGTGGCCAATGCGGCCCAGCTTTTGCGCGGAAAGGAGGCGGCCTTGGGACAGGCGCAGTTCGGCATAACTTTTCGCCTGGCTTTGCTCCCGCTGCTGGAGCGAATCGGCCATGCTGTTGAAGCCTTTGGCAATGCGGGTCAGCTCATTTTTTTCATCGCCTGGACGCACAGGAATTCGCGTGCCTAGCGCCCCTGACTGAATGCGGCGCGTCGCCTCCAGAATTTCCACCGCCGGTTTCACGATCGCCCGCCCAACCAGCAGCCAGGCTACCCACATGCCAAAAAGCGTGATCAGCGTCAGCGCTGATAGCACCCGGATCAGCCGCTCAAGTGCAGGTGCCAGCACTTCGATTCTGTCGGCGCTGACGAGTACAAAAAAGGGTGAGGCAGGCGATACGTTGCTGGGGCGAAAGGCGTAAATCCGCTCGGCGCCGCTGGCATCGGTAGCATCAAAAACGCGCGGCGCGTTCGCCTTGATCGCCTCGCCAACGCCTGCAATGGGCAGCGGCTTGCCAACCGTGGCCGCCTGGTCGGAGTTGGTTGCAAGCACCACGCCATCGCGGTCCAGGAGGACGATAGCCTGACCCGCAGGCAGCAACGCGGACGTTATATTTTTCGACACCTCCGACAGGAGCATGGCCGCAAAGGCTGTCGCCTGTATTTTGCCGTCGCCATTCTTGATAGGAAGAGAAAAGATAATAATTGGCTTGCCACTGATGCGGCCAAGCAGGTAACCACTCGCCTCAAAATGACCACTCGCCATCGTCGACTGAAACCAGGGGCGTTCACCAGCAAATGCCTTCGGGTTGTTGGGCTCGCTATGGCAAAGTATGGTCCCATCAATGTCGGTAATGCCAATGTTTGTGTAAATCTGCAGTTGAGCGGTCAGGGCTTTGAAGTAACGCTGGCAATCGGGCTCTTTGCCCTGCAGGATATCCGGCATAGACGATATCGCAAACAACACCTGGCGTGCCGAGTCGACGACTCGCTCCTGACTGGCGGCGATCAACGAGGCGGAGAACTCAAGGTCTTTGGTGGTCTGCGTCACGGCATCTCTGGTCGTCAGCACTGCAGCTACCAGGGACAGTCCAAATAATGGGACGATGGCCAACAGCACCAGCAAGCTTAGACGGGCGCGCAGTGTTACGGGGAATTTCATCGCTCCCACCTTATGCGATTGTTTTCAGATGCTGCGGAGCGCCGCACCCCGTACCAGCCCATAGGTCAGACCGGCGGCGCTTCGTTCACGCTAAGCCAGTACGCCTGCAGCAAGTTGAGTTTTTTCGTGAACTCGCCAAAGTCAACCGGCTTGCGAATGAAACTGTTTGCGCCCGCGCGATAACAGGCAACGATGTCAGACTGCTCGCTGGAAGATGTCAGCATAATGACCGGCACCATGGTCGTCAGCGGGTTGGCGCGCACACTGCGCAGTACATCAAGACCGGACAGCTTGGGCAATTTCATGTCAAGAAGTACAAAGGCGGGCTGTCTTTGCGTATCGCGCCCGGCATAGGAGCCCTGGCCGAACAAAAAGTCCAGCGCCTGCGCACCGTCCTGGGCGACCACGATTTCTGCGTCGACACCTTGCTGCTCCAGTGTCAACACAGTCAGTTCGAGGTGGTCGGGGTTGTCTTCAACAACGAGTATCAACTTATTGTTCATGGATGCCTTGCGCGCAAAGTTGTCAGTTTCATGAGTAAATTCGCATTTTAATCATATTATTCCCAACGCCAAACAATTTGTCACACCAATATTTCCGAGGCTCATCAAAGATGAAAAATGTCAGGATGCTGGCGCAGGTCGTGGTTCCCAGCGTTGCCTGCCCTTGTCCGCTATCTGGTCAGGCGCAGCGCTGTGCGGCAGGTCGGCGCGGAGCGTGGCGGTCTTCAAGCATGGGCGACAGCTTTGCCAGTCAAGGTTGTGCAGCCGGGCT
>Ga0335394_10006027_pt1 | contig 13673 bp, 14 predicted proteins | sample MAT03_FD_205741 | JGI IMG/M metagenome (GOLD analysis project Ga0335394, IMG submission 205741) | Freshwater microbial communities from Lake Fryxell liftoff mats and glacier meltwater in Antarctica - MAT-03 (spades assembly) (version 2) ...
TCCAGAGTCACGCGTTGATCGACTGACGCTGGTCGACTGACGTTGATCGACTGACGTTGATCGACTGACGCAGACCTGGGCGCGAGAACGCCCCCAGGGTCATCCTTCAGTCAGCACCGGCATCGAGATCAGACTGCTGGGCACAGTCGATCGAGAACAGCTTGCGGTCTTCCAGCCGCAGGGCAGTGAGCTGGCGCCCCCATACGCAACCGGTATCGAGGCATACCACGCCGCTGCGGTCGACCAGCCCGAGCGCCGACCAATGCCCGAACACCAGCGTCTCGCGCCATGGCTGACTGCGCGGCAGATCGAACCAGGGCATGAAGCCGGCAGGGGCGCGCGACAGCGCGCCCTTGTGGCTGAACTCGAGCTCGCCACCGGCGTTCACCAGCCGCATCCGGGTGAACACGTTCACCGCAAAGCGCGCCCGCGGGTGACCCGACAGAGTCGGCGACCAGGCTGCGGGATCGTTCCCATACAGCTCGGCGAAAAACTCGAGATAGCCGGGCCCGGCCAGCAACCGCTCGGTGTCGTGCGCGATTGCCGCCGCCTGGGCGAATGACCATCCGGGCAGCACGCCGGCATGCGCCATGGCGAACCCGGACTCGACATGAAACAGGGGCTGCCGCCTTAGCCAGTCGAGCAGCTCGTCGCGATCCGGCGCAGCGAGCACATCGTCGAAGGTGTCGATCTTCTTCTTCGGCGTCATCCCGGTCGCGACCATCAGCAGGTGGATGTCGTGGTTGCCGAGCACAGTCACCGCGCGCGGGCCCAGCCCGGCCACGAACCGCAGCACCGAGAGGGACTGTGCCCCCCGGTTGACCAGATCGCCGACCAGCCACAACCGGTCGCGCGACTGCTCGAAACCGACTTTCTCGAGCAACTCCATAAACGAGTCGTAGCAACCCTGAAGGTCGCCGATGGCATAGGTGGACATCGTCAGGGGGACATCGTCAGAGGTGCCTGAGTTTCCGGGTTGCAGACCGCAGGAGCGTACTTGCCGAATCTAGCACGGCGTCGTGACGCGCCCGCGATCGGCGCACCCGCCAGGCAGCAGCGCGCGGCATGACAGGACCGGGGATCGCGGGTACACTTGTTCGCAATAAGAGAACAAATATCCTCCGGTTTTTATGCTCCCGTCCTGACGTACGCTGCCCTGACGTACGCTGCCCTGACGCACGCTGTTCCGACGTACGTTGTCCTGGCGCATCCGTATTGACGCCCCCTCTGCACTCGCCTTCCCTCACAGGAGCAAGCCATGAAACTTCGCCATATCGCGTTGTCCGTTCCCGACGTCGCCGCCGCCCAGAAATTCTTCGAGGAGGCGTTCGGCATGACCAAGGCCGGGGATGCGCAGAACGGCGTCTATGTGACCGACGGCACGATGAACGTCGCGCTGCTCAACAAGCATGGCAAGGCCGAGGGCATCGACTCCAATGGTCCATTCTACGGCGTGATGCATTTCGGCATGTGGGCCGACAATCTCGAGGAGGCCGAGGCGCAGGTACAGAAGGCCGGCGGCACCTATCTGCACGGCCGCCCGACCGAGGCCAAGAAGAGCTTCTACGAGGTCAAGTACAAGGACCCCACCGGCATCGTGTTCGATGTGACTGCCAGCGGCTGGAAGGGTGCGGTAAAGAACGTCAAGCCGGTCGAGTGACCCAGACGGGTCTCGCCCGCAAGCGCTTCCGCCCCCCGTTTCCAGATTGACCTCAAGGAGTTCCCATGTCTTCCGCAAATGCACCGGTGATCGTCGTTGGTGCCGGTCCCGCAGGCGTCTCGCTGGCGCTCTACCTGGCGCAGCACGATGTCGAAACGATACTGATCGAGACGATCGCCGAGGCCAACTTCCTCGACCAGTCGCCGCGCACTGGCAGCATTCATCCTTCGACCCTGGAGATGTTCGCCGACCTCGGGCTCTACGAGCATATCAAGCCTAGAGGACTGGTCGCGCCGACCTTCCAGTTCTGGGACCGCGAGACCGACAGCATGATCGCCGAGTTCGATCATGCGGTGCTGAAGAACGACACCCGCTTCCCGTTCGTACTGCAGTGCGAGCGGATCAAGGTGGTCGAGGAAGCGATGAAGATGCTGCGCACCTACCCGAACGTGACCATCCGCATGGGCACCACGCTCGAGGACATGGAACAGGACGCGCACAGTGCGACTGCCATCGTGACCAACGAAGCAGGCGAGACGGAGCGGATCAAGGGCTCGTTTCTCGTCAGCGGAGAAGGCGCACGCAGCGTCATCCGCAAATCGAGCAACATTTCTTTCGACGGTTACACCTACCCGGATCAGGTGCTGACCGTATCGGTGGTGCACGACTTCGACAAGCTGCACGGGTATTCATACCGCAACTACCTGTCCGACCCGGAGCAGTGGGCGAACCTGTTCAAATGGGGACAGCCGGAGCGCTGGCGGGTACATTTCCCGACCAATATCGATGACGACCCAGAGATGCTGGTGTCGGACGAGTACTGCCAGAAGCAGCTCCAGCGGTTTCTGCCGAATGCGAAGCCCTATGAAGTCGTTTATCGCAAGTTGTACTCGAGTCACCAGCTCGTCGCCGATGTGTTCAATGCCGGCCGCGCGCTCCTGGTGGGTGACTCCGCCCATGTCAACAGCCCGATTGGCGGCGTCGGCATGAACAGCGGCGTGCACGACTCGGTGAACCTGGGCGAGAAGCTGGTCGGCCTCCTGCGCGGTGAGCTGGATCTGACGGTGCTCGACCGGTACACCCGGCAGCGCAAGCATGTCGCGGTCAATCATGTGAAGACGATCACCGAGCGAAACAAGAAGCTGATCAACGAGCGCGACCCGGAGATCCGCAAGCGCAACCACGACATGCTGCACGATTCCGCGACCGATCCCAAGCTCGCCCGCGAGTACATCCTGCGCACTTCGCTGATGAAGAGCCTGGAAGAAGTCGCCGCGATTCAGTGACCCGGCGCGAGGGTCGGGGCCCCGGTGTTGGTCTGGCGCCGGGCAGCCCGTCCCTCATGCGCTGGAACACGGGCCGAGATCAGGGCAGCGGCCTGCACCGCAGCCCGGGCAACGGTATTGATCTGCGCACGGGTGAAGCCGAGCTTGCGCCGCGAGCAGACCAGTACCGCCTTAAGCACGCCGTCACTGTCCACGATCGGTGCTGCGACGCTGAACGAGCCGGGCACGGTTTCACCTTCGCTTACCGCAAAGCCGCGCTCACGGGTTGCATGCACGGCGAGCAGGAACTCTGCCTCGGTGGTGATCGACTTCAGCGTGTAGCGCGGCAGCCCGTGCAACGCGATCAACTGCCTGATCCGGGCATCGGACAGAAACGCTGCCCGTACCTGCCCTCCCGCGCCGTAGTTGAGCGGGATGCGAGCGCCGGTGGGCACATGAAGCTCCGGGTCATCATCGGTCTCGACCGTGTCGACGATCAACAGGTCAGTGTCATCGACCAGGCGCAGCGACACGCTGGCATGAAATCGGGCTGCCAGCGCACGCAACTGGGCACGCGCCCAACTCATCGTGTTCGAGTGACGGCCCGCCAGCGTGCCGATCTCGAACGCCTTGAAGCCCAGGCCGTAGCGCCGCGTCGTCGGATCGCGTCGCAGATAGCACATGTCCTCGAGCGTCTTGATCGCGCGATGGATGCGGCTCTTGTGCACGCCCAGTTCCCGCGCCACTTCGCTCACGCCCAGCTCGGGGCGGCCTTCGGAGAACAGGCTCAGGATTTCCAGCCCGCGCCGCAGTCCGGCCGATCGGGCGGCGTCACCAGCGCCCGACGCGGGCCGCGCGGTGGCCGGCTTGCCGGCGGCGACCTTTCGCGCCGGCGCCTTCGGGGCAGTTTTCGCGCCGGGCAGTGGGGCGCGGGGCGATGCGGCTCGGGGCGATGGGGCGCGGGGCGATGGGGCGCGGGGACGTGCAACTGCAGTGCGTGACATGGCGTGATTGTCCCATCAGGCATGGTGCGTGCACCAGCGACCCCCTACAATCCAAGAGATAAACAAGGAGACTCGAAATGCGACACCCGATGCCTGAGCCCGGCGGTCTGCTTGCATTGATTGCTTTGTCCGTTACGGCTGTCTTTACCGGCGCTGCCTTTCCCGGTGATGCGCGCGCTCAGTCCTTCCCGGTAAAGCCGATCCGCCTGATCTCGCCGTTCGAACCGGCCGGCAGCAATGACGGCGTTGCCCGCCTGATCGCACCGCGGATGGGTGAGCTGCTCGGCCAGCCGGTCCTGGTGGAGAACCGTCCGGGCTCGGGCGGGGTGATCGGTACCGAGATCGGCGCGAAGGCCCCGGCAGACGGCTACACGCTGACCGTCGCCACCACGTCCACCTTCTCGATCAACCCGGTGCTGCGCAAGATCTCCTATGACCCGCTGGTGGACTTTACGCCGGTCGGGCTGATCGGCGTATCGCCCTATGTGATGCTGACCCATCCGTCGATGCCGGTGAATTCGGTCAAGGACCTGATCACGATGGCGAAGAAGCGCCCCGGACTGGTCGAGTACGGCTCGGGGGGCATCGGCACGCCCGGGCATCTGGCCGGTGCGGCGTTTGCCCGCCAGACCGGCGTGGAGTTCACCCACATCCCGTACAAGTCCGGCGCCTCGTCGATCAACGATCTGGTCGGTGGCAGGATCACGCTGGTGTTCACCACCATGCTGGTCGCCGACCAGTTGATCGAGGCTGGCCGGTTGCGCCCGCTCGCCGTGACCACCCGCACGCGCCTGCCGCGCTTCCCGAAGATCCCGACCATCGACGAGTCCGGCCTGCCCGGCTTCGAGTTCACCCTGTGGCTTGGTGTCGTCGCGCCAGGCAAGACCCCGGAGCCCGTCCTGCAGCGTCTGACCGATGCGCTATCGCGCACCATGCGCGATGGCCCGACCCAGACCGCACTCGCCGCACAGTCGGTGGAAGTGCTGTTCGAGCCGCCAAATGTGTTCACCGAGCGCATCCGGCGCGAACTGGCGATCTACGCCAGGGTGATCAAGGAATCCGGCGCCAAGGTCGAATAGCGAACCCACGCTGCACCCGCGAAAATCTTCCCGCGTCGGCGCCGCCGTTCAGTTCACCGCGGCTGCAATCCGAGCATCGCAAGCATCGCCCGACCGGTCACACCGAACGGGTTGGCGGCAGTCTCGGCAATCTCGAAGTGGTTGTAGCCCTCGGCCGTTTCGAAGGTGACCGGCTTGCCCGCCGCCTTGAGCGCCTGGGCGAAATCGCGCGACTGGCGCTTGAACTCGGGCGACTCCAGGGTGCCGACCATGATCGCGACCGGTGCGTTGATGCGGTCGAGATGGCGCATCGCAGACAACGCGTCTTCCATCTCATCGGTGAAGTTCACATAGGCGCCGCGCTTGGACAAGCGCGGTCCGTGCAGGTCGTACATGCCGCTCTGAAGCACATAGCCCTTGACGATGTCGGCGGGCACGCCGAAATCGCGCATCCAGTCGGTGATCGCCGCACAACCCGCGAGATGCGCTCCGGATGAGCGCCCGCAGACGAAGATGCGCCTGGGGTCACCACCGAAGCTGGCGGCGTTCTCCCAGGTCCACTTCACCGCGCGCCTCACCTGGTCGACCATCGGGAACAGGCTGCCACCGACATCCTGCACCGGGGCGAAATCAGGTACCACCATGTGGGCACCGGCACGGGTCAGCATCTCGCCCGGGTAGGCATGATCGCGCGCGAGATGGGCTTTCCAGGCACCGCCATGAACATAGATCATGACCGGGGCGTTCGCCGCCTGGGTGCGGTACACATCGAGTTGTTCAACCTCGGTCGGGCCGTAAGCGGCACGCATCGGCGCACCGATGCGCTGCCGGACCTGCTCGCTCAGCGCCGCAAGGCGTGCATTGACCAGCTTCGAGTTCGGCGCCCACACCTGTTGGTCGTAGGCGTCATCGAGCGCCTTCTGATCGAGGTCGAGGAAGACTTTGTCGGACACGGCACACCCCTCCTTGCAGACGGACTCGACAGAATGCTATCACCCGGGGCCTGTCCTGGCCGAAACGGGTCAGGCCAGCAGGCGGTTGCTGGTTGGACCAGCCCGGCGAAAACCGCTATCCTTCTCGCCGCTTGGCGCCCGTAGCTCAGATGGATAGAGTACTGCCCTCCGAAGGCAGGGGTCACTGGTTCGAATCCAGTCGGGCGCGCCAGCTTGCCGAGCATTCCGGCACTTGCCCCTCGCCGGGATCCGGTCGGCGAAAGCGGACTGATACTGCTGGCGAAGACAACCACCAGACCCATGATCGCGGGCACGCGAGCTGCGTCCCGGAGAACCGGCGCTCAACATTGATTCAACCCGTCGGAGACTTCCATGACCTCCCGCATTCTGATCATCGTCACCTCGAACGCCCGACTGGGCGACACCGGCAAACCGACCGGCTTCTGGGCGGAAGAACTGGCCGCCCCCTACTATGCGCTGACCGATGCCGGTGCGCAGGTCGACTTCGCGTCCCCCGCGGGCGGTGCAGCGCCGCTCGATCCGGGAAGCGTCAAGCCGCCGGGCGAGAACGATGCGGTCGTCGAGCGCTTCCTGGCCGATAGCGCACTGCAGACCCGGCTCGCCACCACGCCGAGGATTGCGGATCTCGATGTGGGCGCCTACGACGCCCTGTTCTTTCCCGGCGGCCACGGCACGATGTGGGACCTGCCGGGTCATCCCGGTGTTACCCATGCGGTCGAGCGCGCCTTTGCCACTGGCAAGGTGATCGCGTCGGTCTGTCACGGTGCGGCCGGTCTGGTCTCGGCGCGCCGCCCGGATGGCCGGTCGATCGTGGCCGGCAAACGGGTCAATTCGTTTACCGACGCCGAGGAAGCTGCAGTCGGATTGACTGGCGTGGTGCCGTTCGCACTGGAAACCCGGCTGCGCGAGCTGGGCGGCCAGTTCGAAGGCGCCGCAAAGTGGCAGCCGTTCGTGGTGCGCGATGGCCAGTTGGTGACCGGGCAGAACCCGCAGTCCTCGGCACTGGTCGCGGCCGCGCTGCTCGAAGCCCTGAAAGGCTGAGGCTGTGCGTCTGCTGGCGCCTTGAGCATCGCCAGCATCGCCAGCGTCTACAGCATCTCCAGCGCCCGCGGTCCGGTGGGCGCAGGAAACAGGCGATTCAGCTCATTGCACTGCGCGGCCGTCAGCCGGATTTCCAGCGCCCGGATGTTCTCGCGCAGCCGGTCGCGTCGGCCAGTACGCGGGATCACGATCACGCCAGGACGGGCCAGAAGCCAGGCGAGCGCGGCCTGCGCGGGGGTCGTCCCGTGGCGGGCAGCGAATCGGGCCAGACGCGGGTCGGTCAGCAGCCTCGCCTGCTCGATTGGCGAATAAGCCATGATCGGCACGCTCCGTTCGCGCAACCAGGGCAGCAGGTCCCACTCGATGCCACGGCGGGACAGGTTGTAGAGCAACTGGTTGGTTGCCAGCGCTGCGCCGCCGGCAACCTTCCACCAGGCCGTCATGTCGGCCAGGTCGAGGTTGCTTACCCCGAAATGGCGGATCTTCCCGGCGCGCCGCAACGTCTCGAAGCCGGCAATCGTTTCAGCGAATGGCACACTGCCCCGCCAATGCAGAAGATAGAGATCGATCCGGTCGGTGCCGAGCCGGGCCAGGCTCGCTTCGCAGGCGCGCGCGATCCCTTGCCGGCTGGCGTGGTGCGGATAAACCTTGCTGACCAGGAACACCTCGTCGCGTCGGCCGCGGATCGCCTCGCCCACCATCTGTTCAGTACGGCCGTCACCATACATCTCGGCGGTGTCGATCAGGGTTGCGCCCAGATCCAGACCGAGTCGGAGCGTGGCGATCTCCTCGCCGCGCCGCGCCGCGTCCTCGCCCAGGCACCAGGTCCCGAGTCCAAATGCGGGGACGCGCTCGCCGCCCGGCAATGCCACGGTCTGCATAGGCCTCTCCTGACTGACAATGGTCACTGGACGTCTGGAGTCTGGCAAAATGCCAAGTCGTATCCAGTCACCCAGTGAGGATGGAATGAGCTACGTGATCGCTGCACCGAGTACCGTAACCCTGCCAGTGGAGGGCGAGACCGCCACCTTCCCGGTGCGCCGAATCTACTGCGTCGGCCGCAACTATGCCGATCACGCGCGCGAGATGGGCCATGACCCGGACCGTGAGCCGCCGTTCTTCTTCCAGAAGCCTACCGATGCGATCGTCCTGTCCGGGGCCACCCTTCCATTCCCGGTCGGCACCAAGGACCTGCACCACGAGATCGAACTCGTGGTGGCGATCGGCACTGGCGGCAAGAACATTTCTGTCGATAACGCGCTGATGCATGTCTACGGCTACGGCGTCGGCCTGGACATGACCCGCCGTGACCTTCAGGGCGAGGCAAAGAAGATGGGCCGGCCGTGGGAGATGGGCAAGGGCTTCGATCAGTCCGCACCGTGCACCGCGCTGAAGACCGTGGCCAAGGTGGGCCATCCGGCCGCGGGCGCGATCTGGCTCAAGGTCAACGGCGAGGTCAAGCAGAAGGGTGATCTCAACCAGCATATCTGGAACACCCAGGAGACCATCTCCTATCTGTCGCATCTGGTCGAGCTGTTCCCGGGCGACATCATCATGATGGGCACACCGGCCGGCGTCGGCCCATGCGTCCCGGGAGACACCCTGCTCGGCCATGTCGACGGCTTCGACGACCTGACGGTCACTTACGCCAAGTAGCCTGCCCTTTCGTTCTGCCCTTTCGGTCTTTCCTTTCCGCCTTCCGGAGTATTCCAGATGCAGCAACGCAAGCTCGGGGCCCACGGCCCGATGGTTCCGGCGATCGGCCTGGGCTGCATGGGCATGTCGATCTCCTACGGCACGCCGGACGATGTCGAGTCGGTCGCGACGATGCACCGCGCGCGCGATCTGGGCTGCAACCTGCTGGTCACCTCGGACGCCTACGGCAACGGAGTGAATGAAGCGCTGGTAGCCAAGGCGATCGCGGGGCGCAGAAAAGACTATCTGATATGCACCAAGTTCGGCAACCTGATGGGCGGCGGCGGGGTCAATGGCCGGCCGGAGTATGCGATCGAGGCCTGCGACAAGAGTCTGAAGCGGCTGGGCGTGGACGAGATCGACATCTATGGGCTGCACCGGGTCGATCCGGCGGTGCCGATCGAGGACACCGTGGGCGCGATGAAGCGGCTGCAGGAGCGCGGCAAGGTGCGCTACCTGGTGCTGTCCGAGGCCGGCCCGGACACGCTGCGGCGGGCGATGAAGGTGGCGACCATCGATGCGGTCGAGACCGAGTACTCGCTCTGGTCGCGCGATGCCGAGGACGGTCTGCTTGCCGCCTGCACTGAGCTCGGCGTGGGCTACATGGCCTACGCCCCACTCGGTCGCGGCTTCCTGTCGGCGACCATCAAGTCGCTCGATGCACTGATCGAGAAGGACCGCCGCCGCCAGCATCCGCGCTATCTGCCGGAGAACATCGAGCGCAACGTGGCGCTGCTCGCGCCACTGGAGAAGATCGCGGCCGAGCGCCGGGTCACCCCGTCGCAGCTGGCGCTCGCCTGGGTTATGGCGCAGGGCGAGTTCATCGTGCCGATTCCGGGCACCAAGCGACGCACCTTCCTGGAAGAGAACCTGGCGGCAGCCGCGATCAGCCTGACTGCCGCCGAGATCGCGACCCTGTCCGATGCATTCAAGCCAGGCGTGACCGCAGGCATGCGTTATCCGGATGCGCAGTTGAAAGGCGTGCTGGTGTAGTGCGATGAGTGAGCACGCATCAAGCCGGCTTGCGCCAGGTCTCAAAGGCTCGCTCACCTGGACGGTGACCGAAGACCTGTGCATGACGCGCGGTGTGGTGCCGGTGTTTTCGACGCCCTCGATGGTGCTGCTGGTGGAGCGGGCGGCAATTCATGTCACTGAACCGTATCTCGCGCCCGATCAGCGCACGCTCGGCACAGCGATCGATCTGCGCCATCTCGCGCCCTCTTTCCCAGGACAGAAAGTGCGTGCCGAAATCGAACTGACCGGCGTCGACAGGCGCCGCCTGTCGTTCCAGGTCAAGGTGTTCGACGAGGTCGAGGTGGTTGGCGAAGGCACCCATGAGCGGTTCATCGTCGATCCGCAGCGCTACGACGAGCGGATCAAGGCCAAACTCGCCGCACTCAAGCAATAGTTCCGGCGACGAAATACCACGCAAAGAGGGTCGGAGTCGATTATCTGCTCAAGCCGGTGCTGACCTGCAAGATTCAGATAACCGACCCTGACCTCTTCTTCCTTTCCCCTCCTTCTTCCTTTCTGGCGTTTCAGCGGCCCTCGAACCCGGGCTTGCGCTTCTCCAGAAACGCCGCCATGCCTTCCTTCTGATCGAAGCTGGCGAACGAGAGCTGGATCGCCTTGGCTTCGAGCATCAGTGCGGATGGCAGCGCCATGTCCTGTCCGGCCAGCACGCATTCCTTGATCTGTTGGGCGGAGATCGGCGCAAGCTGCGCGATATGCTGCGCCATTGCCAGGGCGCGCGACTCGACATCGGCATCGGGCACCACTTCACTGACCAGCCCCATCGCATCGGCCTCCTGGGCACTGATGATGTCGCCGGTCAACAGCAGCTTCATCGCCTTGAACTTGCCGACCGCGCGCGGCAACCGCTGCGTACCACCGCCGCCGGGGATGATGCCGATGCGGATCTCCGGCTGGCCGAACTTCGCGCTGTCTCCTGCGACGATGATGTCCGCATGCATCGCCAGTTCGCACCCGCCGCCCAGTGCGAAGCCGCGTACCGCGGCGATCATCGGCTTCGGACAGGCCGAAATCTGCTGCCACAGCCGCAGCGAGTTCCTGCGCATCATCTCCATCGAATCGGCGTCGGCCATCTCGCGGATATCGGCCCCGGCGGCGAACGCCTTCTCGCCTCCGGCGAGAATCACGCAGCGGATCGACGGGTCCAGGGCGAGTTCGCTCACATGAGCGCCAAGCAGCCGGCGAACTTCCATGTTGAGCGCGTTACGCGCATCAGGACGGTTGATGCGCACGATAGCCACATGCTGGGCGGGGCGTTCCAGAAGTACCACCGGATCAGTCATCACCAACTCCAGACGATTGATATTGAATGCCGTCCATCGGCACGGCCAGAATCACGCCTTGTTGGCCAGCGTCGACTTCCCGAAAGAGCGCGGATCTCGCGGCTGCCAGCGCCCGCCGTCGACCAGGGTGATGAAGTCGAGCACCAGGCGGTTGAAGTACTCGGGCTCCTCCAGATTCACTGCATGACCGGTGTTGCACATCACGGTCAGTCCGCATCCAGGGATGACGCGTTTCATCCAGATTCCAGGCTCGAGACAGTTGTCGTCCTCGTCCCCGGTGATGACATGGGTCGGCACCGTCATCTTTCTCAGGCCGGGTTCAAGCGTCTGGATCGCATCCCGCCTGCGCATGAAGCCGCGCAACGTGTTGGCCGATCCGGTCGCGTCATGCCCGGCGAACTGCTGATGGAACTCGGCGAAACCGCGCGGGTCCTTGTTCAGATGCTGCACGCGGGCCGGTCCGACCGCATAGTCCTTGATGCCCTCGGCCATGCCGAGGGTTTCCAGGCGTTCGGCGAAGGCATCGGTGTCGGCATGGAACTGGGCACGCTTGTCCGGGTCGGACCCGAAGCCTGCGCCGGCCACAGTGAGCGACAGCGCGTGCTGCGGGTGACGCAGCCCGAAGTGCAAAGCGGCATAGCCGCCCATCGACAGCCCGACCACATGCGCCCGTTCGATGCCGGCAGCCTTCATCACCACCAGGATGTCATCAGCCGCCTGCGCCTGGGAATGCTGCTCGAAAGTGGTACTGACGTCCGACGGCGGATAGCCGCGCGCGTTGTAAGTGATACAGCAGAAGCGCCGGGAGAACAATCGCACCTGCGGCTCCCAGCTGCGCAGATCGCCGGCGAACTCGTGCACGAACACGATCGGGGTTCCGCTGCCGGTCTGTTCCCAGTACAGTTTCAGGCCGTCGGCCAAGGCGTAGGGCATGACGCACGCTCGGTTTGCACAAGAGCGTGAAGTGTATAGAAAACCAGACAGGAGACGGACATGCAGTACAGGGGTTACAGAAATTCAAGGCAGCAACGTGGCGCGCGGACAGCGGTCGTCGTACTGACCGCAGCACTGGTCGCGACGACTGCGACGATCGGGACTGCGGTTGCTGCGGAGAACTTTCCAGTCCGCCCGGTGCGCCTGATCGTGCCGTTCTCGGCCGGCGGCGCCACCGACGGACCGGCGCGCCTGTTTGCGCTCGAGATGTCGAAGCTGCTCGGCCAGCCGATGCTGGTGGAGAACCGTCCCGGCGCAGGTGGCGTGGTCGGCGCAGAGATCGCCGCCAAGGCGACCCCGGACGGCTACACCCTGTTCATGACCAGCAACACCCATTTCGTATCGGCGGCGATCCACAAGAAGCTGCCCTACGACCCGATCAATGACTTCACCGGCATTACCGGGGTGACCTCGGCGTTGAACGTGCTGGTGGTGCATCCGTCCTTGCGCGTGAGTACGATCGCCGAGCTGATCGCGCTGGCGAAAAAGCGACCCGGCGAGATCGACTGGGCCTCGTCCGGCAACGGGGGCACCCAGCATCTGACCGGTGCGCTGTTCACCTCGATGGCCGGGCTGAAGATGGTCCATGTGCCCTATCGCGGCAGCGCGCCGGCGATGGCCGACTTGGTGGGTGGACAGGTCGGTGTCGGCTTTCCCGGCATCGCCGGGGTCATCGGCTTCGTCAACTCGGGCAAACTGCGTGCTCTGGGCGTGACCTCGACCCGGCGCTCGGCGCTGATGCCGAACGTACCGACCATTGCCGAGGCCGGTGTTCGCGGCTACGAACTGGTCGCGTGGTTCGGCCTGGCCGGCCCGCGTAATCTGCCCGAGCCCGTGGTGTCGCAGCTGCATCGGCTCAGCCTGAAGGCGCTTGCCACCCCGGATACGATCACAGCGCTGGCCGCCGTGGGCAACGAGCCGTTCACCCACGATTCACCGGCGCGCTTTCTCGCCTTCATGAAGGAAGATGCCCCGAAATGGGCGAAGCTCGCCAGGGAGAGCGGGGCGACGATCGACTGACGCCTGCCTGGATGCGCGCAAACAGGAACTACCGGGTTTCGCTGACCGCGAGTTCCCAGTAGCATCCGCGACCGAAGCCGGGGTGGCGCCCCGGGTTGGCGCCCCGGGTTGGCTGCCATCCGGCAACCGCCGCAGAGCACGCCCGCATGCTTCAGGAATCAAATAGGAGAACAGGATGAATTTTCGCCACCTCGCCCGCCACCTCGAACGGCTGCAGTCGATGCAGCCAGTCAAAGTTGCCGTGGCTGTTGCAGTTGCCGTCGCACTGACGCCGCTTGCCGGCAGCGCTCTCGCACAGGACAACTACCCGGCGCGCCCGGTGCGCCTGATCGTACCGTTCTCGCCCGGCGGCGCCGCCGATGGCCCGGCGCGAATCTACGCGCTGGAGATGTCGAAGTCGCTCGGCCAGCAGATGCTGGTCGAGAACCGTCCGGGGGCCGGCTCGGTGGTCGGCGCCGAGATTGCCGCCAAGGCGGCGCCGGACGGCTACACGCTGTTCATGATCAGCAATACCCATTTTGTGTCGGCCGCGATCCACAAGAAGCTGCCCTATGACCCGATCAACGACTTCACCGTGATCACCGGCCTGACCTCGGCACCGAACGTGCTGGTCGTTCACCCCTCGCTCGGGGTGAAGACGGTGAACGA
>Ga0335394_10006036_pt1 | contig 13659 bp, 11 predicted proteins | sample MAT03_FD_205741 | JGI IMG/M metagenome (GOLD analysis project Ga0335394, IMG submission 205741) | Freshwater microbial communities from Lake Fryxell liftoff mats and glacier meltwater in Antarctica - MAT-03 (spades assembly) (version 2) ...
TTTTTACCGATTGCACCTTCTCCAATAAGTCTACAAAAACTTGAGCCGCTTGGCGAGATTTCGCGGATTCCCTACGGGAATGACAAGCCTGTTGGCGTGACAAACCAACAATGTTTCGGGTCGAAACAGGCATTTGGAACCTACGGTGTGTGAATTGCAATACAAAGTCGTATTTCGTTGAAAATCAAATTTTTACAAAGTGTGGCACCGACTTGTGTCCACATTTGGGCGTCTGGAATTTAAGAAACCTGGCGCTTGCCGAAAAAAGAATGCGTTTATGTGCTTGACAGCATTTTGTGGGTTTCCGGTCTTTTGTTCTTTTACGTTTGTCCCTCCCGTAGGTTTGTCCCTCTTGTTGGTTTGTCATTCCCGCCGGGAATCTGCAACAGAAGAACGGCTTTTGAAACAGAATCCATGCGCATCATCCATGATGATGTTGTTTTTACCGATTGAACCTTCTCCAATAAGTCTACAAAAACTTGAGCCGCTTGGCGAGATTTCGCAGATTCCCTACGGGAATGACAAGCCTGCTGGCGTGACAAACCAACAATGTTTCGGGTCGAAACAGGCATTTGGAACCTACGGTGTGTGAATTGCAATACAAAGTCGTATTTCGTTGAAAATCAAATTTTTACAAAGTGTGGCACCGACTTGTGTCCAAACCGTAGGTTTTAAAAAACCTATAAGGTATGAAGCCCCGAAATGAAAATGTCCAGTATTATGTACAGAGCCTCATCCCCCCAACTTCCGCTCCAGCAGTGCGGTCGCCGTTTTCGGCTCCGCTTGCCCTTTGGAGCGGCGCATCATTTCGCCCATAAAGAAGCCCATCAGGCCTTTTTTACCTTTGCGGTAATCGGCGACTTTATCGGGAAACGCAGCCAGTACCTCGTCGGCGAGGGTTTCCAGGAAACTGTCGTCTGTAGTTTGGAGGAGTTGCAGTTCCTGCGCCAGGGCGGCAGCAGGTTGGCCGGGCCGGGTGATGAGTGTCGGCAGCAGGCGTTGGTAGGCGATGGCGGCGCTCACTTTGCCATCGTCAATGAGTTGAATGAACGCAGCTAAGGACTGCGGTGATATCGGGAAAGCTGCGATTTCCTGATCGTTTTCTGCACACCAGGGCAACAGTTTATTGATTACTAAGTTAGCCGCCGATTTTTTATTCAGGGTGTGGTCACAGAGTCCGATGTAGAAAAATGCAGCGTTTTTGTCTTCCGTCAACAACTGCGCATCGTATTCCGAAAGGCCAAACGCTTCGCTCATGAAGCGGGCTTTAAGCTCCCACGGCAGCGGTGGCATAGCGTTCCGGGTGGCGGCCAGGAAGGTTTCGTCTAATTCCACCGGCAGCAGGTCAGGCTCCGGGAAATAGCGGTAATCGTGTGCATCTTCTTTGTCGCGCAACGGCGAAGTCGTACCATTCACCGGGTCGAATTGCAGGGTTTGTTGCGAAACGCGGCCACCCGATTCCAGCAGGTCAATTTGCCGGCGGCGCTCGAATTCAATGGCGCGGCGCGCATAGCGCATGGAGTTGAGGTTTTTGATTTCGCAGCGCTCGCCGAGTTTAGTTGCACCCAGGCGGCGCACCGACACGTTACAGTCGCAGCGCATCGAGCCTTGTTCCATATTGCCGTCCGATACATCCAGATAGCGCACCAACTGGCGCATGGCCGTCATGAAAACGTCTACTTCTTCGGGCGAACGCAGGTCGGGTTCGGTTACGATTTCCAGCAGCGGTACTCCGGCGCGGTTGAGATCCACTAAAGAATGGCGGGCATCGGTGTCGTGTAGGAGTTTGCCAGCGTCCTCCTCCATGTGGATGTGGTGGATGCGCACCACTTTTTTTTCTCCCGCCACTTCAATTTCCAACGTGCCACCGATGCAGATCGGCTGGCGATCCTGCGTAATTTGGTAGCCTTTCGGCAAATCGGGATAGAAATAATTTTTGCGGTCAAACGCATTTCGGCGGTTGATTGCACAACCCAAAGCGAGGCCCAGCCGCACCGCCAGCGCCACCTGCTGCCCGTTCAGCCGCGGCAACGTGCCCGGATAGCCCAAAGAAACGGGGCTGACGTGCGTGTTCGGATCACCGCCAAAACCTGCGTCATCCCTGCAAAAAGCTTTGCTTTGCGTGGCTAATTGAACATGGACTTCCAGACCTATGACGGTTTCGTATTGATCGTACATTTTTTTTAATTCTTAAAATTCCGCATTCCCCGGCGTCCGCGGAAAAGCAATCACATCGCGAATATTGCCCATTCCGGTAATAAAAAGCACCATGCGTTCAAAACCCAGACCAAAACCGGCATGCGGCGCGCCGCCGAATTTGCGCAGGTCTAAATACCAACCTATCTCAGCTTCGTGGATGTTCATTTCCCGGATGCGGCTCAAGAGGCGATCGTAGCGTTCTTCGCGTTGCGAACCGCCGATCACTTCACCGATGTAGGGAAACAGTACGTCCATCGCAGCAACCGTTTTGCCATCGTCGTTCATGCGCATATAGAACGCCTTGATGTCTTTTGGATAATCCCGCACGATGACCGGTTTCTGGAATTCCTTTTCCACGAGGTAGCGCTCGTGTTCGGCTTGCAGGTCGCCACCCCAGACCGGTTCAAACTGGAAGCGGCCTTTTTTGAAATCTTTGGAATTGCGCAGCAACTCAATTGCCTCAGTATAGGTAATGCGGGCAAAATCGTTGTCTACCACAAAGCGCAGCATCTGGGTCAAACCCATCGGGCGGCGTTTGTCGGCAGGCAGATTTTTTTCTTCTTCCTGGATGCGTTTGTCTAAGAATTCGAGGTCGTCGGGCAGGTTGGTCAGCACATAGTTGATAAGGTATTTCACGAAATCTTCAGCGAGGTTCATGTCGTCGAAGATGTCGCAGAACGCTACTTCCGGCTCAATCATCCAGAATTCGGCTAAGTGGCGCGACGTATTGGAGTTTTCCGCCCGGAAAGTCGGGCCAAACGTATACACCTTGCCCAGCGCCAAGGCAGCAATTTCGGCCTGCAACTGCCCGGACACTGTCAGGTTGGTGGCTTTGCCAAAGAAATCCTGCTTCCAGTCAATCGCGCCGTCTTCGGTGCGCGGCAGGTGTTCCGGATCGAGTGTGGAAACGCGGAACATCTCCCCGGCGCCTTCTGCATCGCTGCCCGTAATGATGGGCGTGTGCATGTAGTAGTAGCCGTTGTCGTTGAAATATTTGTGTACCGCGTAGGCAATGGCGTGGCGGATGCGGAAAACCGCGCTGAACGTATTGGTGCGCATCCGGAAGTGTGCGTTTTCACGCAAAAATTCCATCGTCTGGCGCTTGGGCTGGAGCGGGTATTCGTCGGGGTTGTTGTCACCCAACACTTCGATTTCCTGCGCCGTGAGTTCCACCGTTTGGCCGGCACCTTGGCTTGCGACCAACTGTCCCGTCACTTTCAAACAGGCGTGGTATTTGATCCGGGCCAACACGTCCTCGGGGAAATTTTCAAAATCTACCACGATTTGCAGGTCTTTCATGCCTGTGCCGTCGTTGAGGGCGATGAAGCGGTTGGAGCGAAAAGCGCGTACCCAGCCCATGACGGTGACGACTTCGTTCAGATTCGGCTGCGCCAGGATGCTGGCAATTTCAGTGCGTTTCATATCTTGTTGAGACATTAGATTTTAGACATAAGATGTCAGACATAAGCGGGTCTGGCTACCTTAAGGGCGGCAAAGGTAGGGATAATTTGAAGATTTGAAGATTGGGGAGTCTTGGAAAGATTGAGGTTAATGTTTTTTTGGGGGAGTGCTGTTCTTTATATTTCGAAAGGAACACGAAACCATCCTCCCAATACCCCTAACGAACAACTTACAACTTACAACGATCAACGAGCTCGACCAATAACCGGTAACCAATAAACCCGTAACTACTTATAGACCTTACTTTGTATTTTTGCAACAAATCTATCTGATTCATGACCAAAAAACTTCCGATCGGGCTTCAGGATTTTCATCAGGAGACATACTATGGATGACGACAGGCTAATCACGCTGCAACAAAACCTGAAACGGCGCTACGACATCGAAGAATTCCCTTTAAGTATCGGGCAAACGGAATTGCAATGGCTTCGGATTCAAAACACCGACCAACTTTTCGATGAACTATTGGCAAGAGATTCCGACGACCCCGATCTGGAAGACGAGCGCATGCCTTACTGGGCCGATCTTTGGCCTGCGGCCCTGGCGCTTTCGCAATACCTCCTGCGCAACCAGGAGCTGCTGTTGGGCAAACCCGCTTTGGAAATTGGCTGTGGCTTAGGCTTGTGCGGCATGATCGCAGCCAGCGTAGGCGCAAGGGTGACCTTGTCGGATTATATGCCGGAACCCTTGGAAGTGGTGCGCTACCTCTGGCTGCTAAACCGCAACGAAGAACCGGATTTGCTGCAATTGGACTGGCGTTACCCACCTTCCAACCTGCAATTCGACTTGTTGCTGGCTTCGGATGTCTCCTACGAAGCGAAGTCCCACAAACCTTTAATCGGCGCCATCCGAAAATTACTCAAGCCCGGCGGGCGGGTACTGCTCAGCGAACCCCGCCGCTCCACCGCCAATGCATTTTTTAAACTGCTGGCGCAGGAAGGGTTTTTGTGTGAACGGAAGGAAGAGTTGGTGCGGATGAGTGGGCAAATTGTGACGGTGGATGTGTATGAGATTCGGGTGTAAAAACCTCTTTTAGAATTTGATAAGCTCTATGAATTCAGGATGCAAGTGATCGAAGTCATGGCCAGTAGCCGGGGCGTCTGCAAAAAGTTCGCGAAGCCCGGCTATGGTTTCTTGACTTAGCCCTGCTTCCGGGTACTCCTTTTTTATATCTTGGCGATAAGGCGCGATAATCTTTTGGGATGGTTTCCCTTTTTGAACAGGTATCTATTTTTGGGGATTTTCAGATTTTGCTGCACCCGGCAAATGCAGTACCATCTCCGCAAGCAGAGAAGATACAAATCCACTATCTGATTGCACCAATTCCAGCAATGCTTCTTTTAGATCTTCTCTAGAAATGGAATGTGCCATCTGCAAAGTTTTTTAATTTTTTATGATATTATTCTTCTCAAGGAAGTAACCGTTCCCATCTTCTTTTGGTTTTTACCAATTAGTTGATTAGAATGCCCTTTTTGAGAGCCAGTAAAGCCTAACAAATATAACACGCTGTTGTCTGGAAAAAAAATTTACACTATTTTAATGTATATCTTTATAGTCTGATAGCTGGATTGTATCGGCCTAACAAGGTATATATTTTTGTTTGTCGCACGAGACTCCGTATCATACTTTTATTTTCATCAAAAAAAAGCGCCACCTCCAAAGGAGGCGGCGCATCATTCAAGTTTTAACTTGATGCTTATTTATTTGGGCATTACGAATCAAAATCTTATTGTTTCACGAAGCGCAGGCTGCGCACTTCGCTGCCCGACTGGATGCGGGCGATGTAAAAGCCCGGTGCCCAATCGGCAATGTCAAACGTGGTTAGGTGTTGTCCGGAGGCGGAACCTTCGCGGCGGGTGGTCATCACTTTGCCGTCGGCGCTCAGGATCTGAATGTTCAGTTCTCCGGCGTTGCGAGCCAACTCCATCACTAAGTTCACCTGTGAAGAAGCCGGGTTAGGCACAGCCGTCAAGCTTTCGATCAAGGCCGCTTCTGTTGTTTCATTAATGATGCTGTATTGTGGCGTTCCGCGGAAGCTACCGTCTTCAAAATTGATGGTGCTGCTGAACGAACTCGTGCAACCGCTGGCGGTAACGATCGTCAGCGTGATGGTGTAGATGCCGCTTTCCGCGTATTGGTGGAATCCGAACGGATCGCTGCTCGTCGTGCCGTCGCCGTAATCCCAGGCGTAAGAAATGGCATCCGGAGAAGAGAGATTGAGCAAAAATACCGTCAGTTCATCCGGGTAAATAAAGGGCAGATAGAGCGCGGCGCAGGTGTTTTCATACAGGATATTATCGTCCGTCACCACAATCATGTAAACGGTGTTTTCGCAATTGTCGCCGTTTACCGTCAACGTCACAATGTAAACACCTGGCTGGGTGTAGGTATGCGTCGGGTATTGTTCGCTGCTGGTGGTGCCGTCGCCGAAATTCCACAACCATGCAGTGGTGTTTCCTAAAGAATAATCCTGGAAGTAGAAGGTGGCAAGGTCACTGCTGTCCTGAATAAAGAAGAACATGGCCTGACAATCCGGGCCTTCCCAACCGCCGCCGTTGCCAATGCAGACGTGTTGAGTGGTCGTGCTGGTACAGCTATCCGCTGTGACGATGGACAGCGTAACTTCATAAATACCGTCTGCGGCGTATGTATGCGCTGGATTTTGTTCGGTACTCGTTCCGCCGTCGCCAAATAACCAGAACCAGGCAACTACAGGTGCATTACTACCGGAAGAGACATCCGTAAACTGAACGCTCAATGCGATTGGATTCGGGAAATCGGCGTAAAAACTGGCGTAACAATCAAAGCCGGTGCCGCATTCCACAAACTGATCCGGCGTAAAGCCCGCGCATGCTGCAAAACAAGCATTGATGAAATGTAATTCACTGCCATCAGGGTCAACCACACAAACCGGATCATAAATCGCCGGGCAAACGCAATCGGTGCTGTCGCAGGCCGCAAACTGGTCGGGCGTATAACCGGCGCATTCCGCTTCGCAGGCATTCGAAAAAGTCAGCAACAGCGAATCAATGGTTCCTGTACTGTCAATATCTACGATCAATACGCAGACCGGGTCGTAAATATCCGGGCAAACGCAGTCATCGCCGCAGTCCACAAACTGCTCTGGTGTATAACCCGCACATTCGGCAAAGCAGTCATTGGTAAAGAAAAACACTGGCCCGGAAGGCGTGGGTTGAACGCAGACCGGATCGTAAACCGTATCGCAGTTGCAATCGTTGGTACATTCAACAAACTGATCGGGGGAAAAACCCTGGCATTCTGCTTCGCAGGCATTGTTGAACGTGAGGATAATGGTATCCTGCCAGATGTCGTCAAATAACCATACACAAACCGGATCATAAACATCGGGACAAACGCAATCTTCCGAGCCGATATTGATCCAGGTTTCAAAGGTGCTGGTGCAAGAATCGGAAGCAATGGTTAGCGTTACTAAATAGCCTCCGAGGGTGTCATAGGCATGCTGCGGGTTTTGCTCCGTGCTTGCGCTGCCGTCGCCAAAATCCCACTGCCACGAGGTGATGGGGAGGTCGCTGTACGACAGGTCATGGAACTGGAAGTTCAGGGGATCTGACGGATCCAGTTCTTCGGCAAAGAAAAAGGCATCGCAACCGGATGGCGGCGGCGGCGGCAGGATGTCCTGGCAAACGTGGAAAGGTTCGACCGGGTAGACGCTTAAAGCGGGAGAAAGCATAACCGTTTGAGAAAGCAATTCGCCCGTGCAAAAGTCCAGCACGTCAACCGTTAATGTGATCGTGTTCGGCGACGGAATGGCCGAGATGGCGAAATTTCCGTTGTCATCCGTCATGGTGCCAAATTCGATGCCTTCTGCATTGGTTGCCCAAACCGGATAGCCGGGCACCGGTAATGCTTCCTGGCTAAATAGGACAGATCCCGTGATTTGTACCGGTGAATTTTGTGCCCAAAGCCCTGCAACACTCAGTAGGGTACAGAGCATCCAAAGCAATTGTTTTTTTGAATTCATTTTTGTGTGTTTAAATGATAATGGATTGAAAAGAGAGCAGGAAAATTTAGTACTCTTTGATTACCTGTTTCACAACCGCGCCGCGCTGCGTCTGCACCCGAAGCCAGTAGGTTCCGGAGGGCAGCGCTTCCAAGTTGAGGCGACGCTGCCTTTCTGAAGTTGCCTGCTGGGCAAACGGAACGATTTGACCCAACTGATTACTGAGTGTGACGTGTTCGATTTTTTCTGTACAGGTAATTTGTATTTCTGTATTGACCGGGTTCGGAAAAATGTGCAATTCAGGGCTTGGCGATGGGAGAGCCGGGCTTGGCAGCGCATTCGGATGGTAGACCATTAACTCGAGCGGGGTGCTGTAAACAGGGATCGCGCCAAAAGCGCTGCTCATTAAAAGCACGGTATCAATGTAGACTGTAAAACCGAGGCTGTCGCCAACCGGGATAAAGCCAACCAGGTCATCTTCAATGACAATGTTCAGTACTCCGATAGAACCCGAACCGCTCACCATGTTTGGGCCAAACCTTGTCAGAGCCACGTCGCCATTGATTTGCAGCGAATTTTCAGAAAAATTGACAAAATAGAACGCATTGCTGTCGGCACCAATCCAGGATTCAGACAAGTCTATGCCAATATCCCGGATCAATTCCGGGTGGTTGCAGCGAATGGAAAAGGCGATGCCGTTTACGTCCAAAGCAGGGATATCCGCGCTTCCTAAAAGAATGGGCAATTGTATCGTTGATCCTACCGTAATGGGTTCCAAAAGTTGAGCATCGTCCAACCTTACCACAGGGTCAAGCCCTTCCGTACCGATCGAAATTTCAAGCGGTCGAAGCTCATCGTGCGTTTGGCCGTAGTTCGTGCCAACCGCCAGGATATCCGAAAAATCTACAACCCCGTTGCCATTCGCATCTGCGTAAGCATAATTCAGCCCGTTTGGGAAAGCATTGGGCCATAGCAGCGGAATAAACTGTGGGGAAAACTCAGCGTCGCTTTCCAGGCGCATTGGGCCTACCGAGCCATAGGCATAGCCGATGTAAAGCAGGTCGTATTGGTTGACCTCGCCATTGTCGTCTGCATCGCCAGGATAAACCGTTTGTGCCCCGGAAGACAGCCAGCAACCCAGCATCGCCATTGAAATCAGGAAATTATTCAGCTTGTTCATTAATAGTTGCACAATTTTGATGGGGTAAAGGTAAAGGCAGTAAACGCCACAGACAATTACAATTTTATCAGGTTATCCAAAAAAAAGATGCCGTTTACTTTAAAATAAAATTTGCAAAATACTGTTTATCAATTTTGTAAAACATGTTATAAGAAACAGTTTATCCAAAAAACAACAACTCGACAGGTGTTCTACAACCCCTTGTTTTGTATCACTCAAGACAAAAATGGCATGGAAAACAGCAAGCTGGTACAGTTGATTAGCGCTTTCGACCCACCGATGCTACGTGCTTTCCACGAGTTCGTGGCCTCTCCTTATTTTAACAAAGACCAGGATCTGATGCGGCTGTGCGATTACCTGAAGCAGCAGCTTACAAAGGGTTTTCCAAAAGGAAAGACAGCCCGGCAAACGGTATACGCGAGTCTTTATCCCGAAAAATCTTACGATGAAATGCAGCTCAATCGCCTGATGAGCCGTTTGTTGCAATTGGCGGAGCGCTTTGTCTCTATATGGCGCTTCGAACAACGGGGGATCTTACCCGATTGCATGGCGTTGGAATATTATGTGGAAGCGCACTTAGACAAGCTTTATGCGTTTGCTTTTGAAAAGGTAAAAGGTAAGTTAGCCCGGCAACCGTTGCGCAACGGCGCTTATTATTACCAGCAATTTTTGCTGTCCGACCTTGCGGAACGGCATTTTTCCGCCCAAAATTTGCGACGCTACGACCACCACCTACAGGAAGCTTCTGATCATTTGGATACCTGGTTTTTGTCGCAAAAGCTGTACTACCTCTGCGCCATGCTCGATCGCCAAAAGATTTTATCTACGCCTTACCGGCAAACTTTTCTGGAAGCGATGCGCGAACACCTGCAAAACCACGATTATCAAACGTCGCCCCCGGTGGCTGTATATGGCCATTTGCTCAACGCATTGTCCGGAACAACCGACGACAGCGCTCATTTTCAGGTACTGAAAGCGTTGGTTTACGATTCGGATCAGTATTTTTCAAAAGCAGAAGTGAAAGACCTGTTTTATTTTGCGATTAACTTTTGCATCAATAAATTCAGGCAAGGCGGCAAGGAGTTTGCCGAAGACTTGGTGGAATTGTACGACCGGGGCCTGCAGAAAGGCGTGTTGCTGGAAGACGGCCTCATTTCGCCCTGGACCTATAAAAACATGGTGAAATTAGGCCTCGGCCTGCGCCGCTTCAAGTGGGTAGAGCGCTTCATTACCGACTATAGCTTTAAATTGTCCGGCGACCAGCGCGAGGATGGGTTTCACTTCAACTTAGCCGATCTGTTTTACCACAAAAAAGACTACCGTGGCGCGCTTTTCCACCTGAATCAGGTGGAATTTACGGATATTCATTATAGCCTTGGCGCCAAAACCATGTTGATCAAAATCTACTACGAGACCCTGGAAACGGAAGCTTTTCTTTCGCTCTTGTCGAGTTTCAATATTTACCTCCGCCGCAACAAACTCATTTCCAAAGAAATAAAATTAGCCTACCTGAATTTCACCGCTATTCTGCAACAGATTTACAGTGCCAGCAAAGAGCGCAGGAAGGCGCTGGCAGAAAAAATCAAAAAAGCGCCGCAGTTGACGGATCGGAATTGGTTGCTGGAGCAGCTTAATCATTAATTAAAAACAAGTGGTCATGATGTTTAATTAATTTGAGACGTTCTAACAAAGCATCCAATTGCTCCTCCAGATGCAAAGCAGTATTGCTCGAATAAGTAAAGGCTGATTGCAAAAAAGTCAGATAAGCCTCCTCTACAGAATCTGTCCAGCGAATTATTGTAGCTGACATCGGAGTTAAAGCTGATTTAATATTGCCCGAATCTTTGCACGCACCTCTTCATGCGATTTCACACGTCCATTACGTAAATCTTCAAGACCTTTTAGAACCTGAACATTTTCAGCTTCGCTGATCCCTGTTCAAGCATCCTTCTCGTCTCTCAGAGCAGCAAACAAGATGGAAATTTGCTCTAAAATCTCTACATTATCTGTTTCTACCACCATACGGTGAAGGTTATTTTTTAATTCAAGAGCCGTCATGACCATAGTTTTTGAAGTACTAAGTTATGCCTTTTTTATCAAAAAGCAGCCTACTCCCCCGGCGTATTGCCCGAACTCCGCAAATTCGCAATTTTGCGCAGCAAGTCAAACCAGAACGGTGCGCCGGGTGAAACAGCCATTGCCGTCACTGCCCAACCCAGAATTTTTTCGTCTGCGTCGGTACCGGCCAGCATATTGCGCGGTGCCTCTTCTAAGTTTTTACCTCGCAGGCTCACAGTGGCCAATAATTCCATCACGGTTGTTGCCAAAAGGCTCAATAAAAGCAGGACGAAAACGATCCCGGTAATAACGCTTAACATGCCCATGTTTATCTTTTATTTTGATGATGTTATTGGGTAGGAAGGGGCAAGTTGCAAATTTGCAAATTTGCAACTTGCCTCTTATATACTACTCAATTCCTGCTCCAACTGCGTCATGCGCGCCGCAATCTCGGTATAGTCTTTTTCAATCCCGGCAATGGCCACGGCTTCTTGCTCCAGCAGGCTGTCGAACCGCCAGAAATTGGCTTCAATTTTGTTTTTCAAGTGGCTAATGTAAGCTCGGAGCTTTTCGGTCACGTCCAATTCGATGCGGTTGCGGCCCTTACTCACTTCCATTTCGTAGCCGCCGATGACTTTGCGGCGCTTTACACTGGCCGTAGCCCCTGCAAAAATGAGGCCAACGGCGGTGAGCACCCCACCCGTAATATCGAACATCGCGCCGCTGGTCACCGCGCTAAGGATCAGGCCAACAACCGCTAAGCCGCTACCGGTGGCAATATTGGGCGAAATGCTGCTTTTGTCTGGAAATAGATTCGTATCGGCAAAGTTATCCGCCGAGTTGATGAATTGCGCAAAAGCGTCCTGCAATTCGCGCAACACATTGATGCGTTTTTCGGCAATATCACTGAAAAGATCGTGGTCGTCGCGCAGAATGGTTCGGCTGTTGCGGATTTTCAAATCCACGACTTTGGCCATTTGCTGAATGCTGTCTGCGAGGTCTTCCACGCTGCCAGTCAGTTTTTCGCGCAGCTCATCGTTCAATTCCTGTTCTAAGCTCATGGCCAAGTCATTCAGCCATTCCTTCACCGAAGTGCTCCGGCTGAAAATTGCCGTAAAAGAGCGTTTTAGCAAAGAAAAAAACGACAACCCTTCATTCAGTTCCTGCCCTTTTTGCCGCGTGATGCGGTCGTAGCCAGCCAGTAGGTTTTCCACCAGCATATTGACTTGCTTGAATGCGCGGTTTTCGTGCTCGATGAGGGTCAGGTGGATGTCTTCGCGGAAGGCGGTATCGGCTTCCCACTGGGTTTTCCGGTCGGCTAATCCTTTGGCGATCCGGTCGCCGATGTTGCGCGAGGTGGTAATGTTGTTCATCAGCTTCAGAAAAGGTGCCTGTCCGCCGGTAATGTTTGTGTGGATGTATTCGCGCAGCGGCCCGAATCCACCCAATTCCAAGTCGCCTTCCTGCTCAGCTTTTGCCGAAACGGCAAAAATATGTGGCTCCGGAATGCCCTTTTTTTCAGCGTATTCCCGCACGCCGTTCAGATTCACAGCTAAGTCTTCCGGCGGCATCAGGTCTTTTTGTTGCAAAACAAAAATGACTTTTTTGAGCCAGTCGGCGTGGATAAAATCGAAAAAATCCCAGGCCGACTGCCGATAAGGGTTTTTGGCTTCAAACACAAACACGATGAGATCGGATGCAGGAATAAAGCTCTCCGTAATTTCCTGGTGGTGCGCGATGATGGTATTGGTGCCGGGCGTATCTACGATGGCAATTTCGCGCAGGATTTCGATGGGCAGCATGATTTTTTTCAAGTGCGGATTGACGACAATGGTCTGTTCGTCCTCCCCGTACAGGATTTGCTGGATGGTGTCGGTCATCGGCTGCGGCGCCACTTTGGTGATTTCGCGCCCGGTTGCCAGCAACGCATTGATGAAGCTGCTTTTGCCCGATTTTACCTCGCCCACGATGACAAACATGAATGGCTCGTGGATGCGGTTGCGCAGGTCGCTCACCGTCTGCGCCAGTTCCTCGTGGCCGATTCGGATGGTCAGGCCGTGGAGGTCTTTTACGAGTTCTTCTATTTTCGCTTTGTAGGATTGGATGGTTGCATTGATGAGTGTGCTCACTGGTCGCTGTTTTTGTTTTTGTTGGTTAAATCGGGTTATGGACACGTGTCGGACACTTTGGAAGTGTCCGACACGTGTCCATAACCCGATTTAAACCCGCGCCAAGTTACGATGTTATTGGCAGAGCACAGAAAGTAAGGGGCAGAAAGTAGCAGAAGTCATTCCGCCACCTCCTCCACAAACGCCTTGCCCAGCGCATACTTCGCAAACCACCCCAATTCCTTATTGATTTTATGCAGGCGGTGACGCAACTCCCCCCAGCCATGCGGCTCACGCGGGGCCACGTAAAGGTGCGTGGGCACGTTCAGGCTTTTCAGGGCGCGGTAGAGTTCCACCGATTGCATCAGCGGCACCCGCACGTCCTGCTCGCCGACGAAAACCAGGGTGGGCGTTTTGGCTTTGAAAATATCCTTGAGCGGCGAGTTGTTCCAGTACGCGTCAATGGGTGCATTTTCCTGCCAGGGCGTGCCGCCAAACCAGGGCGTGCGGTAGGTGCGCACGTCGCTTTGTGCGTACATGCCGATCCAGTTGACTGCGCCGGCACCTGAAGATGCGGCCTTGAAGCGGTCGGTGAAGGTGATGAGTTTGTTGGTCATGTGGCCGCCGGCGCTCCAGCCCATTTTGACGAGGCGGTCAGGGTCGGCTAACCC
>Ga0335394_10006040_pt1 | contig 13656 bp, 7 predicted proteins | sample MAT03_FD_205741 | JGI IMG/M metagenome (GOLD analysis project Ga0335394, IMG submission 205741) | Freshwater microbial communities from Lake Fryxell liftoff mats and glacier meltwater in Antarctica - MAT-03 (spades assembly) (version 2) ...
AAAAATGTTCCCGCCGCCGCTGAATGCAGGGGAGACCGAACGCTGTTTTAATGGGGGTAAATAAGAATCGCCCCGCGTTTCGTGCTGGGCAAGGAGGCCGGTTGAAATAAGGAGAGCGGCGCAAAAGGGTAATATTGGTAAAATGTGATATCTGTGCATTGGAGGAAAGTGGTTTAAAAGCGAATGATTACACACAAAACCACGTTATGTTTATTTATGTTTATACCTCGCACCGCCATGTTTTGTGCATGGAGAGAGGCCACGTTTACTAAACTTTGAAAGTTTAGTAAACGTATTTCTCACTTTTCGCGATGTGCAAAACATGGCGGCGCGAGGTATATATGATTGTTGATTGTTGAAGTAATCGTCAATCAAAAGAAAATATAGGGGGTGCAGGTAATCCTTAACCCCCCTAAACCGCCCTAAACCGCCCTTTCAATATCTGATAAAAAGACCGCATCTGTATTTCTTCCACCGTCAGGCCCGTAGCCGTCGCTTCCGCCTCTGAGATCGCTCCGCAGTTCATGGCTTTTAAAAAATAATTCAGCAGTCCTTGTCCGGTCGCCGCGTCGTCGAAAATGTCGCCCGACAAAGTAGCCCGGGCCGCTTTTTCCATGAAATGCCGCAGCCGGAGCGCGGCGTCTTCGTAGCTGTCGAGGAAAAACGCGTACACGGCGGCGTAGCGCATCGGCAGTTGCGCAGGATGCAGGTCCCAGCCCTGATAAAATCCGTTGATAAGCGAGTGCGTGGTGTGTTCGAAAGCGGTTTGCCAGGCTTTATGCACCACGGCCATGTTTTCCTGCAACTGTTCGGCACTCAGGTGTTCGCCCCGGTGCGGACCGATGGGCATCACGTTGGTGGCGCCGTCGGAGAGCATGATGCCGGTGTTGCCGAGGGCTACTTTGGTGATATGGTGGGCAAAATCGCAGACCGGATGCGCCATCGTCTGGTATTTGGCGGTGATACCCGCGCTGGCCGTGTAGTCGTACGTACCGAAATGCGCGGCGATGCAGCGCCCCTCGCCGGCCCGGATGAACGACAGCAGCGGGTTTTTGCCTTCCGCATCCATGATCGCCTGGGTTTGTTCGACCATCATTTCCATTTTCAGGGACTTACCGGGCAATCTGAACGCCTGTTCGACCGCTTCCAGCAGGTGGACCATCGCCTTGATCTGTTCGGGGATCACCACTTTCGGCAACATCACGATAAAATTATCCGGCATTTTACCGCCCGTTTTTTCCAGTAAAGTGCTCAGGAAGATATCCAGGGTCCGTACGCCTCTGGCCTTGAGGTCTTCGGTAAACGGTTTGATCCGGATGCCGATAAACGGCGGCAGGGTTCCCAGTTCCATACCTTTGGCGACTTCCAGGGCGGCTTGTGCGGCCACTGCATCCTCCTCTTCATCCGGCCGGTTGCCGAAACCGTCTTCAAAATCGATGCGAAAATCTTCCACTGCCTCCCGTTCCAGTTTTTGAACGACGCGCCGGTATACCTCGTATGCCAGCCAGCCCGGATGGGCCCGCCGTTCCGCCTCTGTACCCTCGCGCAATTTTCGCTCCAGGGCCGCCATTTCAGCGGACGCTACGGGCAAGCCTTCATGGCCTTTCAACTGTAGTACTCTGGCCAACACGGCAAAATCCGGGGCGTAGGTCCGGAAACTTTTCAACGCGGCTTGCGACATGCGTGCCGCAGAATCGTATGCGAACAAATTGGCGCCGCCGTATACGGTATGCACGGGCTGCCGCTCGAAGGAGTCGCCTTTATAGATGTGCTGGTAAGCCAGGTTCGCGAACTTGAGGTCGTTTAATACCGCGTTCTTAAGGGCGTCGGGTATGCTTAATTTCATTTTGCATTTATTTTGCAGTGGTAATTATTTTCAACTCCCCCGATATGTACTATACCCGAAAGGGCTCAGCAACAACGGAATATGGTAATGCGACGCATCCCGGATATAAAACCGGATCTCCACAACCGGGTAAAATGCATCGACCTTTTCCGCCTCAAAATAAGCGTCTGTTTCAAAGATCATTTTGTATTCACCAGGTGGCAAAACAGCATCTTTCGGCAGCAGATGGCTGATTCGACCGTCGGCATCGGTTGTGCCCCGGGTCAGGATTTCCCAGCCGTCGCCAGCTTGTCGTACGAGCAGAACGGCAATGCCTGGTGCCGGTTTGCCCCGGGCAGTATCCAAAACGTGGGTAGTAATCTGGCTCATATTGTTGATTTATTGACTAATATTCAATTGATAACACATGTTTTTTTTAAAACACATAGGCACATAGCACACATAAAAAAATAGAAAAAGTATTTGTTTTATGTGTCCTCTACGCCTATGTGTTCTATGTTCCTATGTGTTTAAAAAGGACGCCTATAAAATCAATTTGTTCAAACGCAATGCGGTGATTTTTTCCTGCTCCAGCGCGGCGTGCAAGATTTCCTCGACGGTTTCATGCTCATATCGGACTTTCAACAACGCCAACATCTCTTCCGCCGATTTGCCGCTGGCAAACACGATAAATATAAAGCCGAATTTATCAAAATACCGCTCATTCCAGGTTTTAAATTCATTCAAAACGGCTTCATCTGCCCCGCGCAGCGCCCCCTGTTCGCCGTAGGCCCAGGCTGCGGTAGACACGAATTTCTGTTTCAAAGCATTCATGTCGCCGATGCGCGGATGCCCGGCGAAAGCCTCCAGCCAATCGTCCTTTTGGAGGGAAACCCCGGCTTCTCCGGCCTTTTCCAACAGCGCAGCCCGGTCTTTAAATGGCCTCGATGCCAGCATGCGCTCGACCCAGGCCGTAGATGCGCAGCATTTTGCCATTTTCTCCTGAAAAAGGGCTGCCAGCGCCTCGTTTAGTTCGGACAAAGTCATCACATCCCGGTCCACCGTACCGAACAGGCGCAAACGGCTGACACCTCCGTCGGGAAAAATCGTCAGGCGGACGTGGGTAATGGCCTGATGCGGCAGAATCTCGCGCTCAAAAACGTGTTCTAAATCTGGCTGCAACTTCATTTCGGGCAAAAGCAGCGACCATTCGGCGGTGGCCGTATCTTCCTGTTCAAAAGGCAACACACAGCCCTCCAGCATGCAGCGGTCGGGGTAATTTCCTTTGAAATGACAGGTATCCACGGTTATTTCCGCTATCCGGCCCTTTCGCGCAAGCCGCAGGATCAGCCAATCGCGGTTGCCGGGCGTTCGGTTGCGTTTTGTCTCCCAGCCGTCGCCCATGTTAAGGCCTCTTCCGGGCATATTGATGTTTTCCTTGCGGCTGAAAAACTCATCGTTGCAGGCAACAGCCCTGCCGCCATTGACTGCGGCTGCCAAATCAAGCGCTTCATTTTTGGCCACAGCAGCCCAGTTTTTAGCCACTTCCCCGTATACTTTGAGCCGCGCCACCCCGCCGTCGGGGTAAATATGTAGTTTGAGGTGCGTCCATTTTTCCCTGCTCGCCACGGCATAAAAATTCTGGCTGCCCGGGTTCAGGGGCGATTTCGGCAAAATTTCAGTCCAGAACAGGCTTTTTTCGCCGGCCCAGTCGATTTCATCCGCGTCCTCCAGGCGGCAGGCCTCGATGCTCGCAAAAGGAGGGTGGTTCCCCAAAAAATGGTTGGTGTCGATGTCCACGCCATGTATGATGCCGGTGGCGCCCAGTTGTACGATACACCAATCATGCCCTTCCACACGTTTGCGTCGACTCTCCCAGCCGTCCATCCATTTTCCGCGCTCGGTGTATTTATCGGGAATAAAAATGCCGCGCCCAGGCTTGAGCAGGTTGCCCATTTCAGCGAAAAAATCGTCGCTGCAGGCCAGGGTTTTGCCGCCGAACCGCGCGGCGGCGAGGTCGGTCAGTTGGGTGAAGGAGGGATGATCCATTATTTAGAAAGTTTAGAGGGTTTAGAGGGTTTAGAGTAAAAATATTGATTGTCACGATATTACAGTCCGATCTTCATTCAACACCACTTTATATTGACTATAAGTCCTTTTTGAAGGTTGAAATTGACAGTAAAAATTCGATAAACGGTGTTTGATTTTTGAAAAAATCAAACACCGTTTATCGAATTTTTACTGTCAATTTCAACCTTCCCGCCTCAAAGTTCCCGTAATATATCCATACGCATCGCCCGACGCCACAAATACTTCGTTGTTCTGCTCGATGCCGAAAGGTTTCATATTCACCGGTAAATAATGCAGGTTGGGCATTTTTATACTGATTTCCTCCACGACGGCGACCTGTTTCAACACCGCTTCGCCCATGGCGTAGAGCGTATGTTGTACGGATAAACTGCGGTGTTCGGCAAAGGCCGTCAGCAGAATCTCCTGTATCCCGGCTCTTATTTTTTGAAAATCAAACGCCGTATCGGCGTATCGCCAAAGCGCGTCCATCTCCGTGGCCAGGATACGGTCGGCGCTCGGCGGCAGGGTGGTGTATTGGTCGACAAGGTAGTCTTCGAACCCGGAATGGGTCGTCTTCAGAATACGCAGCCCACGAATGCCGGATTGCAGGATTCGCTCGCTGCGGGCGGCATACACCCGTGCCGTCGCCTGGTCGTTGCCGCCGCCTGTGTAGGCGTGCGGGTGTCCGGCGCCGTTCAGCACCATCCGTTCCCAGCGGATCTGCGTCAAATCCAGCGTGAGGGCCGACACCTGCAGATTGTTTTGCAAAAAATAGTCTGCCAGAAACAGGCCGAAGTCCTCGATACTGTCCAGGGGATGCGCTTTGGCCAGGGCAAAAATGGTATTTTTCATGGTGTCGGTGGGCAACACCAGCGTGTTATCGCCATTGCGGTACACGGTATCGAAATCGCCTTGCAACTGGATGTCGACGTGTACTTCTTTAAATTCGTGATACTCGGCGTAACGGGTTATCTTCGCTACCCGAACGGACGATTTGCCGTAGCTGTCTTGTACTAATTCAATGTTCATTCCATGAGTTTTGATAAAGCGCTCCATTCCACCCGCGTGGTGACGCCGCAGGGCGTCAAAGATGCAACCCTTTTTATAAAAAACGGAAAAATCGGGCATATTGCCGAGGGACCTGTTTCGCCGGAAATTGCGGGTCATCCGGGGTTTGAAGCGTTGGGCGATGCCGTGATAATGCCCGGCCTGCTCGATGCCCATGTACACATCAACGAGCCCGGGCGAACCGAATGGGAAGGCTTCGACACGGCGACAAAAGCGGCCGCAGCCGGCGGCATCACCACGTTGATCGAAATGCCGCTGAATGCTGCGCCCGTAACGACAACGGTGTGGGCTTTTGAACAAAAATTAGCCGCAACCGAAGGCAAATTGCACGTACACTGCGGCTTTTACGGCGGTCTCATACCGGAAAATCTTGGGGACTTACCTGCCCTGATGCGCTCGGGTGTTTTCGGGATCAAGTGTTTTTTAACCCATTCGGGCATAGCCGATTTTCCGAACGTTGCCGAAGCAGATTTAAGGCGCGCCATGCCGCTGATCGAAGGAAGCGGTTTGCCTTTGCTGGTGCATGCCGAATTGGACGCCCCGCACCCGATGGAGGCGTTTTTTCAAAAAAACCCAAGCGTTTATGCCCTATACCTGAAATCGAGGCCCAAAACCTGGGAAAACCGCGCGATTGATCTGATGCTGAAACTATGTGCCGACACGCGTTGCCGTACCCACATCGTACACCTTTCCTCGGCGGATAAACTGGGCGCCCTGGCAAAAGCCAAACGGCGCCTGCCGCTCACGGTGGAAACCGCCCCGCACTACCTCTATTTCGCCGCCGAAGATATTCCTGATGCCGAGACCAAGTTCAAGTGTGCGCCGCCCATCCGTGCCCGTGCCAACAACGACAAACTCTGGCAAGGCCTAAAAGACGGCGTCATCGATTTTATCGGCTCCGATCATTCGCCCGCGCCGCCTGCGCTCAAAGAAATTGCTTCGGGCAACCTGGCAAAGGCCTGGGGCGGCATTTCCGGTTTGCAATGCGTCTTGCCGGTGGTATGGACCAAAGCGCAGGCCCGGGGTTTTCAGTTGACGGATCTGGCGCGCTGGTTGTGCAGTAACCCGGCCGATTTTCTCGGCCTGACGGAGAAAGGGCGCCTGGCTGCGGGTGCAGATGCGGATCTGTGTATCTGGCAACCTGAGACGGTTTTTACGCTGACGGAAAATGATATGTACCACCGGCATCGAATCACGCCGTACGTGGGGGAACGCTTACTTGGGCGGGTGGTGCAGACCTATCTGGGTGGAGCGCAGATTTTTAAGGATGGTTCGTTTTTGCTCCCGGGAAGAGGGAGGGTGTTATTGCGGAAGTAGCTACTGTGGCTTGTAACGGCGACTTTAGTCGCCATAATACACCCTAACTAACACAATAAGTTCTACATGCGAATCGGCGGCTAAAGCCGCCGGTACTTTTGACCAAAAAAAAACGCTCAACTGTTTCACATCATACATGAAAAAATCTACACTTCTGTGCTGCAGCCTCGTTTGGGCGACATGCTTCCTTCCAGGCCCCACGCAGGCGCAAGCCCCGCAACTGATCTTCCATACCACCCTGAACGGCGGAGAAGAAACGCCGCCCGTCAACACCGACGGCCAGGGACTGATCACGCTTTTATTCAATGCCGACCGCAGCAAGGTGCTGATCAGTGGCCTGCTGGTACAGTTGCAGGGCGATGTTACGGCCGCCTATTTGCATCAGGGAAAAAAAGGTGAAACCGGCGATACCCTGCTGAACCTGTTACCGATTATCACCGGACGGCGCGTAGCAGGCGAAATCGACGTGCCGCCGGGGCTTTTATCCAACTTGCTCGTTGCCCGCGTATATGCCAATATCCGTACCACTGCACACCCAAACGGAGAGATTCGCGGACAATTCATAGGAGAAACCGACCTTGATTTCAATGGCCTGCTTACCGGGGATGGGATTGTGCCACCCAACAATTCCGCTGGCATCGCATTCGGAGGCATCCATTTCCCGACCGGCTCCGACGAGATCGTGTACGCTTTTTTGGTGCGCGGGCTGAGCGGCCCGATAACCGGCGCCGAAATTCGGGAAGGCCAGCCCGGAGAAAACGGCCCCTTGGTCGGCGACATGAATTCATTCTCCGGAAACATCCTCAACGGCCTGACCGAACTCGCTGACCTGCCGGCCGATTTTTTGCAAAAATGCCAGGAAGGCCGGTATTATGCAGTGGTTAAAACAGCGCCTTTCCCCGACGGGGAAGTCAGGGGGCAAATCAACTTCCGTTCTCATGTCGTTTCCTTCGCGCCGGTAAATGGCTTTCAACAAGTGCCGCCACCCAGCTTTACGCCCGGTTTCGGGTTCAGTTTTACCACAATTAGACCCACAGTCGACAGCCTCACCACAACCGTGCTGATCAACGACCTCGCGCCGACGTCTGCCAATATCCGCATCGCTGCGCCGGGAAGTAGCGGCCCGGTTTTTCAGGCCCTGGACGAGGATCCCGCCATGCCGGGTGTGTACCGAAAAACCTACCCGGTTACGCCTACCCAACTGACGGATTTCATCGAAGGGCGCTTGTATCTCAACTTCGGCACCGCCGCTTATCCCGACGGTGAGATCAGGGGACAATTGAGAAACACCCTGCGAAAAGGATACGCATTCGATCTTTGCGGCACACAGGTGGCGCCGGCCAACGGAAGTACTGCGCTCGGCATGGCTATGTTTTCGGTAGACCAGGCCAATTGCTATATCAATTATAAAATCATGATCGACGGTTTGGCGGGTACGCCCACCGAAGCCTATATCCGGCAGGGCCCCCCGGGCGAAAACGGCGTGGCGCTCTACCCCATCGCGGTCAGTGAACCGCTTATTACGGGTTTTCACGCCATGCAGGCCAGCGAAAGCATTCTGTTTGAAGCAGGAAACGTTTACATCATTATTCATTCGCCCGCATATCCGGATGGTGAAATCCGCGGGGCCGTTCGTCGTGGGTTCAGCTGCCCGCTGGTGTCGGGTGTGTTTACCCCGAACGAGATCAGCCAGTTGGCTGCCTATCCGGTTCCGTTTCAGGATGTGCTCCAGGTTCAGTTGGAGAGCCGCTCGGACTTTGAGGGATACGTGGTGTTGCACGATCTTTTAGGCAACGTAGCCTTCCGGCAAGCGGTAGAATTTGCAGCAGGCGAACAACACCTGCAGTTACCGACCGGGCCACTACCGCCGGGGGCGTACCGGCTATCGCTGGAAACGGCGGAACGGAGTTGGAATGTAAAAACGGTGATCAAGATTGCCCATTAATCCCGGAGGGCGGAATTATTGAAGTTGTTTTTTAAAACGCACTTATTAAATTAGTGGCGGTCCAATGATTAGGAACGGTGTCAAAATAAGTTTCCAATTTCAGGCCAATTATTTTGGTGTCAGCCAACTATCTTTTGAGGCGAATAGCCGTGCTATTTAACGAAAAAGATGGGACGGATGACGGCAAAAGAATGGCATCAAATTGGGAAGTTATTTTGACACCGTTCCTTAACACACATCTTCATTTTTAAACACATAGGGCAGATAGGACACATAGGCGTAGAGGACACAACACATAACAATTCTACGTGTTATGTATCCTTTACGCCTATGTATCCTATAGTCGGTTTAGAGTGGTTTAGAAGGGTTTAGATGGTTTAGAATGTTGATTGTGAATATGTTGCAATTCCCTTTCCTTCAAAACCACTTTGCGTCGGCTATATCTGCCCTATGTGTTTAAAAAAAGATTGTAAGACTATTTGTTGAATGGGTCAATAATTTCAAAACATTGGTTATCAATGCTTTTTAGGAATAATAACTGCGTTTTAAAAAACAACTTCAATTATTCCGCCATCCAGCTACTTCACAACTAATTTTTTAATCACCAAACCGGCCGCTGCTTCCACTTTCACGATATACAGGCCCGCTGCCAGACCGCTTAAATCCAGTTGGATCACAGAACCCTGCGCGGTGTCGAACATGCGGTTTTGCACCAAGCGCCCGTCGACGCTGTACAAGCCGATCTGTATGCTCCGGCTGCCCGGCGTACCCGATAAGCTCAGGTTAACAGATTCAGTAGCAGGGTTCGGCGACAATTGAACGTCGAACAGGTCCGAATTCAAATTTGTAGTTCCTGTGGTGAAATCAAGCGTCTGTGTGAACGTGTTGGAGCAGGTTCCATTACTTACGACGAGCACAACGTTGTACACAATGGTTGCCGCATACGTATGCGCCGGATTGGGCAATGTAGAGGTAGCGCCGTCGCCGAAACTCCACAACCAGCTCGTCGGACTGCCGGTCGACGCATCGGTGAACGTCGCCGTGAGGCCGTTGGCGCTGCTGCTGAAATTGGCCAGCGGACCTGGTATCACCGCGACCGCTACGTCGGTGGATGCACTGCGGCAGGGCGTTTCCTGTACTTCCCAGTCATAGAAGTAGTAATAAAATCCTTCCTGGCCTGCATTGGAACCCGTAATGGTCACCAGGCCTGCGAGGTTGAACGGATATACGGTGCCCAGATTATTGCGGTAGAGATTGACCATCGGTCCGGCGCCCAAAGAGAAATTTCCCGGGCCGGGCACTTTCAGGTTGAGGGTGATGCGGCTTTCTCCGTCCGGAATGTTCACAGTAACCGACGCGATCACATCGCCTGTGGCGTCAAAGAGGCGTATGTTGCGATCTCCGGCGCCTTGTGCCCGTACAAAGGCAGACTTGATGAGGAAAGATTTTTCAGCCGTAAAGAGTATCTGGCCGATGAAGGTCGTGTTGTGGTTGCCGCCTGCGCCGAAATTCAAGGGGCCCACCTTTTCAAGCGTGGTGTTTTCCGCTTCGTTTACGGAATAGGTCGTCGAAGTTGTCAGAGCAGGCGTATTAAACGTCGTTCCCGTAAAGAGGATATTGCCGTTTTCATCTGTCCACTCCGCCGTGTTGCCCGGCGTGCCCAGCGTTGCAGTCAGGCTCGCGCTTTGACCGGCACAAACCGTAGCGCCAGCCGTGGTTGGTGTGGGCAGGACCACCACGGAAATGTAGTTTGTTTGCACGAGGGTATCAACGGCTATGTTGTTGGTTACCATTAATGTAACCGTGTAGGCGCCCGGCGCCGTGTACGTGTGAGTTGGGTTTACTGCGTCGGAAGTATTGCCGTCGCCGAAGTCCCAAAGCCAATACTGCGCAATGTTTTGCGACTGGTCGGTAAACTTAAAGGTCGCCAGGTCTAAGCAGCTGATGGTGCGGTCGACAGTGAAGGCTGCAATCGGCGCCGAAACGGCAATTTGGCAAAAAGGCGGTATGTCAAACGCTTCCGTACCGTCACTGATGTTGCTGCTGCTGCCCTGACTGGCGGAATAACCAAGCCCGCGTCGGGCGAAGGCGTTCCAGATGATGCAACGGTTGGCGCCGTTGTTGTTCAATTGGTCTGCCTGCAGGATCGCGTCGCGACCATCTACAAAACCGGGGCCACAGGGTTGGAGTTTGAAACCGTCGGTCACTAATCGTTGCGCGATGTTGTTGCCGCCGTTAGAAGCCATCAGATCGGGTTCAAAACCGTATAGATCGATCAGGTCCCAGGTTAGGTCCCATAGCATAGTAGCCCAAAGCTCTCCGATATTGTGTACTGCTCCCTGCGTGCCTGGCAGATCCCCGTATGTATAGGTATTCACGCTCATGTCCGTGGAATACAGCTGGTTGCGGATGCCGGCTCCATCGGGCGCTTCTCCTACAGCGTAGGCGCCGATCGAGCGTACCGTTAATCGGGTATCTGTCGGATGTATCGTTGTGATCAGGGAATAAAAGTCGCTCCAGCCCTCGCCCATTTGTTCCGCATTACCGAGGCAGCCCGAATTGGAAGGCCCGCCGGTCAGGCGATTGGAAATGCCGTGCCCGTATTCATGGGCAATAATGCCGTTGTCTACATCGCTGTCGCGGTCATTGCGACCGACCGTTGGCAAAATGGTGATGTTGACCACGCCATTGGCCAATTGGTCGCGGAGTGTTTGTCCGTCAGCCTGCGAAATCATCACGGAAGGTATGTTAATCGTGGTACTGGTACCGGGCATGCCGAATGCAGCGCCACTTGCATTATTGACCACGACCACAGCGATCGCGCCATTGTCTTGCGCGGCTTGTACTTTGCTTGGAAATACGCAAGAGCCCCGGTCTATCATCACGATCTTTCCGCTCAACTGCGCTCCGTTTACAATTGTTTCACAACCATCGGTCGTCGGCGGGGTATTGTCTTCAATTAATACTACGTCTCCTGTGATTGGAGTCGCGACCACGGGCCCAAAACCGCCGATGGGCGCATTGTAAATGCCTGAAATAGGAATGGGAGCATTCACGATAATGCTGTCGCCGGTGCCGCCGCCGGTCCAGATGTACATTTGCATGCGGCCGTTTTGGCCGTCGTCCGGCGTGGAAAAATTGGCGTTGTTGGTACCCGATCCGTCCTGCGCATCGGCCTGTACGGCGTCACCCTGCTCGCCGCCCTGCCCGTAATTATTCTCCTGGAAATTACCCGCTGCCTCGTCGAACCCGTGGCGATAGGCCATATCGTGCATAAAGTTGTTGGCGTAGAACAGGTTGGTGATGGCGGCATCCTCCCAGGCAAGTGGCGGCTGGGTAGGCGTGTAGGGAAAATCGAATATGAGTTCGGGTCCGCCGTCGGGGCTGTATCCGGGTTCATTGTTGTCGTCCCTGTCTTCCGTAGCGTATACGTTATTTCCCCGGGTGATGGTGTAATCGGCGCCGGCCTGTCCGTCCGTATCGTGCCAGCCTAAGGGCGAGGCGACGGGGTCGGCCGGATCGCTGGCCAATTCCCAGTTGGCATGAATGGGACTTTCGCCGGGGAAAGGAATAACCCGGTAGGAAGCCGTCGCGTTGGCCGCAGCAGCGGATGTATTGTCAATGGCCGGCCGCAGATCAGCCGCACCGTCGATGTGTTTGTAGGCATCGGGATTGAAATCGCAATAAACCGTATAGTTGTTTTTTTCCAGCACAGCGCCCGTCAACGCATCTACGCGGATCTGCCACCAGTCGCTTTTGGCCCGGATTTCTACGTTCCAGGCCAGACGAATGCTCTCGGCTGTTTTTTGGTACAGCGGGAACACTTTGATGGGTTCCTTCACGATGCCGTCGGCTGCAAAGACGAGTTCTTTAGTCGTGGTGTTTTCTGCTGTGCCGCGCAGGTTAAGCAGCGGGATTTGCACCGCTTCCGCAGCCCGTTTCACCGCCTCCTGGGCAGACACTTGTTCCGCACCCGCCGCCGCATTGGCCATAAGGGAGGCTTTGGGCGTGAAGCGGCTGTTGAACACGGCTACTACGCCGTTTTTCACCGCAGCTGAGCTGACGGCGTTGAACAGCTTCAAGCCGTTTACCATCTGCTGAACGTATACGTGCGTGACCTGATTGTGCTGCGTGAGGTACTGGTCCGAAATGATCCAGCCGTCGGAGGCTTCCTCCCGACTCAGTTGCATTTTTTGTTGATTGTCAAGGAGATATCGCTTGATAAGCGGTGTAGCGTCTTGTGCCTTCAGGGGGAGAGACGCCATACAGCATAACGCACAGAGCGTGAGGAGCTGCTTCATAAAAGTTTGATTTTAGTTGAACAGAAAGTGGACCCGAATGAAGGGATTATAAGATCGGGGGCAAAGCAACTACTTATGGCGGGGAAAATGAGGAGATTTTTTGTCAATGGTGGGCAAAGGCGGGAGTTGGGAGCCATCCCCCCAATTTCCCCTACTTTTACCCTCAAAACAAGCCAATATGTCACCTCAGCTGCTAATCGCTTTTTTCCTCGCCCTCTCCATCCCTGCAATCGCTCAAATGCCGCAGGACCTCGCCCTCCCCATTCAGGTATCCGCCGGACTAAACCCGCCGGCCGTGGTGCTGACCTGGCCGAATCCTGTACCCGCCGGCATTAAACTAAGCCGAAGGGTCAAAGGACAGGCCGGCAACGCGTGGATTACCCTGATCGACGAGCAAAATTCCTTTCAAAACGGGTACCTCGATATCGGCGTGTCGGCCGAACAAACGTACGAGTACGCCCTGGAACGGCAAAGCGGTATCGGGACGGCCTACGGCTTCGCCCATGTATCCATCTTTGCCCCGGTGGTGGATTCGCGGGGGACCATCCTGGTGTTTGTCGACTCCGCTTCGGCCGATCAGTTGGGCGCCGATCTGGTTCGCTTCAAAAACGACCTGCGGGGGGAGGGGTGGCAGGTTTTGCCCTATCATACCGGCAATTTCACCACCATACAATGGATCAAAAACAAAATTGCGACCGCCTACAACGCCGATCCGGATGAGGTAAAAGCCGTCTTGCTTCTGGGCAAGGTGCCGGCGCCCTACGCCGGTAACACGGCCTGGGACGGCAAACCCGACCACGTGGGCGCCTGGCCCTGTGATGCCTGGTACGGCGACGTAAACGGCGTGTGGACAGATAACACCGTGAACCTACCCAACACGGCCCGGCCGGCCAACCGCAACGTACCGGGGGATGGAAAATTCGATCAAAGCATACTGCCATCCGCTATGGAACTGGCGGTCGGGCGCATAGATTTTAACCGGCTTTCTGCCATAACTTTCGGCGCCTCGCCTGTCGAACTACTGCGAAAATACCTGCTGAAAAACCACCTTTGGCGTACGGCGCAGTACAAAGTAGACAAGCAGGCCCTGATAGACGATCATCTCGGCTGGTCGGGCGGCGATGCCTTTG
>Ga0335394_10006043_pt1 | contig 13654 bp, 13 predicted proteins | sample MAT03_FD_205741 | JGI IMG/M metagenome (GOLD analysis project Ga0335394, IMG submission 205741) | Freshwater microbial communities from Lake Fryxell liftoff mats and glacier meltwater in Antarctica - MAT-03 (spades assembly) (version 2) ...
AGAAGGTACGCGCCGAACAAGACTTGCCGGGGGTGCCGCGAGGAGGTCTTTCGGTCAGGTGAGGCTCGACCTCTTGCTGCAGATTGACCCCTCCGCATCCGGCTCAGAGCTTGTTATAAAGTGACCGAGATCATCCCGCATCGGACGGCTGATAATTCCAACCACGGGCCAGTGCCTTCGCCTGAAGTTTCTTGCTCTTGGTCCGCCAGTGCTTCTCATCCACGCCCGTGAAATCAACCACCGCGTGTTCCGGGAAAGGCACAGGATCGCAGCGGGCGGGCAGGCTTTCCGCCGCACACTCGTCAAATGCAAGTGCCGTCGCACCGACCGACTTTTTCTGGGAGATGGTTGTGTAATGCGTCCACGACGCCTCGGCCGTGATGAGGTCGCCGTCGTAGACGGACATCAGTCCATGGTCGGACTCGTTTGGCCGGAACGCCACCGAACTGGCAAAGCCGGCCTGTACGAAGTTCGGGTGTATCTGCCGCAAAAGCAACGTCACGTCGGTCATTCGGCCACCCCGCCCTTGGAACGGATCTGTTCAGCCAGCCACGTCCACTCATCGGCGCTCGCCAGGTCGAGTTCCTTTTCGGCCTCCCCGTCTGTATCAAGATTCAGAGCGTGCCAGTAACCCCGTTTCGCAACCGAATCGATTTCTAAGGACAGCGACCACGGAGCGGGTGACCACTCGGCTAGCAATCGCCCGGCTGGGGTCGGGAAAAGATACGGAAGTCGGAGGTCGTCAGGGTAGCGCTCTTCAAAAGCGGCGGTAATCCAGTCGAGGGTGGCGGGCGGCGGGGCTAATCCTTTCCCGTCGAGCCAGCCGTGCCGGAGTAACTTTAACTCCTCCACCCGCTCCCGAACGTCTAGCGGGTCTATCACAACTACTTGATCCACTGACTCGATCCCTTTGAGCCGCCGGTCACGGTCAAACCGACCACTGGCGTACACCCGTACTCGCAGCTTCTGGCCGGTTGCGTAGTTGTTGAATGCTTCCAAAATGGTGTCGAAGTGCGTTTCCGTGAGCCGGGCCCTGACCGTTGTGCCGTCCGGTCGCTCCAAGTTGAACCATTCGTCCTTTGCTTCCATGCCAGTGATTGTGCCGTGGAGTACAACATCGCCGGTATACTCCTTTACCGTGGAGGCAATCACCAGCCGATGCCGAGTCTCTTGTGTGAGACGTGCCGGAGAGCCGGAGTCGGCATCCTCAAACTCTACTGCCTCGCCAGGCTCCAGACTTCGGCCGAAGCGGGCGAAGTATCCGAGCATTCGCGGTGGGAGGTCGGTGATGGGCAAGCCCTGTTCGGCCTCCCGGATCGACCCAACGATGGCAGCCCGGGCGTCCTCGAAGTACGACTTCGCTGCTGGTGGAAAGAGGGTGGTGGCAGCAAAGAACAGGCTGATGACGGGGATCGCGCTCCCATCCTCCACGCCCGTCAGTTTAAGCGAGATACCATCGGTGAATCCGCGGGGAACCCGCTTGCGGTTCGGGTTATTAGATCGGAACTTCCACTTAGCGATATCCACGATCATCTGTTCGAGCACCGCGAAGTCGGCGAGAACGTGAAGAGGCACCACCCCCCCCTCGAACCGGGGACCGGTCAGTCTCGGCTTTAGAAACGGCTCGGCGTTCACGATTCGTATCCCACTTTGCGCGGAAAGGTCGCCACGCAGCATGCTGTACGTCTGTCTTATTCTATCGGTTCGCATGCGGAGTGTAACCCACACGCATGAGATGTCCTGGCAAGTCGAAGCCGGCCTGTGGGGATCGGTTCTGCCGCCGAACGACCAAGTTCAGCAGCGGGGCCGACTGGAGAGACTTCAAACCGCGAAAAGCCGTCGTGCCGGCCCCGTCTGCTGCAACGGCTGGTTCGCCATTAGGGGCTCGCGAGTGGCTGGAGTAGCGCCACGACGGCGAATAGAACCCGCGCGAACGCGGACGGAGTCAGGTCGCCGACTGAGCGGACCATTAACGCGCCGTGGGCGGTAAGCCGCTTCCCGGGGCGCGCGAAGCTGGCCACCAGCAACCCGCCGGATGCGAAGTCCGGGGCGTCCAGCGACACTGCTGCCGGATCTCCGTACGGGCTACTCGTGATTTGGGAGAGAACCCAATCCCTGCGGCCTGCGTCAGCCATGCAGACGGCCGGCCGGACTTTTGACTGCGATAGGTCCGAGAACGGAAACGGGACCGAGACTATTTCGCCGACTGTAGGTGTGACCACGCCGCGTCCTCCTCTTGCCGAGACCAGTCCACCGCAAGGGCTGCCTCCGCAAGCAGCGCGGCCTCGCCCGGCACTGCGGCTGGCTCTTCCAACACCGTCACTAGACTAGCGCCCGTCGGGGCCCGGTAACGTGGACCTCACCGAGCAATCGAACTCGACCTGCATCATCGACGACCGCCTCGACTGTCTGGATCATTGAGCACCTCTGCGAGCATTCTTACCGAGCTTCAGTCACCACGACTGGTTCGGCGCACCCCGTTCTCGTCGTAGCCGTAGAATCGCCCCAACTGAATGACGTACCTCTCTCCACGATACTCGAATTCGTCCGTACGGACGAGCGTTTTGCCGAGCTCTTCGCGGAGCTGCGGAAAGTCCCGTTCGATGATGGTCCCGGCGTTCGTGAAATTCCAGTAATACTGTCGCAGGTCGCGCTGGCTGAGCGGTGCGGCCTGCACCGAACCTTCATCGGCGGGGTCGAGCGCGGGCAGAAGAACATCTCGCTTCTGAACCTGCGATTGATCGCCAGCAAGCTGCGAGTGAAGCTCCCGGCCCTGTTGCCCGAGGGGAAGCTGCCGGCGGAGTAAAGGTTGGTTCCAAGTCAGACGTGTGGCTTCAATTCCAATAACTCAGTCATTTCACGGCACCGATCCCACCCGCGAAGTCTGTAGGCAAAGATGCCCGGAATCCTTGACGCAAGCCGGGTTAACCGCCTTGCCCCGCGGTGAAGTCGGATCGCTGCATCGGCCAGATGTCACCGGCTGAAGCCGGGCAAGGCCATAGCCACACGGAAGCCGAGATTGCTGTGGCAGAAGTGCGGCGGATCGGCGTTGCGGACGCCGCTGCGGCAGTCGCCAGGGGCGTTGCTCCACCCGCCGCCGCGGACCGCGAAGCCGCGCTTCGGATCGCCATCGCCTGGGTCCGTGACGGGTTCCTTCGAGTACGGGCCGTACCGCGTCGAGCAGAATTCCCAGACATTGCCGATCATGTCGTTAAGGCCGAAGGGGTTCGCGCGATAGCTGCCGACGGGGGCGACAAAGGCATGACTGTCGTCCATCGGCATCGCAGCCCGCGGCCACTCGGGAAGGACGCGCTTCAGTGAGCGGTCGCCCACGTCTGCTACCTTCCCGGTCTTATCCTCCGCGTCACCCCACCAGTAACGTGCCGCCGAGCCGCCGCGGCAGGCCCACTCCCACTGCGCCTCCGTCGGCAATATGTAGTCGCCAAACGGGAGTTGCGAATTGTTGAGCCAGCGGCAGAAGGCGAGGGCGTCCGTGTGGCTGACGTGCACGACGGGGTGGTCGTCCTTCTGGACATACGTGCCTGCGTAACCGGGATTCTTCCAGTTCGTGCCGGGCGTGTGCTTCCAGGTTCCCTTTGCGTCATGTGCGATGCCGCCACCCGTCTTCTCGCCGTCGGTGACGTATTTCGTGGCCTCGACGAATTTACGGAACTGGCCGACGGTGACCTCGTGTCGGCTCAGGTCGAAGGGATTCGCGAGTGTCACTTAATGCCGGGGTCCCTCGGGATAGGCCGCCACGCGGCCAGGCTCGTCGTCGGGCGTTCCCATCAGGAACTGGCCCGGCGGGATGAGGACGAGCTTCAAGCCGAGGTCGTTCGTCGTCTCGGCAGGAAGGGCCGTGTACTCCGAATACGCCTGCTGATAGAGAGACGCAGCTGTCGCATCGAAGGGGAACTTCGGCTGCGTTGGAGCGATCTGCGGCTTGCCGCGGAAGGGCCGAACGGCGCCCTTCTTCTCTTTCAGCGGCGTCAGCAGGTCCGGCTTCGCGTGAAGTGCCTTGACCTCGTCGATCGTCAGGGCACGGTCGAACAGGGCGAGTTCGTCCAGCAGACCGATGTAATTGATCGCGAAATAGATGCCCGCCTTGTCGATGTCCCAACCCATGGCGAGGGGTCGATCCTTCACCTCGCCGATGAGCTTGCCGTCGATGTACAAGGCCGTGGCGGCGTCCGGCTTGCCGGTGTCGAAGTTCTTCCAGGCCAGCACGACATGGTGCCAGTCGCCGGCTTTCCAGCCGATGCCGGGGACGCGGACCATCGGAGCTTTCGGGTCCGATTCTGGGATGGGCTTCCCGCCTTCGGGCACCATCGGAAACGCCCCGTGCCTCAGATCGCGCGGCTTGGCGTCGTTGAAGTCGAACCACAGGCCGCCATTGCCAGCCCCCTTCTGCGTGATCTGGATCGGGTCGCAGAACTTCGTCTTGAGCATCGCGTCCGGGTCGGTCTTGCACCAGACGGAAACGCTGCCGGCCCAGCCATCTTTCTTGAAGGCGAGGTTGCCCTTTGCGGGGAAGTAGATCCGCCCGTTGTCCGGCAGCACGTCCACGGCTTCGAGCGCACCACCGGCGATGCCCTTCGCCTTGGCGATCGTAAAGACCTTGGCATCGATGTTGTCGTTGAAGGTGAACTCGCCCTTCTTTGCGGGATGGGTGAGGCGCGTGCCGGGCGTGAGGGCGCCGCGGCCGACGTCGCCCTTCACCGTTTCATCGAAGGAAGCATAGAAGGAGACCGCCGAGCGGATCGCCACGGCATCGGCGGCAGAGGCGGGAAGAGCGAGCGCGAGAGCGGCCAGCGTGAGCAGAGTGCGCGTCATCGGATTTCCTCGTTACAAGAGTGAGGCATCGAGCAGGACCAGTTCAGCGTGAGTGCAGGAAGCGCCGTGTCGTATGCGCAGTTCGCGGCCGTCGGCCGTTCGATCGTGGACGCCAGTGTTGCTTGATCGCTCAATGTCGCGATACGCGAGACACGAACTGCTGCCGCGGTCAGCGCCGTGAGAGACTTTCGCAAGTGCGAGGGATACACATGGTGGATACTGTCGCCACAGCGATCGCGACAGGGGGTGAATAAGAGTCAGACGCATTTAACCTGGACGGACAGGACAGGGCGACGCAACGGGAGCCCCTGTCCGGCCGGGCTGAGGCGGCTTTGAGCCTGAAACAACCATACACCTTTTGGGGCTTATAGAAACAAGCATACTTCTTGAATATTTCGTAACACTGCATCCGAAAACGAGCAGCGCACCGCCTGTTGCCACACTTCGGAAGGAAGGACCGAGGCCATGACCCGATTTCCCACAGGTGCCGCATCTCGAGTCGCCTCGCCTCGACGACCATAGCACCCCACCGCTCACCCGGGTGCCGTCCCGGGATCTCCGAACAAAGAGGGATTTCATGTTCAAACCGCAGATGGCCCTGCTGGTCACCGCCTTCGCGTGCAGCGGATTGCTGGCCGCGCCGCCGGTCCGCAAGTTCGACGACCCGGGTGCCCCACCGTTCAAGATGCTGAAGGAAGGCGAGAACCCCCCGCTCGATGCCTTTGACAACTTCGTCACCGGGCCGAAGTACGCTCCCGCGCCGGAACGCAAGAAGGCCGATGGCGTACCCGAGTGGAAGGTGGAGCAGTTCGTGATCGACTCGAAGGAGACCAAGCTCTTCAAGCCCGGCATTGCCCGCAAGGAGTTCGGGAAACTCGATCCGAGCAACCCCAAGACGTTGATCGTCGAGACGCACCCGATCGACTACAAGCGCGCGATTCTGGGCGATCAGATTGTCGAGGATGGTTCGCAAACCCGATGAGGGCATCTTGCTGGGGCTGGGGCCGTCGTGGACCACCATGAACGGTGCCTCGTCGCCCGGCTTGTTTTGCGCGGGAATGTAGACCGTGATCGCATTCCCCCCGTCATCGTCATTCACATCGCCAACGGCGGGGAAGGCGCCCAGGGACACGAGCGGGGGTAGTTCGCTCGCTTCCGTGATCGCTTCCACTCCTACATCGCCATTCAGCAGAGCCTCAGGATTGGCTCGTTCGACTTAGCCAAACAGATCCCGGAGCGGCTCGCCCGTGGTGATGGGCCGCGGGACCGCACCGTCTCGTTCCAGGCGAGCGTCGAGCGGAACGCCGAGGGCGTGGTAGATTGTCGCCCCAAGGTCCTGCGGGCGGACCGGCCGGTCTTTCACGTATGCCCCCTGCTTGTCGGACGCTCCGTACACCGCGCCACCGCGGATGCCACCGCCGGCGAGGATGGCCGAGAAGCAGTTCGGCCAGTGGACCCGTCCAGGCGGGCCGTTGGTCTGGATCTTGGGGGAACGGCCGAACTCCCCGACCACAACGACCAGAGTCCGTTCCAACAGGCCGCGTTCTTTAAGGTCGGTGATGAGCGCTGACAGCGCCTCGTCGAGTCGCGGCAAGCACCAACCCATTCCGTACGACCCATCTCCGAAAGCGTTGCCCATGCCCATGTGGCCACCGTGATGGTCCCAACTGGATATGCCGGACGAACCAGCGCCGCCCTTTGGGGACGGCCCCACCCACCCGCTGACAGTCACGCAGCCTGCTCCACCTTCAACGAGCCGACGTGCCAGCAAGAGGTTCTGGCCGAGGGGGTGTCGGCCGTACTGGTCTCGGACCTTCACCGGCTCACGGTCGAGCTCGAACACCTGCCGCCCACCCGGACCCGTAACCAGTTCGACGGCGCGCCGGTGCAGTTCCCCCCACTCCTGTTCGAGCCGCACATGTGTGCCCTCACTCCTGGCCGCTTCCAGACTGCCCAGTAGCTGATGTCGTTCCCCCATGCGAACTGGGTCGGCCGGGGCGAACAGTTCGCCCAGCCCCCGGAAGTTCGGCATGGCCGGGTGGTTGTTCGGCGTGCCGACGAACATCGGAGCGTGCCTTAGACCGAGGAAGCCGCCTGTCCCGATAAAGGCCGAGATGAACACACTGGCTTTTCCGGGATTCAAGAGCCAGAAGTAGCTGGCGATGTCGCGGCGGTTCGGCCGGACGTGCGAGAGAACCGATCCGATGTATGGGGCGTCGTTCGGCGCACCCGCCTGGCCGGTCAGGCAATGGTGCATGGCGTCGAAGTGGTTGCTGATGTTGCCCACGTGCATCATGGACCGGATGACGGCGAATTGCCCGGCCAGCGGGGCCAGGCGGGTGTGAAGTTCGCTGAGTTGCAAGCCGGGAACGCTCGTGGCGATCGGTTTGTAAGGGCCGCGGATTCCTTCGGGGGCGTCGGGCTTAAGATCCCAGGTATCGAGGTGGCTGGGTCCGCCGCACAGCCAGACGAAGATGCAAGACTTCGGGGCCGCCCCGCGACCCAGGGGGCGTCCCTCATCGACCCGCGCGGTGACCGGTCCCGGAGCGGCCAGATTCAGGCCGCCGAGCGCTCCAACTTGTAGCATTTGGCGACGCGAGACCAGCGTATTCTTCATGTTGTCAAACTCCCGGCAGGAGTGGCAGTGCTGTGAGTGCTTCGATTCCCCGGCAGGTTACGGCATATGTGCTCGGAACGACGGACTCGTGAGAGATTCTCCGTCCGATGGCACCTGTCTGGAACGGGCGATGCGCGGGGCGTAAGCAAGGATGTTAAGTTTCCCAGGTCTTCCAGCTACCGTCAAGCAGGAATCCGAATGCGGCGGAAAAGGAGGACAGCGGCGTTGGCCGTTTTTCAGATGCGGTCGCTGATCGCGGGGTAGTTGGACTGTGACTTGAATCGCGATGGTCCGAATCGGTTTCGCAGTAGGGGATTCCCCATTCAACACCCGCTCGATGGCGGTCCTTCGACGGTGCTCCAATTCAGTCGGTTTGCCGGGTATCCTCGTGGCTTACGGGTGATCCAAGCGTGTGGAGTGTGCATTTCTTTTGCGATCAACAACAGCCGCCGGTTTGGTTACGCAGGGGGTATTAAGAAGAGTCCCTGACAGTCGGTCATCACTTCGTGGCGGCTGGCGGCCCTCGTAGAGCTGTTCGGCCCAGCGACGGTTGTGTGTCGGTTCGCCCGGCACCGAGCGTCTAATGAGGGGCCAACGACGAACCATCCCGGTGCAGCGTGCTGGTGTGTCAAGATGGGTAATCGGTGGCGTTTACGCCATCAGACGTTCCCCAAAGAACCGTCCGGGGGAGTGTTTTCTTTGGGGTCAGGAGGACATGAGAGCGGTTCGGCGTGCCTTTGGTCTCTGTCAACCTTAGCCACTGTGGTTGCGCCAGTAGTCGCCCTCTGTACCTTCTGGGTCGTGGGGCACCACGCACTTTGTAACCGGCAGCGAGGGCGGCTTGTCACCATTGCTCGCACCTGATGCACGCTTGCGGTCGAGTATGTACTGAGCGAATCGCCAATGAGGGCGTTTCCCGATCACGAGGCGCTCAAGCTGGCCGACCGTCATCCGCTCCAACTCTGTGGCGAGCAACTGCCGCCGCTGTAACTCATCTTGCGCGATCTTCAACTCCTCGGTCCACTGAACCACTAGGCTACGCAATTTTACCGACGGCAAGGCTCGCAACTCGGATTGCCATGTCGGTAGAAGTGGCCTGAATCCAGTTTCGGGCTTCCGCTTCTTTTTCTTCTTCGCCATGCGCTGCCCGCCAGAATCGGAACTGCCCCGCCGAACGACCAGCTCACCTGCCGCCCGGGGTCGACGACCACCGAGAGAGCGACCAGGTGATGACAGAACCAACAAATGCCAGGCGGTCTGCTGCAGCAAATTGTTCGGCAGGAAGCCTGCCTCTCTGCTGCCGCCTCCGGTCCGCCCTGCGGAGGGCCACAATCAGGGCGTTCGGTGAAACGGTCTCGTGTCGAGACACCGGAGAAGGTACGCGCCGAACGAGATTCGGAAACGCGAAGCCACATCCACGTGCTCTCAGGCACCCTCATCCCCAAAAGAAGTTCCTGGGGCGGCGTCTGCGCGCCACAGTCAGGCGACACCCTCGCCCTGTCCGACGACGAGACCACTTATGACCACATCCCCACGCTGCCCGTGGTCCCAGAGCCACTCGCGCCACGCAAAGGACCGGGCGAGTAACTCCACATAACCATTCCGACCATCGATGACGTAATGCCGATAGCCCTGCTGGAAGTACTGGGGCAGTGTTGGCAGCCAAGCCGACTCTTGGGCGACATAGAAACCGGAGTTGGGGCAGAAGATTCGGCCGATTCGCGTGAGTTGCAGAAAGGGGGCCAACCGCCGCCGTCGCTCACGGGCTTCTTCCGCGTCCTTGCGGCGGATGCGTTCGATAGCGTCTTCTTCACGGATCTTCGGCGAAGGCGGAGGAACCGGCGTTCGCTCGGAGGCCATCGTGACTTGGCCGAGGCAAGTCATTCCAAGAAGGGATTCTCGCCGAGTGTCACTGAATGCAGGCCGATCCATCGCGATGGGTGCATTCATAAGTGGTCCCCGGGCCGAATTGCGGGCCAACAACTGGCCCAGATGTGCTTGCCAGCCGCCCGCGTCACCGGCCCATTCACCAGGGCTGCACCGTTGTCCGATGAGGGTGGTGGCAGCGGAGGCGAACGAGGCCGGATCGTCGAGGTCGTGCCAGGCGATCCAAATGCTATGGCGAGCGCCGGCATCGTCTTCGACCTCGACGGCGAACCGGGTAGGTTCGTGAGCGGCTGGTTGCAAGGCGTGATTTCGCATGGGGGCTCCGATGTGGGGGAGTGGCCGAATGTGATGGGCGGCCGGGATGTGAAAGACGGGGAGCAGTCTGCCGCATGTTGGCCATCAAATCGCTCCCAGTTCAGCTTCAACAGCGCAACCACCTTCGGGTGGCGCGCTGGCTGGCCCGGTTCCGGCGGCTTGGTTGTCGTGGTCGCGGTCATGGGATCTTCGATGTTGTGAAAAAGAGTTTGCTGGCAAATAATGGCTCAAGTGAATCAAAACGGACGACGAGAGAGTTGCGAAAGCTTTGAAAGGGTGTATCGAGTCGACGCTCTTCAGACTTGATCAAGGCCGGAAAGATCTGTTCTCGACGCGAATGTCCGGGAGTTCCCACCGAGCGATTGCACGCGAACCCAAAAGTTCACTGCATCGGTTGTCATGACTCTTGATTGATGCGGCGTTTTCTCAAAAGGGGTTTACCATGATCCCGTTGGGCACGAAGTGACGAGATTCGCGATGATCGATGCCGCGATGGACTGGAACGAACTGCTGCACCTCCGCGATCCTGCGGCGTTTGCGGCCGAGGTCACACGCTGGCTGGAGGCGAATCGCTCCCGGATCCCACTGGAGAAGGCCTGTCGGTTTGGCGGCTTCCCGAACCTGGAATCGGTCCGCATTCTTGGCGTCGAATCACTGGTCGACAACGCGGAGGCCTTGGAGTTGCGGGCGTCGCTGATCTTCGTCGAGAACCGCGGCGCTGGTTGTGCGAACGTGGTGGTCGAGCATTCCCATCTCGTGGATTTGAGTCTGCACTTCGAGAAGGCCACAGGCACGTCAACGATTCGAGTGATCGAGCCCGAACGGGCGGAGGAGTTTTGAGTGAGACGTGGCGGAATCAACGCGGAAAGCCGGGCGGAGTTTCCCCGTCCGGCTTTCATGATCCCTGATGAACCAGGTGTTACTTCGCGACGATTTCGCGAAGGCGTTTCACCGCACGCGACTTCAGCCTGGCGGCCTTGTTCGGGTGGATGTAGCCCTTGGTGGCGGCGCGATCGAGCGCGGCCTGGGCGTCCTTGAAGGACGTCTCGACCTTGGTCTTGTCGCCAGCGGCGATGTCGGTGTCCAGAGCCCGGCGCTTGAGCTTGAGGTTCTTCGTGACGGACTTGTTGAGCTTGCGGCGCTTTTCATTCTGCCGCAGCCGTTTCCAGGCGCTGTCTGTGTGAGGCATGGTCAGGATCTCGAAGAGTTATGGGTTCGTGTTCTGTGTCAGGTGTATTCGGGTTCAGCGCTGGCCGTGAGTGGCTTACGCGAGGTTGATCGCTCCGACCTTGAAGCGGACGAAGTTGACCGGTTCCAGTTCGGCCTTTTTCAAGGCCGCGCCGACCGACGTGTTCGGATACTTCGAGGCGTTCGCCATCGGCTGCTCGGTTAACACGATCTCGGAGAGCTTCGTCTTGAGCTTGCCCTCGGCGATCTTTTCCAGGATGTTCGCAGGCTTGCCCGCGTTCTTCGGATCGCCGGCGATGTCCGCCATCACGGCTTCCTTCTCCTTGGCCACCACGTCCGCGGGAACGTCCTCGACCTTCAGGAACGTCGGGTTCAGTGCCGCGATGTGAGCAGAAACGTCCCGAAGCAGTTCGTCGTGGCTGCCCTTGCCGTTCACCTGGATCAGCACGCCCACGGTGCCGTCGTGGTGAATGTACTGGCCGAAGAGGCCGCCCGAGAGACGTGTGAAGCGGTGGGGCTTCATGTTCTCGCGGATCAGGCCGATGACCTCGTTGATGCGATCCTGCATCGTGCCGGCGCCGTTGACAAACGGCTCGGAGACGAGGTCTTCGAGGGTCTTCGGATCCTGGCCGACGGTCTGGTCGGCGATGTCCGAGCAAAGAGCGATAAACGGATCGCTCTTTGCCGAGGGTGCGGACTCGCAGCGCACCTCGACGATGGCTCCGGCCTTGGCGCGCGTATCGATGGAGATGCCAATGCGGCCCTCGGCGGTTTCGTTGCCTTCCCGCTTGGCCTGCATCTTCTTGTTGCGGCTTTGCAGAATCTCGATGGCCTTGTCCATATCCCCGCTGGACTCGACCAGGGCGCTCTTGCACTCGCCCATGGGCATGTCGGTCCGGTCGCGGAGCTGCTTGACAGCGGCCGGGCTAATCGCGCTCATGATTTCTCCGGAGAAGGTCTCAGTGATCAAATCGTATCGGCCAGGTCGAGTCTTCGAGATCCGACACTGTGAAGTCGTCTGTCTCGAAGACTCGACCCGACCGTCACGATCCTGAATCAAACGATCGTGGGGGCCGGGTTAAGGTTCACATCGGCCGCGGCGACCGGCTTGGCCGGCTGCGGACGGCTCTTGATCTGCGTCTGCTGTTCCGGCGGCAGGGAGGCGCGGCCTTCCTTCACCGCGGTCGACAGCTTGCCCAGGATCACTTCAATCGAACGGATCGAGTCATCGTTGCCCGGGATCGGCAGGTCTACCGGGTCCGGATCGCTATCCGTGTCGATCAGGGCCACCGTGGGAATCCCCATTCGCTTGGCTTCCTTCACCGCGATGTGCTCGCGGTTGGGGCCGACAATCACCAGTGCGTCCGGGAGCTTACGCATTTCGCGGATACCCATGAGGTTCCGGCGAATCTTGAGGAGTTCGCGGCTCAGGGTCGCGATCATCTTCTTCGAGTGCGTGCGGATGTCCGACGTATCGGGCGCCTTGGCAGGGTCTAGCTTGCCGGACTCGGTCATGAGGCTGGCGATGTACGAGTTGAGGTCCAGATCCTTGGAGTGCTTGCCCGCGGGCAGCCACATGGCTTCGAGCTCTTCGAGCCGCTTGAGCCGATTGCGAATGGTTCGGTAGTTAGTGAGCGTGCCGCCAAGCCAGCGTTCGCTGACGAAGGGCATGCCGCAGGACGAGGCTTCGCGTTCGACGATTTCCTTCGCCTGTCGCTTGGTGCCGACGAACATGACAAGTCCGCCGCGGCTGACCACCTGGGACAGATATCGATGGGCGCGCAGAAGGCCTCGAACAGTTTCACGCAGGTCGACAATGTGAATGAGGTTGCGCTTGCCGTAGATGTACGGCCGCATCTTCGGATTCCACTTGCTGGCGCGGTGTCCATAGTGAACGCCGGCATCGAGAAGTTCTTTGACGTCTACGAGAGCCACGAAGACTCCTTCCCCACCAGCATCCGGCAGATCGAACAATTCGATTGCATGACGAGGCAGATCTCCACGAGGAAATAAACGCCCCCAACCCGGTTTCTGGGGCGGAAGAAGGTAATATATCGCCTTCGCCGGATGGTGTCCAATCGGCTTGCAAGGTTTCCCGCGTTGGACAAGATCGGGCGCGACGCTAAACGACGCTCACGGAACCTCGTAGCTTTGTTGGGAACACGAAACAGCTCCTGAGGAGTCTCCCATGCCGAGGCCGAAGGTCTTCATCGCTCGACGAATCCCCGACGAAGGACTGAGCGCCATCGCGGCCGCCTGCGACGTGGAGGTGTGGGAGGATCGCCTGCCGCCCCCGGCTGCCGTGCTTCGCGAACGCATCCGCGACTGCGACGGCCTTGTATCGCTTCTCACGGATCGCATCGACGGCTCCGTGCTTGATGCGGCCCCGAAGTTGAAGGTCGTGAGCAACTTCGCCGTCGGGTACAACAACGTGGATGTCCCCGCTTGCACCGAGCGCGGCATCTGCGTCGGCAACACGCCCGGCGTGCTCACGGAGGCCACCGCGGATATCGCCGTCACGCTCTTGCTCGCCGCCACCCGACGCCTTGGCGAAAGCGCCGCGGATGCCAGGGCCGGCCGCTGGCTTACCTGGGAACCGCTCGGTTGGCTTGGCCAGGATCTCGGCGGGCGAACCCTTGGCATCGTCGGCATGGGACGCATCGGCCTCGCCACCGCGCGTCGACTTCACCATGGCTGGGGCATGCAAGTCCTTTATACCGCCCGCACTGACAAGCCCGAGGCCGACCGCGAACTGAAGGCGAAGCGAGTCGACTTCGACACGCTGCTTGCGCAGAGCGACTTTGTGAGTGTGCA
>Ga0335394_10006047_pt1 | contig 13648 bp, 7 predicted proteins | sample MAT03_FD_205741 | JGI IMG/M metagenome (GOLD analysis project Ga0335394, IMG submission 205741) | Freshwater microbial communities from Lake Fryxell liftoff mats and glacier meltwater in Antarctica - MAT-03 (spades assembly) (version 2) ...
GACGTCTAATTCCCCCAGCCCGATGCGCCCACCGATTGCCGAACCAAGACGTGCGGTGCTTACCTCTCTCCCCTCTGCTACCCTCCTATCCTCCTACCCTCCATCCTATCCTCCTAAGTCCCACAAACTAGATCACTTCCCCCCTATACGGGGGCATCCACGCGCATCCCTGGGTTTCCTTCCAATCCATTGAATCAAATACGCTTAACTGTATTAGTACCCTCTCCGACCCTTCGAGTCACCCGAAATACGGGTCACGGCCACTTTCACCCTTATTATTAACCACTTACGAAAACGCGTTTGCCCTCGCCTGCTACCCTGTAAATAGCCCCCACGTGAGCCCGGACACCCGTCCCGCTCTTTTTTGCGATGAAAGGAACCCATGAGCCCCGAGCCATTAAAATCAACAACTCCCGGGTTCGTTTCGTCAACTTCAAAACCGCAACACCCGCCACAGGCTGGCAAAATCGTCCGTCCACACCAGCGGCGACCCGTCTTTCGGCCCATACACCGTCGTCATCTCCCGAATCGCCGCCGACCCCAGCAAATCGGCGTTATCCGTCAGCAACATCCACGTCGACCCATACTGCCCCTTCGTATGCAGCCGCGCCGCCTCCCACCCCAGTTCCCGGGCGAACCCCCGCACTACCGGCGCCAAATCCACCGACTTGTTCGAAATGTGAATCAACAGCGCGCCCCCCGGCTTCACCTTCGCCTTGTAAATCCGCGCGCACTCCAAGGTCAGCAAGTGCGTCGGAATCGCATCGCTCGAGAAAGCATCGATCACCAGCACCTCGAACGGCTCGCGCTCCCGCTCCAACATCTGCCGCGCGTCGCCCAACACAATCTCCACCTGCGCCGCCGAGTCCCGCAGATAGGAGAAATGCGTCCGCGCCACGTCCACTACATCCGGGTTGATCTCGAAAAATCGATACCGGTCGCCCGCGCGGCCATACGCCGCCAAAGTGCCCACCCCCAGCCCGACAATGCCCACTCGGGCCCCAGGCGAACCCAATCGCGCCAACACCGCCCCCGCCCCCGCTTTCTCACCATAGTAAGCCGTCGGCACCCGGCGCTTCTCCGCGTCCAGATACTGAAACCCATGCAGGATCGTCCCGTTGTGCAGTTCCTTCCGGACCCCAGCTTCGTCCTTCCCCCCCGCCACTCGCAGCGTGCCGAAGAAGTTCCGGCGCCGCTCCAGCACTTCGTCCGTATCCTGCCGCGCCAGCAGCACCAGCGCCGCCCCGATCGCCAGTGCTGGAATCGCATAACGCGCCATGCCCAGGCCCGGTTCCTCGCGCCAACCGAGATACCGCACCGCCATGCAGCCCATCAAGGCCAACGGAAATTCCGTGTAATTCGTAAATATCCGCGGCGCGAGTAAGGCCACAAACGCCGTCCCCAGGGCTCCTCCCACCGCAATGGCTAAGTAGAACTGAGTAAGTCCTCCCGGCTCCGGCTTCCGCTTCACTAACTCGCCAAAGCAAATCATGCAGCCGGTAAACAGGGCCAAGCAGTAAATTCCCAGGCGCGCCCACAATGGCAAAGAAACTCCGGCCACCTGCGCCACGCAAGCCATCATCACCGCCAGTGCGGCGACGGAGCCGAAGATGTGGGGCCGGTACCAACGGTCGCTCTCGAAAACGAGAATAAAGCACGCTAAGTAAATGGACAGCGGTAACACCCACAAAAATGGGCTCACCGCCACTTCCAAAGTAAGTTGATTCGTCGTTGCCGCGAGTAACATCGCGCCCAACCCGGATAGGAGCATCCACAATGAAAACGGCCCCCAGGCGATCGGCGTCGCCGCTGCCGGCTCACGCTGCGCTGAAGAGCGCCAGGCGACCATCGCGCAGAGAACCGCAAATACCCAATAGCCAATTCGCCAGCCGATCAATTGCCATCGCACCGGCACCCAGGGTTCAATCACCGTCGGATACGCCAGCAACGCGAGTAAGCTGCCGGCATTCGATACCGCATAGAGGCGATACGGCGACGCCCCCGTGTACCACTGCATCAACAGCGGGCTCGTCGCAGACAAAGCAATCGCCTCCAGGCCGCACAGCAGCAACAGGCGCTTCATCACGCTCCAGGTCGGGTCGCCGCTCTCGCCTAAGTCCACGTTGCCCGCCAAGGCCTGCGTCAACAAGGGCAGTAACAGGATCAAGGTATGGTCCACTCGCTGCGCCCCGATCGCCACGCGCGATAAGCGATCCGCATAGCGGTAGCCCACAATCAGCACGGCTTGGAAGAACAGCAGGCAGGCCGTCCACAATGCCGGCGTGCCTCCGTACAGCGGCAGCAGTTGTCGCGCCACAATCGGTTGAATCGAAAACAGCAGAAAGGCGCTGCAGAAAATGGTAATCGGAAACAGAGGCACTCTTAGCAGCTTACTCGTAGCGCAGGGCCACCACGGCAAACCCACGCCCATCGCGGCGCTATTTGTTCCGCAACTGGGAGAAAAAAGCCAAAATTACCTGGTCGACCCAGAAACGCGGGTTTCGCTTGGCCAGGAATCCCACATGTCCGCCATGGTCCGGGGCGAGCAGCCCCGCGTTCGGGTATCGGGCCCAGTCATGCTTTTCGTAAACGGCAAACGGAATCATCGGATCGTCTTTGGCCTGCACCACCAAAGTCGGTACCCGAATCCTCTCCAGAAACTGCCCGGAGGATTGCGTGGCATAGTAATTCACTGCCGTGCCGAAACCAAAGTAAGGCGCCGTGATCTGGTCGTCAAAGTCCAGCACCGTCCGGACGTTCTCGAGGATCTGCAGCCGGTCCTGGTAGGGCCGGTAATGCTCCGGGTGCATCTGGTGCCGCGCCCGGTAGCGCTCTTTGAGCCGCGCGACAAAGCGACTTTCGTAAAGCCGGTTGCTCGGTGCCATCATCCGCCGGCAGCAGGCTTCAAGGTCGAGCGGCGTCGACACCGCCACCGCACCCGCTACCAGGGAAGTGGCGCCCAACTCGCCCAGCAGCTTCAGCACCACGTTGCCGCCCAGCGAGAAGCCGACTAAATACACGGGGCCTTCCATCCGCTCGACGATCGTCCGCAGGTCACTGGTGAGCCCAGCATGATAGAGCGTCTGCGAAAGCGTTTCGGTTCCGCCGCAGCTCCGCATATTGAGCCGATGCGTCCGGTAACCTTGTGCCAAGGCCGCCTGGGCCAAGCTGCGCAGATAGCCCGAGTCATGCGAACCTTCCAGGCCATGCAGCATGATGATCTCGCCCTTTACGGTAGCGGGAGACTGGGTCATCGCCATCACCCGCACCCCGGGCTCGGTTTCGAAGTAAGTGGGAGTCTCCGGTAACTCGAGCGGCGGCCGCTGCCAGAAATTCGCCGCAATCGTGGCTAAGTGCGCGTTACGGAAGAGCGGTAGAAAAGGCGGGATCTCCAAAGATCCAGGATATCAACTTGATCGCCACGGGGCGGCGCAGCATGCCGGGCCTGGTGAGCCGGTAAGGCTCGACGCCGAATCCTAGTCGCTTCGTTTAGGGCGCAAGATTAGTAGATAAGCTTGAGACCGAACTGAACGATGCGCGGCAGGTTGTTTTGTGCGTTGACGACGCCAAACTGGGGGTTGCCGAAAGCCTGATTCGGTGGCGAGAACCGGGCCGTGTTGGTAATGTTGAAGACCTCGGCCCGGAATTGTAGATTCAGTTTCTCGAGGATCCGCGTGTTTTTCGTGAGAGTGGCGTCGATCTGCGCGGTGCCGTCAGAGCGCAGCCCGCCGAAGGTGCGGGAAGCATTGCCGAAGGTATAGGCGGGCGGATTCGCAAATTGCGAAGGATCGAACCAGCGGGCGGGCGCCGGTCGGTCGAGCTTGGCACTAACGCCCGTCCAATTCGGGCGCTGACCGCCGCCTTGGGAGAAAGTGTTGTTGGTGGTAGCGGTAATTCCCAGGGGTCCGCCGCCAAAGGCGGACCAGATACCCCCTAGTTGCCATCCGCCGAGTGCCCGGCCGGTGAAGCCGCGGCTAGTTTTGAAGAAGGGTAGCTCGTAAACTGCATTGGCGATGAAGCGATGGGTTTGATCCAAGGTCGACGGACTCCACTCGGCGCGCAGATTGGTATTGTCCTGAATGCTTGAGCCACCGATGGTCTCGCCGGCGAAGGGTCCGGCACCGTAGTCCATTTGCTTTGAGTAAGTATGGGAAAAGAGAATACTCAAGCCGCTGGCATAGCGTTTTTCGATCTTGGTAAGCAAAGCGTGGTAATTCGATGCTCCCCATCCGGTGTTCTGACCCGTAACGGCATCGAATTGCGGAAAGGGCCGCAGTAACTGCGCGCGCGTGACGGTAGGTTGAGCTAAATTCCCGACAGCGATCTGGCCGAAGAAGGGGTTTGGCACTAACTGCCGCAGGTCATTGCCTTGTTTGAGAAACTCAGGAGAGAGTTGGTTCCAGTTCCGGGCCTCAGCCAAATGATAGCCACGGCTGCCGGCGTAGCCGACCTCCAGGACGAACTTACCGGGTAGTTCGCGCTGCACGTTGAAATTCCATTGGGCGGAAGAGGGGGTAGCATTCGCGCGGTCGGTAAATCCGATGCCTTGGCCCAGTAAAGTGGAAAGACCTTGCGACGAGCCGGAGGGGCGATTAAAGCCATTCGGATAAGGGTTACTCCAGTTCACGACGGGTGTTACTCCGTCGAGGCTGGTGAGGACCGGCGTCGCAGTCTGAAAGCCGCTGGTGCCGAACGGAACAGCGCCGCCGCCAATACCGAAGCGGGTGGAATAGAAGAGCCCGGCGCCGGCACGGATGACGGTTTTGGGAGTCAGGCGGTAGGCCACGCCAAGTCGGGGTGCCCAGTTATTGCGATCGGGGTTAGTGTTGCCGCGGGCAAGGCCGCCGTTGTTGACGAAGGTGAGTCCGCCTCTGAGGTTATAGCCGGTAGCTCTGAGGGGCGAGGCGGCTTCGAAGTCGAAGTTAGTCAGTTGGTTGAACCGGTCGGTAACGGGAGTTTCGTAGTCATAACGAAGTCCCCAGTTTACCGTGAGGCGGGAAGTAACGCGCCAGGTATCGGTGAAGAAGAATCCTGAGTACTTACTCGTGAGGGACAGGGCCGGCGCCGGGTTTACCGCGCCAGAGGGAATTCCTAGTAAGAAAGTGGCAAGTCCTAACCCGGCCACGGGGCTCGAGGTATTGGCGTTGGGGCCTTGGGTCCAGGTGGGGGCGAACCCGAAGTTGGTGGCCGTATCGCCGGTTTGCAAGTTATTGAACGCGATCACCCGGTATTCGGCGCCGAATTTCATAGTGTGCTTGGAAAGAATCTTGGTCATGTTACCTTGCAACGACTGTGTGGTATTGCCAAAAGCGATCAAATCCGTGGCCCCGATGATGCCACCGACAACGGTGTTAGGAATCGAGCCCACGATGCTATAACCGTTGATGATAATCGCCGGGAAAGAAAGCGGGTCCACCATGCCTTGCCGCATCGAGGCGGGTAGGCCGAGCGAAGTAATGTCGAAGTTATCGGAGTAAGGCCGGCGGTTGTTGATCAGGCGCGTGGCGGAATATCGGACCATCGAGATGAGGGAAGGCGAGAAGATATGATTGTCTTCCACTACCGTATTCCAACGGGTAAACGTTTGTGGGCCGGCGGTGGGAGCAATGTTCTTGAATTGCTGTCCATACGCGGGGGCGCGCTGCAGCGGAGTGTCGTCGAAGGAGTAACGCGCAAAAAGACGATTCTTTTCCGTAAAGTTATGATCGCCCCGGAAGCTGTAGGAAGTCTTATCGACCTGGTTGCCGTCGGAACGGACGTAATTCACCGCGCCCAGCGCGGTAACTCCGGCAACATTTGGGGCGGGGAAGAACTTGAGTACATTGCGAGCTACCGGGTCGATCCGATTGCCCGGGATGATATTGCCCGGAAATGGAGCGCGGTTGAAGCCGGATAGGGCGGCGGGATCGTAAATGGTGACGGCGCGGCCGTCGCCCAGGCGGGCTTGGCTGAAATCGCCGGTCAGCTGGCGAGGATCGGGCAGGGTGCCGGTGAAGACGATGCCTTGCACGAATTTGACGATCTCGGTATTGGCGAAAAAGAAAGTCTTGTTGCGGCCATTGTAGACCTTGGGAATCACGACCGGCCCCCCAATGGTGCCGCCGAATTGATTGAAGCGGAATGGTGCGCGTTGGGTGCCGCTGCGGTTGGCAAACCAGTCGTTGGCATTCAATTTGTCATTGCGAAAGAATTCATAGGCCGAGAAATGGAGCTGATTGGTGCCGCCCCGGGTAATTACGTTAAAAACGCCGCCCGAAGCGCGTCCGTACTCGGCGCTGAAGCTATTGGTTTCGACTTTGAACTCCTGCACCATGTCCGGGTTGGCATTGATCACCGGTTGATTTTGGGCTGGCGCGGTGTTGGGGGCGCCATCAAGGAGGAATTCGTTGGCATTGGCGCGCATACCGTTGATGGAATAGGCGACCGTCGAGATCTGGTCCGTAACGAGGTTATTCACCCCGGAACTGGGGCGCACGCCGGGAACTAACATGGCCAGCGCGTAAGTATTACGGCCGAGCAAGGGCAACTCAGTAACTTGTTTATTGCCGATCACCTGCCCAAGGGTGGAATTCTCGCTTTCGAGCACCAGAGCTTGGGCATTCACCTCCACCGTTTCGGCGACGACGCCGATTTTGAGCGTCACATCGAGGCGGGCGGCTTGTTGCACCGCTAATTCGAGGCCGTTTTGCTTTTGGGTGACGAAGCCTGCTTTTGCGATCTCAACGTTATACCGGCCGGGGGTGAGGGACGGCAGCGAATAGTAACCTTCGACGCTTGATTCAGCGGAGAACGAGGTGCCGGACAAGGGATTGCGGGCGGTGACTTTGGCCCCGGGCACCACGGCGCCGGAGGAGTCTGATACGCGACCGCTGACGGAGGCGTTCTGGGCAACCAAGTTGGCGAGCGCGAGGAAAAAGACCAAAAAGAAGCGACGAGGCATGGCACGGTTGTATCACACATTGCTTTTGCCGTGCAGCTTGACTCCGGGAGGTCCGGTGAGAGACTTTCTGGTTACCTAGAGATGTGGCGCCAATACCGCAAATGTACTAGTCCGCCTACCCGCTCCGCCATGTTGTAATTGAAAGTTGCTACTTATGAATCGCCGTATTATGTTGGCTGCCGCTGCCAGCGGATTGGCCGTGGCCCAGTCCACTCCTTCCGACTTTGATGACTTCGAAGCCGGCGTTCTCGCGCGGCACGATGCCGCCGTCGAAGCTTGGCTGGCGCACCAGAACCTGGACCCCGGGTCGCGCCGCTACGGCGGCTTCGCCGATGCGAATGGCTTCTTCAATGGCGCTTCGGTCACCAACACTTTTGAGGCTTTCGTGCCTGCTTATCTGCATCCGCGTTCGCGCTTTTACCGGAGCCCGTTGCTCGTCGAGCGCATGCGCCTTTGCGAGATGTTCCTCCAAAAGCACACCAGCCCCGAAGGCAATATCGACCTTTGGATTACGAACTTCGCTTCGCCGCCCGATACGTCCTTTGCCGTGCACTCGGCCTGCCGCGCGGCATTGCTGGCCCGGCGTCAGAAGGCGCCGGAACTGGAGGCGTTGGTGCAGCCGTTCTTGAAGCGGTCAACGCCGGCGCTGCTCACCGGCGGTATCCATACGCCCAATCATCGCTGGGAGATGTGCGCGGCGCTGGCTTCTTTGCATGAGCTGTACCCCAATCCGGCGTTGGTGAAACGGATTGATCAATGGCTGGCCGAGGGCATCGACCTTGACTCCGATGACCAATACACTGAGCGCAGCACGGTGGTCTATAACTCGATAGTGAACCAGGCACTGGTAATTGTCGCATTGAAGCTCAACCGGCCCCAGTTACTAGAGCCCGTACGGCGTAATATCAATGGCGTGCTGTATCTACTGCATGGCTCGCCTGCTTCGGGTTATGAAGTGGAGACGGGTATCTCGCGCCGGCAGGACCTAAACACGCGCGGCGGCTTGGCACGTTACTGGCATCCGCTGGCCGTGCTGGCGCAGCGCGATAAGAATCCGGTCTATCTCACCCTGGCGCGCCACTATCAAGGGGACGCGGTCGGTTTAGGCCAGTTGATGCTGGAGCCCGAGTTACTCAAGCTCGAAGGCGCCGGCGCCCCCGTGCCCGAGAACTACGAAAAGATGTTTCCGCGCATGGGCGTGGCCCGCATCCGCCGGGGACTTACCTCGGCCACGATCTTCACCAAGGATAAGTCGAGCTTCTTCTCCCTGCGCCGTGGTGACGCCGTTATCCGTAGCGTCCGCTTTGCTACCGGCTTCTTTGGCAAAGGCCAATTCAAGCCCACGGTCTTCACGCGTCAGACCGGCGCCTACGTGTTGACCCAAGCCCTCGAAGGCCCCTATTATCAGCCCTTCACGCCAGGCCGCCGCGTCGACATGACCTTTGACGAGACGCGCGAGCAGCGGCCGAAGACTCAGGTGCAGAAGCTCACCCAATCGGCGGAGATTCGCGAAACACCCCAAGGCTTTGCCCTGCGGATTCGCGCCGAGGGCACGAAGGATGTGCCCCTGACGATCGAGATCAACTGCCGCGAAGACGCCACGCTCGACGGCGTGGACCAAGTCAGCCACGATGTCTATCGCCCCCACCCCGGTGCCGCGAGGATCTCCATCAGCCGCGGTGCCCAGGCGATCCGCGTGTCGCCATTGCCGGTGGCGCATAACTGGTACGAAGTGCGCGGGGCCGAAAGTAAGTTGCCCGGCCCGAGCATTTATTTAACCGGACTTACGCCCTTCGACATCACGCTGAATTTCGAAGTTACTTAGCGAAGCGCAGACACACGGGGCTGCCGACCGCGGTAGGCTCGCCCACTTGAGTGAGTAGCCCGGTCGTCGTGTCCACGCGAAGCACTGTAACTACATCGGAATTCTGCGCCCCCACTAACATGAACTTGCCATCCGGCGACAAGACAAAGCCGCGCGGCACCTTGCCGCCCGCCGGAGTCTGCCCAATCTGCTTCAGCGTCTTGCCCACTTGGAACACCGCGATGGTATCTGCGCCGCGATTCGAGGCATAGAGGAATTTGCCGTTGGGATGCAGAATGATCTCCGCCGTCGAGCTTTGCCCAGTGAAACCCGGGGCTAGGGCACTGACGGTTTCGACGAGCCGGTCGCCCTCGAAAACGCTGACGCTGGACGCAATTTCATTCAACACATAAACGCGACCCTTCGGCCCAAAAGCTAAATGGCGCGGGCCACCGCCGGGGATGGCTTTCAGGCTTAGCGTATCGGTCAGCTTGCCGGTCGTCGCGTCAAAGCCGTAGCGCTTCACTTCGTCCAGGCCGAGGTCAGCGACGTAGAGGTGGCCATCGTGAAAGTACACCGAATGCGCGTGGGGCCCGGCTTGGCGAGTGGGATGCGGTCCCTTGCCCGCGTGTTGGCGCGAGTCAATCGCTTCGCTCAACTTGCCATCCGCTTCAATGTGGAAAGTAGCGCAACTGCCGCTGGTGAAGTTGGCCGCCGCGAGCCAGTGGCCACTGGGGTCCACTTGCACGTAGGCCGGATTGATGCCGTGGCTCTTCACCGTATTCAGCAGCGTGAGCTTGCCCTCGGGGCCGATCTTGAAAGCGCTCAGGTGGCCTTCTTCCGTAGCCTTGGTGTTGACGTTCACCGAGAATAGCAGCGGGCGCGTGGGATGCAACGCCAGAAACGAAGGGTTGTCCGTTTCCACCGCCAACTCCACGCTCTTGATGGCGCCGGACTGGCTGTCGAACTTCAGCCGCTGGATGCCCTTGCTTTTGCCTTCGCGGGTGTAGGTGCCCACATACACGGTCCGCTCTGTCGCCACTGGCGCCACTGCCGTCATCGTCATCAACGCTCCTAAAAGTAGGCTCTGCATGGCGCTATTGTTTCACGTCTCGCTTTGTGAGACGCTGCCTCGATGCACCTTTTGTTGATGGCCGTGCTGCTCGCTGACTTCCGTGCTTCCGTCGTGAAAGTGGATATCACCCCGAAGACGCCCCAATGGCTAATGGGCTACGGGCCCCGCCTTTCCACCGGCGTGCATGATCCCATCTTTCACCAGATCGTCGCGATGGACGACGGCATGACGCAGTTCTTTTTGATTTCCTCCGATCTGTGTATCTTCTCGCCCGCGGTTTATGACGACGCCATGCAGCGCCTGCAACGCGAAACCGGCATTGAGGCGCGCAACGTGTGGTGGACGGTGACGCACACGCACGCTGGACCCGAGGTGGGTCCGCCCGGCATGTACGATGTGCTGCTGGCCGGCCGGTCGGACCATGAATGGAATCGCGAGTACGCTGAGTTCACCGTGGCTTCTCTGATTCAAGGCATTAAGGACGCCCGCGCCCGCTTGGCGCCGGCGCGCCTGGGCATCGGTACGGGCAGTTCCGCGGCCAACATCAACCGGCGTGCCCGCGATGTCGATGGCACCATCTCCCTGGGCCTCAACCCCGATGGGCCGGTGGACCGCCAGATCGGCCTCATCCGTCTCGACAAGCCCGATGGCGCGCCCCTCGCGTTGATCGCCAACTACGCCATGCACGGCACCGTGATGGGCGGCCAGTTCACCCAGATCAGCGGCGACGGACCCGGCACGGTGGCCGCTTATGTGGAACGCAAGCTGGGCGTGCCGATGCTCTACGTGAATGGCGCCGCGGGCAATATCGCGCCCATCTACAGCGTCTATCCGAACCCCAAAAGCGCACACCTATCGGAGTTCAGCGTGCTGCTGGGGGACCGCATTCTGGAGGCCAACCGGTTGCTGGCTGCGCCGGCGGGTGAGGTGCGCCTGCAGTCGCTGGAGACCTTTATCGAGACCCCGCGCAAGGCCGGCTTGGGTTGGCCCGCGGGCCTTGAGCGTTACGCATCGAAGGATGGGCAGGTGCGCATTCCCGTGCGCTATCTGCGGCTCAACGACACCGTGCTGTGGGCCGCGCCGGTGGAGATGTTTTGCGAACTCGCCTTTGCCGTGCGCAACGCTTCGCCGTTCCGGCACACATTCTTCTTCGGCTATACCAATGGCTGGCTCGGTTACTTGCCCACCGCCAAGGCTTTTGAGGAGGGTGGCTACGAGCCTAAGACTTCTCCGTTCACGCCCCGCGCCGAAGGAGACGTCACCCGGCAGGTGATTACCTTTTTGCAGGGCCTAGGCCGCTAAAATAGAGCCCATGTCCACTCGTCGTTCATTTCTGGCCGCGCCCTTCTTTGTCCGCCACCTGATCTCGGCTCCGCCGAGCGATCGCGTGCGATTGGCGTCGATGGGCGGCGGCGGCATGGCCTGGGCTACACTGCATGGCATTGCCACTCATCCGTCGGTCGACTTAGTCTGTGTGGCCGATGTCGACAGCACGCGCACCGGGCGCGTTAAGGCCACTTACCCTAAGGCGCAGATCGATCAGGATTGGCGCAAGATGCTGGCGCGGGAGCATAAGAACCTTGATGCCGTTTGCGTCGGTACGCCGGACCATATGCATGCGCCCCAAGCCATGCGGGCCATGCGCTACGGCTTACATGTTTATTGTCAGAAGCCACTTACTTCGCACGTGCATGAAGCACGGCAATTGGCCAAGGTGGCGCAGGCTCGCCAATTAGTTACCCAGATGGGCATTCAAGTCCACTCGGGCGCTGAGTATCAGACGGCGGTGAACTTAGTGCATGCCGGCGCGGTAGGGAAGATTAAGGAGGTCCACGCCTGGAGCAATAAGAAATGGGGCGACCTAACTCCGCGCCCCACCGCTAGTGACCCGGTTCCGTCCACCCTCGATTGGGATGGCTGGATTGGCGTGGGCACTCCGGCGAGTTACATTGCGGACTACTATCATCCTGGGAATTGGCGCAAGCGGCTCGAGTTCGGTACCGGCACTTTCGGCGATATGGGCTGCCATATTTACGATCCCGTTTTCGGTGCCCTGGCTTTAACCGCTCCGCTTTCTGTAAGAGCAGAAGGACCCGGGCCGGCCAGCGGAAATTGGGCGATCAATGCCATCGTCAAGTACGTATTCCCAGGTACTGCTTATACCGAAGGCAAAACTGTCGCCGTCACTTGGTACGATGGCGACGAGCGGCCGCCGCAGGAGATTCAGGCTTTGATCGAAGGCAGGACCTTGCCCGACCAAGGGTCGATCTTAGTAGGGACCAAAGGCGTGATGCTGATTCCGCACGTCGCCTTCCCGGCGCTTTTTCCGCAAACGGACTTCCGCGATTTCAAGCTTCCAGAAATCGCGAAAAAGGACCATTATCACGAGTTTGTGAATGCGATCAGAGGGCAGGGCTCAACGTCTACCGCCTTTAGTTACGCGGGACCGTTGAGCGAGACCGTGTTACTTGGCAGCCTGGCGACCCGCTTCCCGAATACGACGCTCGAGTGGGATTCGGCTAAGGTACGTTTTAAGAATGAGCCAGCGGCAAATGTCTTCCTAAGGCGCAAGTATCGCGCCGGCTGGAAATCCTAGCCCGCAGCGTAAGCTGTGGGGTTGACAGGGCGGGGGCAGACGACATCACCCGATAGCTGACGCTGCGGGCTAGACATTAATGCGTTGTAATCGCTATCGAGTGAGCGGATCTTCTTCCCAAGGGGGCGTGCCCGCCATTAAGTGCGCTAACTCCGGCTCTAATTGCTCCATGCGTTCTTTCATCGCCCAAGCGACACGGCGATAACTAAAGTGGCCTTTGACGCCGCTGCGCAGGCGGGCGATGTATTGGGCTTCGGCGAAGTCCATCTTGAAGAGAAACCGGCCGCGGGCCGCGAAGGGGAGTAAGTAATGCGAACCCGGTTCCGGCAAAGCGCGCATGGCGGACCAGGCGGCTTCCATGGCCGCTTCATAGAAGGCGGGTGCCCCATCGGGCGTCGCCCAGCCGAGCTGGCCATCGTAAGCTTGGCGGAATTGCTGGCAGCGGCGATGGCGGTGTAAGTCGCGGTAGGCGCCCACGTCCATGATGATGTCGTAGACGTAGAGGCCGCCGCGGAAATTCGTGAGTAAGTCGTCGTGCTTGCCTCGCGACCGCAGCGCGACTTCCATCACTTCGGCGCGGCGGGTGGCGCTCCAGCCAGCGGCCAGGTGATAGAGGCTGCGGAAGGGCGCATGGGTTACCGGATAAAGCAAAGTTGCCACCACGTCGGCGGCCAGTTCACTGGGGCGCAGTAAGTCGACCTCGTCGGGGGCTTCGGGCAGGATTGGCAGGTTCTGCTGGGCCCACAATGTCAGGTCCCGCCGCGATTGCGCCAAGTGCTCGTCGGCATTCACGTACTTGGCCAAAGTGGGCGCGATGGGCTCAACCGAGGCTTCGTCCCAGCGGCATTCGGGCGGCCGGGCGCAGGCCAAAGCGGTCTCGTCGCCTAAGTTCCGCAGTTCAGCATAGGCGCTCGCCTTCATCCGCCGGATCTGCCGTTCGAGCGTGCGGATACTGGTGACTTGGCCGATATTGGTCGGCACGCCGAAGGGCAGCAGATACCGCGCCACGTCAAAGGCGCGCGCGGCCAGGTTGCGCTCGTAGGCGGCGGGCGACATCTCGTCCGGCCTTGGTAAACGCTCCTTCAACTGGGCCAAGGCCACTTCGCGCACTTGGCCATAAGTGGCAATCAGGGCCGCTGTCGCCGCGTGGTAACGGGCCGTCTCTTCGGCGTTGAACTCGGGCGGCGTCACCACGCCCAGCAGCGAGAAATCCTGATAGCGCGAGGACTTCGC
>Ga0335394_10006048_pt1 | contig 13646 bp, 10 predicted proteins | sample MAT03_FD_205741 | JGI IMG/M metagenome (GOLD analysis project Ga0335394, IMG submission 205741) | Freshwater microbial communities from Lake Fryxell liftoff mats and glacier meltwater in Antarctica - MAT-03 (spades assembly) (version 2) ...
TACAACGACGCTTTGGTCTGGTGCCAATGCCTCCCCAACAACGTAAGTGCCTGGGTCAAATTGCGCGAGAGTTAGGCCGTTTGCATCCAGTCGAGTCAAACTTGAGCCACCAACATAGACACCACCGTCATTCGCCGAGGTTAATCGAGGTGTAACTGCGGCTAAATCTGAACCCCGTGCCGTACCACGATACTGCCAGCGTTGTTGGCCGTTGGCATCGATGTAAGCAACGCCAAAATCATACGCTGTGCTTGCCATTTTCGGCCTAAAAATAATGAATGCGCCGCCCAGATTTGGCCCACGCGCGGCGCTAATTCCTAAAATCGACAGGTAGGGAGAATCTTGATCGGCAAAGGCAACTTGTCGGCGAATGGTGCCATCTGCGCGCAAATTTAATACATTTTGATCGCCGGACAGCCAGACACTGCCATCCTCAGCCGCACTTAATTCGCTGCAATGTGATCCTTTGATTTGTTGACGCCAGCGCACCGACTCGTCAGCAAAAAAACGCGTGACCGAACACGGCGGATCGTCAAACAGATTAGTCGTTGTGAAGTCGCGTTGCCAAATCCCTGAAAAAAGGTCTGGGAAGGATCCGCGAGCAATTTCAACCAGCTCTCCATTCACTACAGCCTATTTTCGGGAAAAAGCTTGAGTAGTGCGCGCCGTCGAAAGAATCTCTAATTGGCTGCTCAGCTGGATCCTTGTACTTGAATCGACAACATGCCAATCACCATTTGAAAGCGAAGTGAGTGATCTTACAAAGTCAATTTTGGCGACCGTTGGAAAATCTAGCCGCCATTGCGGGGCCAGTTCTGTTTTAGTGGCAAGCTCAGAACCGACGACTGTAGTGGCATTTGCGGCGCAGCAGACGCCAGCTAAAATCATGCAACGATGCCAAAACCGAAACTTTGAACCAAACAAATTTAGCCAATTCATCACAATATCTGGCAACTCAAAGTCGAATCATACTTTTATTACGTGGTCAATGCGATTAATTTTGTATTTCAGTAGACATTTCAAGACGCTTCTGTAATCACTCGACAAAAATTATCTATTTGCCAATGCATTAAGGGCACTTACTCAAACCCCGATACAAACGTGCCCGCCAACCGCACAAAAGTGGCACTAACCACACCGGTTTGATTCGCCGAATCAGTCGCGGTCACATACACCACGTTGCGCCCTGGGCGCAGCAAACTTGCGGGCAGCCGCAGGGTAATTGCCTCGTTGGCGCTGTTGAAATTGCCGTCGGCGGCGTCCATTTGGAACGCGGTCGCACCGCCGGTTTCTGGGGACGTATTGACATACAGTGCGGCGCGCACCACGGTGTGCGTGTCTTCATTGCCCTGGCCGCCGCTGAAGCTGCGGCTATCGCTGGCTTTTGCGGCAACGGTGATCTCAAAATCGTTTTCCACGACATTATTAAACGCGGTTAACTCCGTCACTTCTGGGCCCGCAGGTTCAAGATAAGGGCGGCGCGCAGCCTTCAATGCGTAAATCAGCGCGTCAATGTTTTTGTTGACGGTGCTGGCTTCAAAGATGCTGCAGGACTCAAAAAAACCGCTGTTGCCGACTTCGAAAGTAAATGCAGCTAAGCCGAGCGCGCCATAGGCTTGATCGTCGGTGGTGCCGCTCGCGGCATACAAACACCCTGTGGCTGGTGGTTGACACACCTGGTAGTTGGTATAAAAACCGAATTTGCGCGCCAGCGTCTGCAGCCCGAGCTTGTTGGGTGCGGCGCTATTGTTTGCGCCCCAGGGGAATAGCACCAAGTTCGCGTACGAATGCAGGCTGATAAACACGCCTTCGGTGTCCAGCGGCGCGGCGTCGGTATCCAGCGGGCCACGGCGGTCAGGGAAATTAGCCGCTAAAAACTGCTCGATAGACTGCACTTCTGGCTCGCTGGCTGCCGCAGCACCACGAAACGTATCGGTGCAGCCGTTAATGGAGCTGGCGTTGTTTGTGCCCCATAAAAACGTCGAGTTGCGATTCAGATCGACGCCCGAATTGGCCGGTATTGTGACACAGGTCAAGGGGTGCAAATTGCGTCGTTGCGACACGCCTGTTTCCGCACGTTTGCGGCCATCAGGATTCATTTGCGGCACGATAATGACGCGGCGATGATCGAGCAGATTGCTTAGTTCAGGATCAACGCCGTAGCCAGTCAAAAGCCGTTCGGCAAAACGCGTCGCAATTTCCGCGGTGGCGTATTCGCGCGCGTGAATTGCGCCAATCAACAGCAGCGTGGGCTTGGTGCTTCCTGTGGGTGCTGGAATCGCGCTGTTATCAATAATCAGCGCTTTGATCGGATAACCACCCTGCCCTACGCTTTTAAGATAGCTATCGCCAATATCTTCAGTGCGTGCCAAACTTGGGTAGCGTTGCGCTAGTTGTTCCAGCGTCGCGTGGGTTTCCTCCACCGTGCGGTAGCAAGGGAAGCCCGCGATTGCCTCCGTTGCGGGTGTCGCACGCCCAGGTATTTGCGCCAACGTCGCGCTGAGTTTTTCGTTGCGCGCAAAATTGAAACCATACGATTCCAACAAGCGCTGCTGTTCGTAGTCGACCCAAATATCTACCTTGCCCGTGCCGTCCGGCTGCGATCTTGCCAGCCAGACATCAAAATTGTCCTGCAAAAACCGGACACTGACTTCGTTCGCAACCGTGCCGGATACAACGCTGCCGTTCGCATTTAATGCTTGGGCGTGGCTAATTTGGCTCCAAATTAGGCACATTAAAACTGGCAAAACTGACTTTTTATGCATCGCGCTTCTCTAAGTCCAGCTAGTTAATCAATCTGCGTGCCGCCCACGGTCAAGCCTTCGATCCTAAGCGTAGGCTGGCCGACGCCGACTGGCACGCTTTGACCATCTTTGCCACAAACGCCCACGCCTAAGTCTAGTTTCAAGTCTTTGCCAACCATGCTGACCTGGCGCATCGCTTCCGGGCCATTGCCAATGAGCGTTGCACCTTTTACCGGCGCACCAATTTTGCCGTCTTCGATCAAATAGGCTTCGGATGCCGAAAATACGAATTTGCCGTTGGTGATATCGACTTGCCCGCCGGCGAAATTGACCGCGTACAGGCCTTTTTTGACCGAGCGCACAATTTCTTCTGGGTCCCGATCACCGGCTAACATATAAGTGTTGGTCATGCGCGGCATCGGCAAATGCGCAAAGCTTTCGCGGCGGCCGTTGCCGGTGGCCGCGGTTTTCATCAATCCAGCGTTGAGCTTGTCCTGCAAATAGCCTTTCAAAATACCGTCTTCGATCAAAGTTGTGCATGCGCTGGGCGTGCCTTCATCGTCTAATGACAGTGATCCGCGCCGATCGAGCAAGGTGCCATCGTCGACAATTGTTACACCCTTTGCCGCGACTTGCTGCCCCATGCGCCCGGCAAAAGCGCTCGTGCCCTTGCGATTGAAATCGCCTTCCAGACCGTGCCCGACCGCTTCGTGCAGCAACACTCCGGGCCAGCCGGGGCCTAGCACCACGGTCATTTGCCCGGCAGGTGCGGGTACGGCCTCTAAATTGACTAACGCCAAGCGCACCGCTTCGCGGACATGTGCCTTGGTGCCTTCGCCGCGCGCTAATTCCGCGTAGCCAAAACGCCCGCCGCCGCCGCTTGAGCCCATTTCTCGCCGCCCGTTTTGTTCGGCGATTACTGTCACGCGTAAATGAATCAGCGGCCTGACATCGCCAGCAAAAGTGCCGTCACTGGCAGCAATTAAAATCGTGTCAACACTGGCCGACACACCCGCCATCACCTGCACCACACGCGGGTCTAACGAACGCGCATAAGCGTCCATTTCGCTCAACAGCGCGACCTTTTGCCCAGCCGCAAGGCTGTCAATCGGATCAAGTGCGGCATAAAGCGGCTTTGCACTCCGTCGCTTCCACGCCTGTACTTGCCCGGTGGACCCTGCGCGCGCAATAGCGCGAGCTGATTTCGCTGCCTCATCTAATGCCGCTGGCGTTAATTCGTCGGAATAGGCAAAACCCACCTTTTCGCCGCTGACTGCTCGCACGCCAACGCCTTGCTCGATGCTGTGGCTGCCCTCTTTAACAATGCCGTCTTCTAAACCCCAGTTTTCTTGACGGGAAAATTGAAAATAAAGATCGCTGGCGGTGATGCCTGGGCCCATGGCGGTATTAATGGCGGCCTCTAAACTGGCCATGCTTAAACCCTGTTGGGTCAGCAATTGACGTTCTGCGTATGACAGTGCTGAATTACCAGCATCATTTGATATAGCTTGTGCGCTCATTTTTGGGTGCTTTACCTTTAATTATTTCTAGGCCTTGCCTGGAGCAAGGCATACGTATTCCTGGAGTCTAACAGGCCATATTGGGGTGAATTCTGTGAAGTCACCTGTAAAAGGCATTAAATTCACCTTCTAAGTACCTGAAATCGCTAAAGAATCACTAGGCTTTTGAGCTGCGATTTTGTAACCTTAGCGAATTGTTGCTTTGTGATACTGCCCGTGGCGCGTTGGGTTTCCTTAATGTTGTTATTGATGCTTGCCGGACTTCAGGTAAAACTGTGGGTATCTGGCGGCATGCGCGACGTTTGGCGGCTTGAACTCGCGGTACGGCATCAGGAAAGCGAAAACGCCAAGCAGCACACGCGCAATGAGCAGCTTGCCGCTGAAGTTAGCGACTTGAAAGAGGGCGCAGAAGCCGTTGAAGAGCGCGCACGCTCCGAGCTGGGCATGGTTAAAAACGACGAGGTTTTTTATCAAGTCATTGAAGTGAACGGGCCAAGTGAAGCAAGCGCAGCGGGATTCGCCGAGCGCGCAACCGAGTCGGCACAATCGCCGCGATTGTCAGACTCAGGCGCAGCAGACTCCAAACGGTTGGCGCAAGCGGAGCACTGAGTTCGCATGTCGGAAAGTATTTGGGCGCTCGTGCCAGCTGCAGGAGTTGGTTCGCGATTTAGCACCGCAGCCACAAAGACGCCTAAACAATATCTCCGCATCGGTGAAAAAACTGTTTTAGAACATAGCCTTGCAGTACTTTGCGCACATCCAAAAATAGCGGGCGTAATGTTGGCGCTTGATGCCAATGACGTGCACTGGCCAAAACTTTCCGAACTTAACGGCAAACCAATCTGTGTTTGCGCAGGCGGTCAGACGCGCGCTGACTCAGTGCAAAATGCCCTTATGATGCTGATTGATATGGGTGTTGCGGCCAAAACATTAGTCGCCGTACACGATGCGGCGCGCCCATGTTTGCGTAGCAGTGATTTAAATGCGGTGCTTTTGGCTGCGGCGTCTGATGCCGTCGGCGCACTACTTGCGATGCCCGTGCGCGATACCGTCAAACGCAGCGATTCTAATTTGCGCGTGCTGGAAACTCTTGATCGCAGTCACATATGGGCCGCACAGACGCCTCAGGTATTTCGTTTGGGGCCGCTAGCGCAGGCAATAGCCACATACCCGTCGGCAACGGATGAATCGCAAGCGATGGAGCAGTCCGGTTTAACGCCCAAACTAGTCGCGGGCCGCGCGTCCAATATAAAAATCACCGTCGCCGACGACTTAGCGTTAGCCGCTTTCTACTTAGGCATTACTTTATGACAGCAACGCCACGACAGCTACCACGCGTCGGTATGGGCTATGACATACACGCCCTTGAGCCCACAGTCGACGCCGATAATTATGTGACTTTGGGCGGAGTGCGCATCAGCAATGACAGCAGCATCGTCGCACATTCCGACGGCGATGTCGCAATCCACGCACTGTGCGATGCCTTGCTGGGTGCTTTAGCTTTGGGCGATATTGGGCACTACTTTGCGCCAAGCGATGCAAGGTGGCGTGGCGCTGACAGCCGCATTTTATTGCGCGAGTGCGTGCGGTTGGTAGCGGAGCGCGGCTATTACGTTGGCAATGTCGATATTAGCGTCGTTGCTGAGCGGCCAAAACTTGCGCCGCATTTGGCACAGATGCGCGAGCGCTTGGCGGCCGATTTAGGCGTCGCAATAACCGAGGTGAGCGTGAAAGCCACCACTAACGAAAAGCTGGACGCAATTGGGCGCGCGGAAGGCATTGCCGCCCACGCGGTGGTAATGGTGTTTCCACAATGACTATTGAGATGACTGCGCCAACCGATATTGCGCGTGTGAAATCAGTGCTTTGTATTCCCGGCCCGTGGAAAGATCACACCGCCTTTGCGGCTGCGGTGGCCGACACTGGGCGCTATTTGTGCGCCGGTGGCATGCTGATCGATTTGCAAAGCAAGTCCGCCTTCAACTATCGGTTCGAAGACGCCGACAAACGCATGGTGCAGGCATTCCGTGCCGCTGGCCCACAGCTCACCGAGCAAATCTTAAAAACGATTGGGCGACACCGATCAGTGCTGTATTTGATTTCTTTTGAGCTCAATTTGCCCGGTGCAAATGCGTTGATGCGCGCAGCGGCTGCAGTGTTGGACGCTGGCGGCCTGGCGATCAAAGTTGAGAGCGCCGGTTTAGCGCACACGGCCGCACAGTGGCAAGAATTTTGCGGCGCTAAGCTTGAGCAAAGCGTGCATCAGGCCTTCGTTGTGTATGTCAGCGGTGTAACCACCTATTCCTGCGGCATGCACAATTTGGGGCTTTTTGATGCCGCAGTGAGCACATCAAACACCGCGCAGGCGAGCGATGCCGTTGAGCTATTACGCAACTTCAACTGGTACCAAATTACCGAAGCGCCGCAGCTGGAAGCGGGACAAAGTTTTGCCACGCAAGAATCCGGGCCAATTTATCACTTGGCTTTAGCAGCAAGCCGTTTTACCCCTATCGATCCTTTTTACAACGCTTTTGGCACATGGCAACTAACACCATGATTCGATTTGCATTGCACGGCGGCGCTGGCGTCATTGAACGCGCTAACTTGAGCTCAGAAAACGAAGTCCAGTTTCGCAGCGAAATGGCGCGCATCTGCGCAGATGCCGTTGTAAAACTACAGCAGGGCGCAAGCGCGCTTGACGTCGTTGAAGCAAGCATTTGTCAGCTGGAAAACTTTGCGTTATTCAACGCCGGGCATGGCGCGGTATTGAATGCAAATGCTGAGGTCGAAATGGACGCTGCCATTATGGATGGCCGCAACCGTGCATGTGGCGCTATTGCGGCGGCGAAGACTCCGAAAAACCCAATCACCTTGGCGCGCGCGGTTATGGAGCAGACTGAGCACGTGCTGATCGTTGGCGCCGGTGCGGATCAATTGGCCGCGAAATTAGGCGTTGCGCAAGCCGAGCTCAGCTATTTCGTCACCGAATTTCGCGCTGAGCAACAGCGACTAGCGGCAAAGTTAGGCAAAGTAACGCTTGATCACGACAGCATTTTTAATGCACCCGTTTTAACCAGCGGCTTAGCTGATCCGCGCGATAAAAAAGGCACCGTCGGCGCAGTGGCACGTGATGCGCACGGCAATTTAGCGGCGGGCACCTCCACCGGCGGTATGACCAATAAAATGCCCGGGCGCACGGGCGATACCGCGATTATCGGTGCCGGCACCTGGGCGGATAATCAAACACTCGCTGCATCTGCCACCGGCCACGGTGAATATTTCATTCGTAACGCCGTGTGCTTCGATATCCACGCGCAAATGCTGTATGGCGGGCAATCTATCGAAGCTGCATCAGCCGCGACATTTGCGCGCGTTGGTAAAATGGGCGGCACTGGCGGGGTGATCGCCATTGACCACAGCGGCCTAATCCACATGCCGTTCAATTCCGAGGGCATGTATCGGGCCTGGTTTGACGGCCAGCAAATGCAGGTCGCGATTTACCAAAATGACTTGCTATAGTTGAATCCTAAAACCCACCCAACGTCATCCGGCGTTGGCGTCATCCCGGCGCACGCCGGGATCCATTTTGAAACCTGCGACCATTCTGCGCTTAAAACCGCTCACCTGAAAAGCCAATGAATCCCGGCCTGCGCCGGGAAGACAATTGGAAGTTCGACGCCATCGCTGTATCTGAATCTAACAGCTAAAACTTTTTGTATCTCCAACTTATGACCTTACGCGCGATTTTGACCGATATTGAAGGCACCACCAGCTCAATCCATTTTGTCCACCAAGTGTTATTTCCCTATTCTGCGAATGCGCTGCCCGAATTCATACGCGAACGGGCACTTAGCCGCGATGTCAAACCCAGCCTAGATGCCGTTGCGGCCGAAATTGGCGTGGCATCGAACGATTTAACAGCCATTATCGACGCCCTTTTGGGCTGGATAAAGTTAGATCGCAAACACACCGCATTAAAAGCACTGCAAGGCCTGATTTGGCAGCAGGGTTATAGCGCCGGTGCATTCAAAGCCCATGTTTACCCAGAAGTTGCCGCGCGCTTGAGCCAATGGAGCGCGTCCGGCTTATTGCTGTATGTGTATTCCTCCGGTTCGATTGCCGCGCAAAAATTGTTTTTTGCGCACTCTGACGCGGGTAACTTGATGCCGTATTTGCAAGACTATTTCGACACCACCAGTGGCCCGAAGCGCGAAGCCAATTCGTACTCAAACATTGCGCGTGCGATTGGTTTAGTGCCGTCTGAAATACTCTTTTTATCCGATATCGAAGCAGAACTTGATGCTGCACGCAGCGCCGGTATGCGCACGACCTTACTTGCGCGCGAAGGTGCGCCATCCGCGTCGCTACACCCTATTGCCACCAATTTTGATGAGATACGCCTGTGAGCCAGCACCCATTAGTGCTTGAATTGATTGACTTATTAGCGCTAGAGCAGCTTGAGGCCGATTTCTTTCGCGGGCAAAGCCGCGATATTGGCACCAAATACGTCTTTGGCGGACAAGTGCTCGGCCAAGCGTTGGCGGCATGCCAGCGCACTGTCACAGCCGACCGCCATGTACATTCGCTCCACGCCTATTTCTTGCGCGCGGGCGATATTGAAGCGCCGATCGTGTATGTCGTTGATCGCTCACGCGATGGCAAAAGCTTTTCCACCCGCCGGGTGACCGCAATCCAGCATGGTCAGCAAATATTTGGCATGGCCGCATCATTCCAAGAGCGCGAAACTGGCATGAGTCATCAGCTCAGCATGCCCGATGTGCCGCCGCCAGAAGATTTGACCGAAGCCGACCCGATCGATGCGCGTTTAATGGAGAAAGTCAGCGCGAAACAGCAGCGCTGGCTGAGTTCCAAAGGGCCGTTTGAGTTTCGGCACGTCTACCCACGCGATGAGCTAAAGCGGCCGAAGCGCCCGGCGTTTCAACATGTTTGGTTCAAATTAGTCGACAAAATCGGCGATGATGAAGTGCTGCATCAAAGCATGCTCGCCTACGCCAGTGATTTTCATTTACTCGGCACCGCGACCTTTCCACACGGCATTTCCTACCTACAGCCAAACGTACAAATGGCCAGCCTAGATCACGCCATGTGGTTTCACCGGCCATTTCGCATCGACGAATGGTTGCTGTATTCCTGCGATAGCCCCAGCGCCGATGGCGCACGCGGGTTATCGCGCGGCAGCATCTATACGCGCGAAGGCGTGCTGGTGGCCTCAACGGCGCAGGAAGGTTTAATTCGGGTTTTACCGGAAGTAGAAGGGTAGGTTTCGCGCGCGGCTCTGCCGCCAGGTGAAATTGCGCACTTCTCGCGCTTTGGACTAACGCCTTTTACGCGGCGTTTCCCTACAATCACCGACTGCGTCAAGCTCCAAATCATTAGCGACGTCGCTGCACCGTTAGAGATATCGCAGGAGCTAAAACAACTACCGCGCGTCGAGCAACGCAGTGATTTTCATTGCGTCACAACTTGGCGGCAAGGAAGCAATTTGCCGCTCGCACACATCCTCAAGACTTGCTGGCATGGCAAACAAAAATCCTTGCCCTAAGCTCAAGCCTAATTGCAGAAGCTGCTTGCGCTGAATTTCGGTTTCGATACCCTCCGCGATCACGTCTAAGCCCAATGAATTCGCCATTAGCACAATCGCGCGCACGATCGCGCTGCTGCCGCCCGCTTCACCGTCAAGCAAGGCATTCACAAACGAGCGGTCGATTTTGATCCCCGACAGCGGGAATCGATGCAGATACGATAGCGATGAATAGCCGGTGCCGAAGTCGTCTAGCAAGGTATGAACACCCGCTTCTTTTAATGCCTGCAAACAGTTTGCAACCTGTTCTGGGTTTTCCAGGAGTACACCTTCGGTTACTTCCAAGCGAACACTTTGTGGCATGACGTTATAGCGCCGCATGAGCGCCAGAAAACGCTCCGCAAAACTTCGATCCCGCAAATGTGCTGGCGAAACATTGACGGTTACATAAGCCCCAGCAAAGGCAACGGCGCTAATGTCGATGCAAACTTGCTCATAAATTTGCCAATCCATCGCTTCTAAATTGCCCGTTTCTTGCGCAACATCGACAAAATCACAGGGCAATAATAATCCGCGCTGTGGGTGCTGCCAGCGCATTAATGCCTCAAAGCCGAGTATTTTTCCATCGCGAATTTGTGCGATCGGTTGATAAAACGGCAAAAATTCATTACGCGGTATCGCGCGGCGCAAATCATTTTCTAGTTCTAGCGCTTTTAAAGCAACTTCGTGCAGCCCTTCGTCGAATAAATCATAGCGCTTACGGCCCTTTGCCTTGGCCCGATACATTGCGACATCGGCGTCGCGCAATAATTCCTCCGGGTTTTGATAACGCCCATCAACAACGGCAATACCGATACTGACTGAGGTGAATAATTCTTTTCCCAAAATGCGAATCGGCGCATCAAATGCACTAATAATTCGATCCGCAACCGAAATTACATCTTTTGGATATTGATTTATTTTAATCAAAATTGAAAATTCATCACCACCCAGACGCGATACTGAATCAGTGTCGTTAATGCACGCGCTAATACGTTGAGCGGCAACTTTTAATAGTTCATCGCCGACTAAATGACCAACGGAATCATTTACTATTTTAAAACGATCTAGATCTAAGAACAGTACTGCAAATAGCTGCGAGGCGTCCTTCTGGTACCTGGCTAATGCTAGATCAAGCTGTGCAAGCAAATGGCTACGATTGGGCAGCCCGGTTAAAGCGTCATGTAAAGTTTCATGCTTAAGCTTCAGCTCCATACGTTCGCGCACGAAAATTTGGGCGCGCAACTCGCTATTTGCATGGGCTAATTCATGGGTACGTTCTTGTACCCGCTGTTCTAATTCAGAATAAGCATTTTTTAATTTCTCATTACCTAAGCGCCGCTCCAGCGCATTCGCGATGTGAAGTGCTACAAAACTGACTAATTCTTCATCTGACTGCCCATAGTGATGTTCGTCGGTGTAACTTTGTAGTGCAATCACACCTTTCACTTTGCCTGCGATTAGTAAAGGCACTCCCATCCAGCTAACTGATTTAGTCCCGGTAACTGTTACTTCACCGGCACGCGCAAGTTCATCTATCTCGCTTCTATTTAAACAAGCTGGCTTTGCAGTTCGAATAATATATTCAGTTAATCCGCGGCCGATCGCTCGTCGAAAATTTATTGCGTCGTGCTCGTCGACCGAGTAGGGAAATTCTAGATATAAACCGTCATCAGAAAGGGTTGCAATATAAAAATTCTTCGCGTGCAGTAGTTTGCCGACTATTTTATGCACCGAGGAATAGAAAAAATCCATCGTTGGGCTGCTTTGACTCACTTCCGCAATTCGAAATAACGCTCGTTGCAGACGTTCGCTGCGCACGCGCACGGTTACTTCGTTTTGTAAAGCCAAAGTCCGCTCGTCAACGCGTCGCTCAAGGTTTTCCTGCGCCTCACGCCGCTGCAGCATGGTCAAAATGTGCTGTGCTACATAGGCTAATAATGCTTGGTCTTTTTCGCTGTACCGATGCTCTGGGAAATAGCTCTGCACCACGACTGCACCCAGCACCGTGCCTTGATCCAACATTGGCACGCCCAGCCAATCCACGCTGTCTGGGCCTAAGCTTTCGTCAGTCGTTAAGTCCAGTGAAGCGCGCACATCGTCAGACGGGCCGCGCACCGGCTTTGCGCTGCGCATCATTGCCAAAGTTAAACTATTGGGCAGGCTGCGCACGTCAATTTTTTCCTGCGTATTGGGGGAATTCCAGTCCACGCTGTCGACAAAATAGATGAAACGAATGGTTTCATCGTTAGGGTCGTAGCGGACAATGAAAAAATTTTCCGCGTACATCAAACGATTCACGATTTGGTGCAGTTCGCGCAACACGTCATCGGTTTCTTTATCCGAATTCGCTAAATCACTGATTGCAAACAATGATCTTTGCAGCCGTTCCGCGCTCGCGAGCCGCTGGATATCAAGTTGAAAGTGCTCCGTTTGTAATACGGACTGACAGCGCAGCGCCAAGTTGGTGAAGTCTCTACGCAGAAGTTTTGCCTGCCCTGTTCCAGGCGCATTTGCATCCATTTCAAAATACAAACACGCCCAGTTCGTATCATTGCTGATCAACATCCGCGCAACCTGTACGCAGTTTTGTGTAGATGCTTTAGCCCTGCCACCTAAGCGCCGCGCCTTTAAAATCAATGACCTCTGCGCGTCATTTAAGGCATCGTGTACGCTTGCAAGGGGCGAAAATTGGCAAAAATCTGGCTCTGAAAACGCGGGCCCCCAGATCAATTTCACGTGCCGCGCGCCCGCTTTCACGAAGTGTCGCGCGGCGGCTTGCGCCAAACCGGGCATGTCTTGCGCCCAAAGTAACACCTGCTCAAATGAGTCGGGCCTACCCAAAATGAGATTTCTGAACGTCATTTCACAACGGTGCCACACTATTTGGCATTCGTCTAGGGCGAGCAAGGGCGAGCAAGGGCGTGTCAGGGTGATTCAGGGTGATTCAAATCGTTAATGCGCCCCGACGCCGCGCCTTTTTCTTTTATCAAACGAACTATCCGCGTCCGCGATGTGCGCTGAGTTTGGCGATTAACTGACCTAAATGCTCCTCCACGGCGATCCGACCGTTGTCGGCCGCATTTAAGCCCGTATAGCCAATGTCTTCACGAAAATTATTGATCGAGGCGCCGGTTGATACCGAGAACGCCTTCACTTCCAAGGTTGCAAGTGTGCGAATGTCGCGCTGACCGTAAAACTCAAGTTCTTGCGAGCCAGTTTTTTGAACCCGCACAATAACCGCAGCGCTAATTCCAGCGCGTTTAGCCGCTGCAAGAATCAATGGCATAGTGCCACGGCCACGCAGCGCGGCTAACGCCGGGAATGCGTCTTCATCGACCACGGTATAACCGCCATCGCGCAGCGCGTCTTCGATCATACTTTCTGCTGCACTTGCTGGCCCAGATTCACCGATGGCGATGACGACGACACGGGGCACCATCGGTGCATTCGCCACGGGTGGGTTCGAAGTGTTGGGGCTAGGTGTATTGGACGCTATACGCGGGTTCAAATCGCGCTTTTCATTGACCGCTTCAATGCGCGAACGCAGCCCGGCCAGCGGTGCACGCGGTGAAGTGTCCACCTCCACGCTAGGTGGCTCTGCGCCCGCCGCTGCGAGCCGCGCGTTTTCTGCTTTGACACGCGCCAGTTCGGCGTTCGCATCCGCAAGTTCGGCGGCTTGATCGGGATTCACTTTTGCCACATCGTCACTGCGGGTCGTAGCGTCCGGCACGTTGGCAGTCGAGCTTGCGCCCAAGCCTTGTGTGTTTTCGCCTGCACTGGTCACGTCCGGGTTGGCAG
>Ga0335394_10006054_pt1 | contig 13637 bp, 13 predicted proteins | sample MAT03_FD_205741 | JGI IMG/M metagenome (GOLD analysis project Ga0335394, IMG submission 205741) | Freshwater microbial communities from Lake Fryxell liftoff mats and glacier meltwater in Antarctica - MAT-03 (spades assembly) (version 2) ...
TTTAGCAATCTTTTTACGTACATTAAATCGATCTTCACCTAAATAAAAACCTGCTGCATCACTCATTTTTCCTTCCGGAGTAAGAACATCTATGGTAGCCAGTCTGTGCTTTTGTCCTAGTTGATAATCATTGATATCATGTGCAGGAGTTACTTTCAGAGCACCGGTACCGAATTCCATAGTTACATAACTATCGGTAATCAATGGAACAACTCTGTTTACCATTGGAACAATTATTTTTTTTCCATGCAAATGTTTAAACCGTTCGTCTTCCGGATTCACACAAATTGCAGTGTCACCCAAAATTGTTTCCGGACGTGTAGTCGCAACCGTTACCCATTCGTCGGTTCCTTCAACTTGATAACGTACATAATACAAAGTAGAATCTACTTCTTTATGAATAACTTCCTCATCCGAAACAGCAGTCATTCCGGCCGGATCCCAGTTTACCATTCGGGTTCCACGATAAATATGTCCTTTTTTGTAGAGGTCAATGAATACTTCAATAACCGCATCCGACAAATCATCTTCCATGGTAAAACGCGTCCGTTCCCAATCGCAGGATGCACCCAGTTTTTTAAGCTGTTCCAGAATAATTCCACCATACTTCTCTTTCCATTCCCAGGCATGACTTAAAAAAGCTTCCCTGGAAAGGTCCTTCTTTTCAATACCTTTTTCACGCAGCATGGCAACAACCCGTGCTTCAGTAGCAATAGAGGCGTGGTCAGTTCCCGGTACCCAAAGTGCGTTCTTGCCAAGCATGCGGGCACGTCTGATCAATACATCCTGAATGGTGTTGTTCAGCATGTGTCCCATATGCAATACACCCGTTACATTGGGAGGCGGAATAACAATAGTATAAGGTTCGCGTTCATCGGGAACGGAACGAAAAAAATTATTCGTTAACCAGTACTGATACCACTTGTCTTCAGTAACTGATGGGTCGTAAGTTTTAGGGATTTCCATAAAGATTTTAAATACAAGCCTCAAATATCCGAATTTATCTCCAACCTCCTCCTATTATGAGCTTTAGTAATAGCTGGAGTTTTGTTTTTATGAAGATGTTTTTAGAAATTATTCTTCTTTATTCACTTCATAATTATGCCCCCGGAACAGAAAATAGTGTTAAATTTGAATCGATGATCTTATGTGTATTTAGTTAATAAATAGTCTTTAAGTAATTGAAATACAAATATTTAGCACTTATTCAACCATAAATAATGCATCTGATTTTTTAATCATTTCCTGATTTTAATCAATATTATGGCCTTTCATTTAAAATTCATAATACATGATTACTTTTGTACCTGTTATTGTTAAAAAGCAGTTAGTCTTTCTTGCAATCACTAACATTTTTATAACGACTCAAAAACGAAAAAAAACAAACAAAAATGAGAAAAAGTATCTACTCCCTTGTAGTTCTGTTTGCAATGAGCTTTACAGCTATTGCACAGGAAGAACAAAAGACAGAAGTGAACAATGACCCCAATGCGGCAGAAATTGTTTTTGAAAAAGAAGTGCATGATTTCGGAACTATCGAGTATGGTGCAAATGGAACTTACGACTTCAAATTCAGTAATACCGGAAAAAGCCCTTTGATCATCTCCAATGCACGTGGATCTTGCGGTTGTACCGTTCCAAAATGGCCTAAAGAACCGGTTGCTAAAGGTCAATCAGGTTCTATCAATGTTCAGTATGATACCAAACGCCCCGGTCCATTTACTAAAACAGTTACCATTTCTTCCAATGCCAAGTCAGCCAACAAGGTGATTACTATTAAAGGAACCGTTTCTCCTGCAGAATCAACCGATGATATGACTCCTGTGAAGAAAGAGAATTCTCTTTCTCCTGTTGAGAAGGCCAAATAACTCTAACCCCCAATTATTTAAACTAAAATAAAGCAAATGAAAAAAATTATTTTAATGGCTGCCATTGCCGTAGCTTCAGTTGGAGTGACCCTGGCACAAGACGCTAAAGTTCAGGTTGCAACTAAATCAGCTGAAACAAAAACAACAAGTGGTGCAGAAATAAAATTTGAAAAAGACGAATTCAATTTTGGTACTATAAAGCAAGGCGACAAAGTAGAATATGCTTTCGAATTTGTAAATTCCGGAAAGGATCCTCTAATTATCACCGAAGCTAATGGTTCATGTGGCTGCACTGTTCCTGAGTGGCCTAAAGAACCTCTCAAAAAAGGAGAAAAAGGGGTTATTAAAGTGACCTTTAATTCAGCAGGTAAAATGGGATTACAGGATAAAACTATTACCATCACTTCAAATGCTGCCAACAGTCCTAAAATTTTGCATGTAAAAGGTAACATCGAACAACCCGCTGCTTCTCCTGAAGCAAGGCCGACTGAGACCCCTCGTAACTAAGTATTCAAGTAGTTTCTGATAAATTTTATAAGTTTGTACCCCCGGCCGTCAAGCCGGGGGTACTTAATTTAACACCAATCCCAACAACCGGATCTGAATTTCGGGGACTAATAAATTTTAAAATCATCCTCAATGCCATCAATAAGCCACAAAGGACAAGAAATGCCGGCGTCACCTATACGCAAATTGATTCCTTTTGCTGAAAAAGCCAAGCAAGAAGGTAAAACAATATTTCATCTCAATATTGGGCAGCCCGATATTGAAACCCCGGAGGTGATGCTTGATGCTGTTAAAAACAACACGCTTAAAGTTATTGAATACAGCCATTCTGCCGGTATCGAATCGTACCGTAAAAGACTGGTGGATTACTACAAAAAGTATAACATCCACCTAAATTATACCGACATCATGGTTACCACCGGCGGATCTGAAGCTATTGAAATAGCTATGATGACATGCCTTGATGCCGGTGATGAAATTATTATCCCTGAACCATTTTACGCAAATTATAACGGCTTCGGCATACAGGCAGGAGTTAAAATTAAACCGATAATTTCGAAAATTGAAGATGGATTTGCCTTACCACCCATTGCTGAATTCGAAAAATTGATCACGCCCTCCACTAAGGCAATCATGATTTGTAATCCGGGTAATCCTACCGGGTACCTCTATACTAAAGCAGAGCTTGAAGCATTGCGTGATCTGGTTAAAAAGCATGATATTTTTCTTTTTGCCGATGAAGTTTACCGTGAATTTTGCTATGATGGCAAAGAATATTTTTCGGTGATGAATTTGGCCGGCATTGAACAGAATGTAGTGCTGATGGATTCTGTTTCTAAACGATACAGTGCTTGCGGTGTTAGAATTGGTGCCCTCATTTCAAGAAACAAACAGGTAATGGATGCAGCGCTCAAATTCGCTCAGGCGCGATTGAGTCCTCCGACCTATGGTCAAATTGCCGCTGAAGCAGCTATCGATACTCCCGATGAATATTTTAAGAAAGTGATTAAAGAGTATGTAGCAAGAAGAGATTATGTTGTTAGTGCACTTAATAAAATGCCGGGCGTTTTTTGCCCCAAACCAAGCGGTGCTTTTTATGTGATTACTCAACTGCCTATCGACAATTCCGATAAATTTTGTCAGTGGCTACTGGAGTCGTTTGAGTACCATAAACAAACTGTTATGCTGGCACCTGCAACCGGATTTTATTCTACTCCCGGTGCCGGCATGAATCAGGTGCGTGTTGCCTATGTGCTCAACCTCGATTCACTTAAAAGTGCCATGAAATGTCTGGAAGAAGCGTTGCTCCAATATCCGGGCCGCACCGAAATGCATTTAAAACCGGGCGCTGAATTAACAGCTTAAAATTTCATCATAAACCAGACTGGCTATAGAGGCATAACTTAAGGGAAGGTATTCGGGTAATTTCTTTATCGAAACCCATTCCGCTTTTTCAATGCCCTCTTCCGCCTGAGGTTTCAGAACCTTTTTATCGGATGTTTCCATCCTAAACCATGATGTTTGTTTGATAACCCATTCACCTTTATTTTGGTAAAGATGATAGGTGCTCTTTAGCTTTTCGGTAATTTGTAAATTGCCTATTCCACACTCTTCTTCTACTTCTCTTTGGGCAGCGGTTTTTACGCCTTCTCCCTTATCAATTTTCCCTTTGGGCAGATCCCATTTCCCTAACCTGAAAATCATCAGTATCTTATCCGATGAATTCGTTTTGTTGACTAATCCCCCTGCTGCTTTGATGGTTCGGAAATGTTTGGTAAATTCCTGAAAATCACGAAATGGTTTTGAAGAAAAAAAGCGAATGTTTCTTTTTAAACCTGATTTTTTAATGACAAGCACCAACTGTTTAACAGAAGTAAATTCCGCCCTTCCGGCTTTAATCTTATGATTTTGAGAAATCAGGCTTTCGAAACTGATTTCTTGGTCGTTAATAAAAACTTTGTACATTTGTTTCATCAGTATGGCAACTACCGCCTCAAATATAGCCGATTTCCTGCTTCAAATCAAAGCCGTGAAATTACAGCCAAAGCAACCCTTCACGTGGGCCTCGGGCTGGAATTCTCCCATTTATTGCGACAACCGCATCACCCTCAGTCATCCCCGCATCCGAACCTATATCCGCCAAGAGTTAGTAAAGGTGATAGATGAAAAATTTGGAACACCCGATATTATCGCCGGAGTAGCTACCGGTGCCATCGCTCATGGTGTGCTGGTTGCCGAAGCCATGGGACTGCCTTTCGTATACGTAAGGGCTACAGCTAAAGACCATGGCAGGCAAAATGTTGTGGAGGGGGAAGTAAGCAAGAACCAATCGTGCGTAGTAATTGAAGACTTAATTTCGACCGGACAAAGTAGTTTGAAAGCGGTGCATGCTCTTCGCGAAAGCGGTGTGCTGGTGAAAGGGATGATTTCGATTTTTAATTATGGATTTGATGTCGCCTCCGAAGCTTTTCGACATGCAAATTGTCCTGTTTATACGCTTAGTACGTATGATATTTTAATTGATCAGGCACTCAAACATGGTTATGTCAATAAGGCCGATCTCGAAAACTTAAAACAGTGGAAATCGGATCCTGCCAACTGGAAATCAGAATAAATTTATATCAAGGTTTAATTTTATATAATGACACGCATTGAAAGTAAACAGGTTGATCTTAATCAAAGCCCGGCCGAAGTATTTAATTTTCTTTCTGACTTTAACAATTATCAAAAGCTGATGCCCGAGCAAGTAGCTGATTGGGTTTCGGATTCCAATACCTGTTCTTTTAACATCAAAGGAATGGCCTCGCTCGGGATGGCAATGGAATCGAAAACTCCCCATTCAGAAATTAAAATCAAACGCAATGGAAAAGCACCTTTCGATTTTTTTCTGATTTGTAATATTGGTAAAGGACCATCAGAAAATACATCTACATTAAATCTTTATTTTGATGCCGATTTGAATCCATTTCTTAAAATGATGGCTGAAAAACCACTTACTAATTTCTTGAATTTATTAGTGACTAAGTTTCAAGAAATTTCCAAAAATCCTGCGTGATCTTCACTTATCTCATCTGATTTGTCGTTGTGAATTAAAAATTCTGCATGGTGATGTCGGAAAATAATTATTTATAATGCATGATTAATTTTCTGACTAAAAACCCTCCCTGTACCCTCTGTGCCTTAGTGTCTCTGTTTTAAATAGTCCCTCCACCAAACTCTCCACCACACACAATCGGGTCGGTAGTGTCGCTGCAAAATAAAACACGGAGGCACGGAGACACGGAGGAACACAGAGAAATCATTTTCAAATTGATAATCTATTGTATTCACCACACACAATCGGGTCGGTAGTGTCGCTGCAAAATAAAACACGGAGGCACGGAGACACGGAGGAACACAGAGAAATCATTTTCAAATTGATAATCTATTGTATTCACTAAACACAATCGGGTCGGTAGTGTCGCTGCAAAATAAAACACGGAGGCACGGAGACACGGAGGAACACAGAGAAATCATTTTCAAATTGATAATCTATCGTATTCACTAAACACAATCGGGTCGGTAGTGTCGCTGCAAAATAAAACACGGAGGCACGGAGACACGGAGGAACACAGAGAAATCATTTTCAAATTGATAATCTATCGTATTCACTAAAATCCCTCCTTGCACCCTCTGTGCCTTAGTGTCTCTGTTTTAAATAGTCCCTCCACCAAACTCAAAAACGACAATCTCAATAAAAATACTTTTCAAAAATTTTCTAAAAAATAAAACTCACTTCTTTATTCATAAACAAAGAAGTGTTGCCTTCATCATCGGTTATTTGGAGTTTTCCTTCGGCATTTACGCCTTTAATAGTTCCCCAAAACTTTTGTCCTTTGGATTCAAATTCTGACCTTTTTCCGTTTCTGAAAAGTGAATTACTATATTCTTCATTCAATTTTTTAAAATTTGAAAGCCGTAGCACACTATACCATTTTTCGACTGAAGAATTAAGTTCTGATAAACATTTTTTTAGATCGAAATCACGTTGCGCGACCATTTTCAGGGAGGTGGCCTGTGGACTATACATCTCAAAATTTGTTTGGTTGATGTTAATACCCATCCCTATAATAGAATGTGTGATCTGATTACCCCGTATAGAATTTTCAACCAATATGCCGGCTATTTTTTGGCCGTCGGTGATTACATCATTCGGCCATTTTATGTAAGTTTCTGCCGGAATCATTTTACGGATAAATTCGGTAACCGCAAGCGCAATGGCTTGATTTAATGCAAACTGATCGGCGATTTTTAAAAAATTCGGATATAATATATAACTGATAATTAAGTTCTTACCACTTTCACTCTCCCAACCGGACCCCCTTTGCCCCCGTCCTGCTTTTTGAAAGTCAGCCATTATGACAGTGCCTTCTTCCGGGATTTCGAGATGTAACAATCGGGCCGCATAACTGTTGGTAGAGTCAGTTTCGGCCAAATGGATAGTACGCATTCCGGCTTTAAATCCAATCATGTTTTATAATCTTGAGCAAGAGTTTGGTCAGTACCATATAAAAAATTACTATTTTTGTACAAACATAGGTAAACTAGCTGAATGGGTAAAGTGAGCAGGCTTCCAAAGGAGCAATTAGTAGAAGATAGTTCAACTATTCTGGTTGAAAGTGTAGTAAAAGGAATTCAGGAAAAAAAAGGTCATGATATAGCTGTTTTAGATCTCAAACCCACCGGAAATGCCTTGGCCGATTTTTTCATTATCACTCACGCCGATTCATCTACTCAGGTTGATGCCATAGCTAAATCCGTAGAAGCAGAAGTTGAAAAACATACCGGTGAAAAGCCCGTCTTCAAAGAAGGATATACCAATGCTGAGTGGATTTTACTTGATTATATTAATGTTGTGGTTCATGTTTTTATGAAAGAACAACGCGATTTTTATGGAATTGAGCGTTTCTGGGCCGATGCCGATGTCACAAAAATTAAGTGAACTTAATCTACTTACGGTTGTTTAAATATAACTTTAATGCCGAAAAACTGCCAAAACGGCTGATGGCACACATATTGACTGTTGAAATTAAATTAATTAGGAGAATCATTAGAAATGTCAGATAACCAGTCTACGGAACCCAATAACGAGAGCAAGAAGCGCTCTATGAATCCTTTGAACAAAATCCCGAAACCGGGTGGTTCCAAGTTCAACTTTAACTTTTATTGGATTTATGCCATTTTGCTCATCATCATTGTAGGTGTTCAATTGTTTGGCGTTGGCAATAAACCTCGCGAAATTACCTGGATGCAGTTTGAAACTGAAATGTTGAAAATACATGAAGTGGAACGACTCGAGGTAGTGAACAAAGAACGTGTGAATGTTTACATCAAAAAGGATAAATTACAACTCGAAAAATATAAACCCGTTGCCAGCAAAACATTCAGTAATGCAGAAAACGAAGGCCCGCATTTTTATTTTACCATAGGGGATGTTGGAACTTTTGAAAAGAAAATTGAAGAAGCGCAGAAGGAATATGCTGATGCAGATATTGTGAGCGTGAGCTACAACAATAACGATAAAAGTTATTGGGATTTTATTATCGGTTGGTTCCTTCCAATCATTTTGCTGGTTGCCGTTTGGATTTTCTTCATGCGTCGTATGGGTGGTGGAGGTGGTGGAAGTCAGATTTTCAATATCGGAAAATCAAAAGCTACTCTCTTCGACAAAGACATGCATGTTAAAGTAACTTTTAACGATGTTGCAGGTCTTGAAGAAGCAAAAGTGGAGGTGATGGAAATTGTGGATTTCCTTAAAAATCCTAAAAAATATACCTCTTTAGGAGGAAAAATTCCGCGCGGAGCCCTTCTCGTTGGCCCTCCCGGAACAGGAAAAACTCTTTTGGCTAAAGCGGTAGCCGGTGAAGCACAGGTACCGTTTTTCTCCTTGTCGGGATCCGATTTCGTGGAGATGTTTGTAGGTGTTGGTGCCAGTCGCGTGAGAGATCTCTTCCGTCAGGCTAAAGAAAAAGCACCGGCTATAATTTTTATTGATGAAATTGATGCCATCGGTAGAGCCAGAGGAAAAGCCCCCTCTTTTAGTGCCAATGATGAAAGAGAAAGCACGCTTAATCAGCTTCTTACCGAAATGGATGGATTTGGTAGCAATAGCGGTGTAATTATATTGGCTGCTACCAACAGGGCCGATGTCCTCGACAGAGCGCTCTTGCGTCCCGGACGTTTCGATCGTCAGATTTATGTGGAATTGCCCGATTTGAATGGCAGAAAAGAAATTTTCCTGGTCCACCTCAAACCCATTAAAATTGACTCATCTGTTGATATTGATTTTCTTGCTCGCCAGACACCCGGATTTTCAGGTGCCGATATTGCAAACCTTTGTAACGAAGCTGCCTTAATTGCCGCAAGGAATAACAAATTGTCAGTTGATAAAGACGATTTTCTTGCTGCTGTAGATAGAGTGATTGGTGGTTTAGAAAAGAAAAATAAAATTATCTCTCATCACGAAAAGCAGGTTATTGCCTATCATGAATCCGGACATGCTACCGTAAGTTGGTTGCTCGAACACGCACATCCACTTATTAAAGTTAGCATAGTTCCAAGAGGAAATTCGTTGGGTGCCGCCTGGTATTTACCGGAGGAAAGACAATTAACCACCACCGAGCAAATTATTGATGAAATATGTGCTGCGTTGGGCGGAAGAGCTGCTGAAGAAATTGTTTTTGGACAAATTTCCACGGGTGCTTTAAGCGATCTTGAAAAAATTACCAAACAGGCTTATGCTATGGTAACCATTTTTGGTTTGAACGAAAAAATCGGAAATATCAGCTACTACGATTCTTCAGGAAATCAAGATTACGCTTTCACTAAACCATATAGCGAAAAAACAGCTCAGATTATTGATGAAGAGGTGAGTAAACTCATTGAGACCTGCTACACCCGTACTAAAGGCATTTTGATTAAGCACCGTAATGAACTGGATAAACTCGCAATGTACCTCCTCGAAAAAGAAGTTATCTTTAAAGAAGATCTGGAGCTGATTTTTGGCTTACGACCGTTTGAAGCCGAAGTTCCGGCATCAACCGCTCACACGATTCCTCGAATGATCAGTAAGAATGGTAATGGTCATCATCCTGAAAAGGAAGCTGAGGAAAAGCCTGTAAATGACCAGCCGGCTGTATAACAAAATTATTTTTTTTATATTTGGGGATGCAGGAAAGTACGACCAGGGAAAAGGTACTTAAGAAAATCCGGAGCGCGCTGATCTCAAAAACAGCCAATCCGTATCCTAACCTGGATTTTGACAGTCCTGTATTCCGTATGAACGATGAGGTACCAGAATTAATTTTTGCCCAGTCATTTAAAGAAGCCGGCGGACAGTTTGTCTTCTGTAATAACATGCTTGAATTTGCTGAGGGGCTGCTTAACCTGGCTCAAAGTAAAAACTGGACTGAATTATTATGTGTTGAAGCGCCTCTTTGGAAATTTCTCGAACAATGTGAATTTCCTCTCAACAACGATCCTGCCTCAGTAACTTCTACACATGCTTCGGTTACTCTTTGTGAGTGCTTGGTGGCACGAACAGGTAGTATTATGGTTTCATCAGCTCAAAGTTCCGGAAGAGGTATTCCCGTTTACTCGCCCGTGCACGTAGTAGTTGCTTTTCCCGATCAGTTTGTGGATGATCTTAAAGATGCTTTTAATTTTTTAAAGCTTAAATATAAAGATAATGTCCCTTCTTCAACTACTTTCATCACCGGGCCGGGTAAGACTGCCGACATCGGAAATGAGGTGATCACTGGAGCTCAAGGACCTTCAGAGGTATATCTTTTTTTGGTGGATAAAACCGAGTGGTAATAGTATGGAACCGAACGAGCCCGATTTTGTGATGGTATATTCCAATCCTCTTCCTCATAAAATAAATATTGTAAAGGCTGTTCTCGAAGATAATCAAATCAAATCGTATGAAGTGAATAAGAAAGATTCTTCCTATATTTTTATTGGCGACATAGATTTATATGTGAATGAAAAAGATGCGGTGCTTGCCCGATTCCTCATTAAAACAAACGAGCTTTGAATAATTTTGTCCAACGTGCCATCACAGGTTTAAGTTTTGCTGCCGTAATGGTGCTCGCAATATTGCTGAGTCCTTGGAGTTTTATCGGCATCTTTTTTATAATTTCTACTTTGGGTATTTTGGAATTTTATAGACTTGTAAAATCAGATAACACACATCCCCAAACGTTAGTAGGATTAATTTTTTCACAAATATTGTTTATCATTTTCACGCTGGCACTTTGGAAAAATTCAAGTATGGAATGGATGTTGATTTCAATACCTATGGTGGCAGCAATTTTTATTGTTGAACTTTACAGAAAAAAAGAACATCCGTTTCAAAATATTGCCATTACAATTACGGGAATCATTTACCTTACTTTACCTGTTTTATTGATAATAAAAATTGCATTCGGCTTAACACCCGGCGATGCAGTTCCCTATCATGGAGGAGTAATTATGGGATGTATACTTTTGATTTGGGCAAGCGATACCGGCGCCTATATGATTGGATCAAAATTTGGAAAGCATCGTTTGTTTGAACGGATATCTCCTAAAAAATCGTGGGAAGGTTTTTTTGGCGGAATGCTCGTAGCTCTGCTTGCTGCCTGGTTGGATTCCATATGGTTTCCTGTTTTAACACTTATGGAGTGGATGATAATTTCGGTCATAGTAGTGGTGACCGGCACACTCGGCGATCTTGTTGAATCGATGCTAAAAAGAAGTATTGGTGTGAAAGATTCCGGAAATATTTTGCCCGGCCACGGTGGAATACTCGATCGCTTTGATGCATTGCTGATCTCGATCCCTTTTGTTTTTTTCTACCTCTTCCTTATTGGGAAATTTGCGTGAGATTGAGATAATAAATTATTTGCGGTTTTAGTCGTGGCGGTACAGTCGAGGCGAAAAAAAAGAACACGGAGGCACTAAGACACGGAGGTCATAGAGAGTTTTAAGGGGAAAAATATATTTCGCTTTGAATATAAACTCTCCGCGTTACTCCATGTCTCCGTTCCTCCATGTTAAATAGTTCCTCCACCACACCCACCACCACACCCACCACCACACCCTCCACCAAACCCTCCACCACACCCTCCACCACACCCTCCACCAAACCCTCCACCACACCCTCCTCCAAACCCTCCACCAAACTCACAAAACCTATGTTTCCTATGTCCCTATGTGGTTCAAAATAGACCCTCCACAAAAAATTCACTCAAAAGGAAGCGCTTCACCACACCCACCACCAAACCCACCACCAAACCCACAAAACCTATGTTTCCTATGTCCCTATGTGGTTCAAAATAGACCCTCCACAAAAAATTCACTCAAAAGGAAACCCTCCACCACACTCTCCACCAAACCCATCAAACCTATGTTTCCTATGTCCCTATGTGGTTCAAAATAGACCCTCCACCAAATCCTCCACATTTAATGATTCAGAGAACTTCACTCAAACGGCAGCACCTCACCCTTCTCAGATTTCTGCACCACATCAGCCATAAATGCTTTCAAGTCGCTATCATATTGTTCTATAAAAACTTTAGAAAAATCATCCTGCTTTTTGCGATACCTCAAAAACGACATGAAATCGGTATTATTCGGCAACCCATTTTTTACAAAATCATGCTTGTAACGTTGCGGTGAATGAAAATTTAAGTTCCCTAATCCGAGCATGATATCCGCAATCTTCTTAAATTTTAAATTCGCTTTTTCTTTAGTTGATAGAGTAGGGGAGAAGGACTTATACAAACTATCGAGACTACGTGCACTCAGCATCATGTAGCCGCTGTAGGTCTCTTCATCATCAAGATAATTTCTAAACTTAATACTCTCTTCACTACCAACACCAAATTTAAAATTCAAAAAACGTTCAGCACCTTTTTCTCCTATGAACGTAGCAAAATTTTCGTTAAAGTCGACGCTACTTTCCAAGTAAATTGTTGTGTGAGTAAGTTCATGAATAATGAGATCGGCAATTCGTCCGGGGCCACGTTTTAAAATATTAGATAAAACGGGATCGGTAAAATAGCCCAGTGTAGACCATGCTGAGGGCGAGTAAATATCCGTTTCATAACCTTGCTGCCTAACCAATAATTCCTCTTTTTTAGCTCGATGCTCTTTAAAAAAGCCTTTATAACTCACCTCACCAACAAAGGGGAAGTTCCATTTTTTTGCTTCCAGACTGTAGGGTTTACATCCGGTTACCACCCACATAAGAGGTTTATCTTTTTGATCGTAGAAAGTCGTATAATTATCAGAGTTTTTAAGTCCAAGTGAATCCATGGCAAAGCGACGAATTTCCTCTACCAACAGCAATTTTTCCTTCACCACCTTATCTGTTCCCGGGTTGTTTATCACCTCCGCAACCGGTACTGTTTTACACAAAATTTTAAGCTGACCGTTAAGCTGTCCTACCCCATAAAAAACCAGCTTATAATTCCACAAAGCAAAAACCAACACCACAAAGCAAACGAATTTTAAGAAATTCAAAATGTTCTTTTTCATGGTTCTATGAATTAGTAAAAAACAAAGATAAACGAAAAATTAGTTTATTAGTTTATTGGTTTACTTTGTCCTCCGAGGCTCTAAGAACATTTTATTTTATTACTAATATTGTCAAGAGCGTAGGGGGATTAACCTGCCTGGCCATGATGGCTTGTGCTTTTATGGGCCTGCCCGGCCATAGTAACGAGAGTCAGTTACCGGTAAATAGTGATCAGTATCCAGTAAAATATGAGAGTGAGCACAGAATCATTTTGTATTTCTATTCTCATTTCGAAAAATTGCTGTACGCACGCCATGCTTGGCGTCAGGGATAAACATGAGTGAGAGAATTTTTGCATAACCCCAGCTTTCAAGCTGGGGTAAAAAACAAACACAAAAACCTCCCGCACGAAAAACAACAAAGAACGATAAAACACCACACGGGAAGCCGGCGAAAAACAGAATGAGAATGAGAGGCAGAATGAGAACGGAAGTGGGGAAATTATTCTTACATAAAACCTTTTGCATAACCCCGGCTTTCAAGCCGGGGTAAAAAACAAACACAAAAACCTCCCGCACGATACACATCAAAGAACAACAAAACACCACGCGGGAAGCAGGCGAAAAACAGAATGAGAATGAGAAGCAGAATGAGAACGAAAGTGGGGGTATTGTCTTCGTACATAAAACCTTTTGCATAACCCCAGCTTTCAAGCTGGGGTA
>Ga0335394_10006060_pt1 | contig 13635 bp, 8 predicted proteins | sample MAT03_FD_205741 | JGI IMG/M metagenome (GOLD analysis project Ga0335394, IMG submission 205741) | Freshwater microbial communities from Lake Fryxell liftoff mats and glacier meltwater in Antarctica - MAT-03 (spades assembly) (version 2) ...
GGTGTCACTCCTGCCGGGGAACTACACCGTCCGCGCGGCCGTCGAGCGAGCGGGGCGGGTGCCGGTGCCGGCGGCGTTCGTGGTTCAGCCGGACGAGCCGGCGCGCGTGAAGGTGGCGCTCGTCGGCCAGGTCGCCGCGGTCACGAAGGCGCACGGCGGCTCGGTGACGGGCGTGGCCGTGGTCCGCGACGGAACCGGGTTCGCCGTGCTGTCGGCTTCACTCGACCGGACGGTGCAGCGGTGGGAGCCGGGGAAGGGCGACCCGCGGCACGCCCGACTGTCGGCCCCGGGCGAGTGCCTGGCGGCGACGGCCGACGGGGCCGTGGTGCTGACCGGCGGCGGGAGCAAGCAGCGCGACCCGCTCGGCATTCGCCTCGAACGGTGGGACGGCCGCACCCTCGCCGCGGTCGGCGACCCGCTCGCCGGGCACGGCCGCATCGTGAAGGTGCTCGCGGTCTCGGCCGACGGGCGCTACGCGGTGTCGGCCGACGCCGACGAGCTGTTCGTGTGGAACCTCCGCGGCGGCGATCCGGTGCGGCTGCCAACTAAGCTCCGGGTAACGTCCGCGGCATTCGAGCCCGACGGGCACCGCGTGCTGACCGGCGACGAGGCCGGCGCCGCGACCCTCCGCGACGCGGCCCGGCCGGAACCGTCGCTGCGGGTGTTCGCGCCGCCGGGCGAGAAGCCGGCCGCGGTGAAGGCGGTCGCGGTCCGGCCCGACGGGTACGCGACCGGGTGCGAGGACGGCTCGGTGTGGCTGTGGGACAAGGCGTTCCACCCGAAGCGGGTGGCGACGCCGGGTGAGGTGCTGGCGCTGGCCGTGTCGCCCGACGGCCGGCGGGTGTTGGCCGCGGGGGCGGACGGGGCCGTGAGGCTCGTGTCCGTGCCGCGCGGGGAAGTCGTGGTCACGCTCGCCGGGCACGTCGGCCGCGTCCGCGGGGTGGCCTTCACCCCCGACGGCCGCGGCGCCGCGTCCGGCGGCGAGGACCGCACCGTCCGCCTGTGGCGGCTGCCGTTCGAGTAGGGTTCGAGTTTCGTCCGGGGTCGCGCCCCACGCCCCGCCGCCGGGAGGTCCGGCGGGCGGCCGTGGAAGGTACGCCCCCGCCTCCGAGGAGAAGCCGATGATCCGTTCGCGTCACATGCTCGTCGCCGCCGTCGTCGCGGCCGCGGTGTCCGGGTTCACCCCCGTCGCGGGGCAGGACAAGGCGGCGACGACCGCCAACCTCGTCGGCGACCTGGCGCTCGCGGCCCAGCTCGCCGAGCTCGGCCGCGGCGGGTTCAACGAGCGCGACGGGCTGAGCACGAAGACCCCGTCGCCCGAGGCGCTGGTCACCGCCGGCGGGCTGCTGCTCCGCACGCACAAGCTCGCCGGCGGGAAGATGGGCGCGATCGAGGACGCCCCGAAGGAGGGCGGCAAGGCCGCCGACGCGGTGCCGCTCGACAAGCAGGCCGAGGCGCTGTTCGACGAGGCCCGCGCCGCCGCCGGGACGAACAGCAAGGCGATCGAAGCGCTGATCGAGGCGGTGTCGAAGCGCGACTACGACCGCGGCTCGGTCCAGGGGCCGAGCAGCACCACCCGGACGCTGAACCCGGGCGAGACGCACACGTTCAACTTCAACTTCCACGTCGGCCAGCCGGCGGCGGTGTCGATGACGAGCACCGGCCCGGCGAAGATTCAGTTCGACCTGACCCACGCGGGCAACGGCGGCAGCCTGCTGTCGATCAAGGGGCACAACGCGAACTACAACTGGACGCCGCAGCGGGCGAAGGACAACGTCCGCAGCTTCACCGTCACGCTGAACAACGGCGGCGCCCGGGCGACGACGTATACGCTGAACAAGAACTGACGCACACGCCGGCGAGCCGACCGCCGTGAGGCGGCGGGTGACGTTCTTCACCCGCCGCCTCACGGCGGTCGGCTCGCCACCCCCGACCCACCCGTCGCGCGGAGCCACTCCCATGTCCCGCACCCTGGCCGTCCTCCTCGCACTCGCCGCCGCGGCCGGCGTGTCGCAACTCGACCACGGGCACGTCGCCGCGCAGGACAAGAAGACCAAGAAGACCCCCCCCGCCCCGCCCGGCGAGGCGGCGGACGACCTGGCGAAGGTGCTGCCGGTGTTCGACCCCGGCACCCACACCCGCCCCATCCTGGCGATGGGCTTCACCCCGGACGCGGCGAAGCTCGTCACCGTCGGCCGCGACTACACGGTGCAGGTGTGGGGCACCGCGACCGGCGAGCGGCTCGACGTGTTCCGCCTCCCCGGGTACGGCCACGAGAAGGGCTTCAACCCCGGCCAGTGGAGCGTCGCGGCCGTGTCCGCCGACGGCACCCGCGCCGCCCTCGGCGGCGAGGCGAAGGCGCTGGCCGTCGAGGAAGGCGACGCGGTCACCACGCGCCTCGTGTTGCTCGACATCCCCTCCCGCACGATGCGGCGCGTCCAGATTCCCGGGAACACGTACAAGGTCGAGGCGCTGGCGTTCGCCCCCGGCGGCGACGCCCTCGCCGTCGTCATCGACCGCGGCAAGAAGGAGTCGGCGCTCGTCGTCGTCGGCGGGCTGACCGACCGCCTCGCCGCGGCCGGGGCGGGGAGCGTGTCCGTGAAGGACTGCCCGAATGTCGGCACGCCGCACGCGAAGGGGGTGGACGTACTCGCGTTCTCGCCCGACGGGAAGAGGCTGCTCGCCGGCGGCCTGGACCACGTCGTCAGCCTCTGGGACGTGCCGGCGGGGGCGGCGCCGCGGCCGGCGCTGGCGAAGGAGGTGCCGACCGACGGCAGGAGCTACTCGCTCGCGTGGGCGCCGGACGGCCGGCGGTTCGTCGTGTTCGGGAACGACGCCGACGGCCGCAAGGGGCGCGGGCTGGCCCTCCACGACGACACCGGGGCGCTCGTCCGCCGCTGGCCCAGCGCCGACATCGGGGTGGGCAACCCGCAGACCTCGCAGGTCCGCTCGATCGCCTTCCTCGGCCCGGACGGCGTGTACCTCGTCTCGAACGGGTACGACCCCGGCGACGCCTTCTCCCCGTTCACCGGCACCCGCACCGCGCGGTTCGACCTGACGACCGGGAAGGCCACGCCCCTCGGCGGGTACCCGACCCAGATGGCCCACACGATCGGCGCCGCCGCCGCGAACGGCAAGCTCGTCGCCGCGACGACCGACGGGAACACCGACATCGTCATCTCCCGGCCCGAGTCCGGGGCGCCGGTCGTCCGGTGCGGGGCGCGCGTCCCGGTCCCGTTCAACGTCGGTTGGGCGGCCGACCCGGCCGCCCCGGGGTTCGCCTGGGGCGAGGAGCGGCGGGGGGGCAAGAAAGACGCGACCACGGCCGGCCTCGCCGCCGGGTTCGACCTGCTCAAGGTCGAGCCGGTCGGGGCGGTGGCGGGCGCGAAGTACCTCCCCGCGCTGCGGAAGCACGACGGCTGGTCGCTCGACGCGGTCCGCGGGCCGACCGGCGCCCTCCAGACGTGGGTGACCCCGCCCGGGAAGGCCGAGGGCGTTCGCATCCCCGGTTCCACCGTGAACCGCGGGCGGACGCTCGTCCCCGTCCCCGGCGGCCCGCCGCGCGTCGCGTTCGGCCAGAACTTCCCCGAGGTCGGCGACCAGAAGTGGCTGTTCGGCGCCGACGGCACCCGCCTCACCCGCCTCCTCCCCGACGCGAGCATCGTCAGCGACGTGGCCGCCTCGCCCGACGGCCGGTACGTGGTCGCGCCCACCGGCACCCCGCGCATCACCGTCCACCGGACCGACGGCACGCCCGAGCCGTTCCTGTCGTTCGCGCAGCTGAACGGCGAGTGGGTGTGCTGGACGGCCGAGGGCTATTACGCGGCGAGCCCCGGCGGCGAGAAACTGTTCGGGTTCGCGGTCAACAACGGGCCGAACGCGCTGGTGACGTTCCACCCGGCGGACCGGTTCGCCAGGCACCTCCGCCGCCCGGACGTGATCCGCCTCGCGGTCGAGAAGGGCTCGGTGAAGGCGGCGCTGGAGGCGCTCAACGCGAAGGCGCCGGCGGTCGAGTCGATCCTGCCGCCGGACGCGCGGCTGTCGCTGGTCGGCGAGCCGGCGGCGGGGCGGGTCAAGGTGCGGGCGAAGGCCGAGCCGCGCGGCGTCGGCAAGCCGGTGCTGGCGATGCGCGTACTCCTCGACGGCCGGCCGCTGCCGAACGGCGCCGGCGTGTGGACGCCGGGGCCGACCGAGGCCGAGTTCGAGGTGGACGTGCCGCCCGGCCCGCACGAGCTGAAGCTGCTCGCCCGCAGCGCCGACGGGTCGGCCGTGTCCGAGGGCGTGGTCGTGCGCGGGGTGAAGGCCGGCGGCCCGCCGCAGACGCTGTTCCGCGTGTGCGTCGGCATCGACGCCTACGACCAGTCCGGCCTCAAGCTCTCGACGGCGGCGAAGGACGCCCGCGACGTGTTCGACGCGCTCGGCCGCCACTGCGTCGGCCCCGACAACCGCTACGCCGCCGCCGCGGGCGAGCTGGTCCTCGACAAAGACGCGACGCGCGCCCGGGTGAAGCAGGTGCTGGAGGAGACCGGCCGGAGGGCGAAGCCGGGCGACCTGATGGTCGTGTTCTTCGCCGGCCACGGCGTCAAGAAGGGCGACTTCTACTACCTCCTCACCCGCGAGTCCGACCCGGCCGGCGAGCTGAAGGGGGCGGCGCTGTCGGGCGACGACCTGCGTGCCGCGCTGGCCGGGGTCGAGTGCCCGGTGCTGCTGGCGCTGGACGCCTGCCACTCGACCGGCGCGGTGCCGTCGCTCCGCAACGGGGCCGACGACCTGACGCGCGACCTGACCGCCGACGCGGTCGGCGTGACGGTGTTGAGCGCCGCGATGGCGCACGAGACGGCGGGGTCGTCGGCGGGGAACGGGCACTTCACGGCCGGCCTGCTGAAGGGGCTGGCGGCGGGGGCGGGCGTGCCGTTCGACCCGTACGAGCGGGCGCTGTACGTCCACCACCTGTACTCGGTGGTGTTCTCGGAGGTGCGCCGCGCCACGAACGGGCGGCAGAACCCGTTCCTGAACATGCCGTGGACGGCCCCGCCGCTGACCGTCCGCGACGTGGCCCCGTGACCCCCGCACGGGCGAACGCCTTAACCCAACACGCGCATGACGCGCCACGCGAGGATCAGCGCGATCGCGGTCAGGTGGTAGGCGGCGAAGACCAACAGGATCATGATCGGCCACGCGAGGACCGAGGCGACGTCCTCCTGTTGGTCCTCGCCACACATCCCCAGCGCGATGAGCCCCACGAACGCCAGGCCGCCGCACAGGAAGAATTTCTTGATCCGCCGGCCCAGGACCGACCCCCCCGCCGGCGGACCCTCTTGCGACGACGAGTCCGAGGACTCGACCGCGAAGGTGTGGGTGTTGCGCACCTCCACGATTCTCTTGCGGTTGATCCACGCGGACACCAGGCCGATGACGGCCGCGAGGAACCCGAGTAGTTCCTTGTGCGCCAGTACTTGCTCCATGTCCCTCGGCCTCTCGAACAACGTGTCGGTGATCGAACAGGGTCTCGGTGGTCCCGCCGGTATCGGCACGGCACCGGAAGCGAATCACACTCCGCCGACAGGCGTCGTGCCGGTTTCCGTGTGGTTGGTCGGCGTACCACGACACACGGCTTGTACCAGGAACGCGATTCCGCCGGCCGCGCTGCCGCCGGCGAGAAACCCGCAAACGGCGCCCCTCACGTACGGGAAGACCACGAGAACGGCGGCGACGCCGAGCCACAGGATCAACCCGCCGAAGACGGCGAGTACGAGGAGAACGACGACGCAGCCGGCCTCCTCGAGCGCGGCGAAGATCGGACCGAAGACGAGAAGCACCGAGAAGACGCCCGCGACCCAGCCGGCGGCCTTCGACTGCACGACGAGACCGAACAGCGGGATCGACGAGGCCAGGTCGAAATGGATCGCGAAGCCCCCGCCGGCCGTCCCCAGAACGGCACCGACGAGAGCCCAGAGGGCCGACTTCCGTGACAGGAAAACCAGGCGATTCCAGAGGGCGTTCACGGGTGTCATTCCAGACCCAGTACTTTCAAGTTCGGCGTGGTGTCGGGGTTTTCAGGCCGAAGGCCTGACAGCCCTCAGCCCAGGGCAAGGTGCGCAGCACCGCCGCCCTGGGTCGGCGACACGAATCACCCCGCAGGCTGAAGGCCTGCCAGCCGGCTGGCAGGCCTTCAGCCTGCACGGCCCTTCGCCCCGCGTACCCAGGGCGGCGGGCCTTCGGCCCTTGCCCTGGGCTGAGGGCTGTCAGGCCTTCGTCCTGAAAACCCTGGATCACGTCCACGTCGAACTCGAAACCACTGACATCGGGTTGAATCGTGACCGTCCGGCTCCGCGGCGCGAAGCCGGACGGTCACGGATGAAGACGATCCGGTGTCACCGCCGGTGCCGGTCGCCCCCCGCCGGGACCGCTACTTCGTGACGGGCTCCTTGAGCTCGATGTCCACCTCGACCTCCCGCTCCGAACTGAACCAGAGCTCCACCCGCAGGGGGTCTTCGTTCATCACCCTCAGTTCGATCTCGCCGGGGTCGCCGTGCCGGACCCGGATGAGCCGGACGTTGTCCGTGAGCTTCCAGTGGCGAACGTCGTTCGTCCTCTTGTTCACGATCATCAGCACCGGGATGTCCCGCGGCGGCAGTCCGACCCCCGGCTCGCCGTCGAAGATGCTCGCCAGGATCGCTCGGGAGTCGATCCCCCAGGCCTCCGACTCCTTCATCAGGAGTTCGAGCCCGATTTTGCCCGACGAGTAGATGAGCTTCGCGTGGACGCGCTTGAGCTGGACGACGGCCCGCGGGGGAGCCTGCCCCTTCCCCTTGTAGCCCTGCTCGATCTTGTCCCAGAAGGCGTAACCGGCCACGAGTCCGACGAGCAGCAAAAACCCCGCGACCGCCCCGATGGCTTTCATCCGTTCTCCTCGTGATGGTGCGGGGGCTCCGAACCGGTCGGTGCCCGCCCGGGCGTGTCACCCGGGGCGGTCACTTGTCGTCCTTGTCGTCCGGCGGGCCGACGTGCTCGCGGAACAGCAGCCACACCTCCAGCGCCCGCTCGGCCGTCACCTTGGCGCTGATCTCGCGCTCGACCAGCTCCCGGATCGACTTCGGCAGCGCCGCGACGTTCTTCTTCATGTACAGCCGCAGCGGAAGCACCGCCAAGTCGGCCCCGTCGCCGGGTCGCACCCTCGACGTGTAATCCCCGATCACGAAGATGTCGTCGATCGGCAGCCCCTCGAACGTGCCCTTGTGGTTGAAGTTGAACGCCAGCTTGGTGGTGTGCACCACCTCCTTGCCCTTCTCCTTCACCGCCCAGGTGAACGTGTACGGCAGCCGGAACCCGGCGGGCGTGGCCACCGGCCCCTCGCAGGCGCACGCCGTGTACTTCTTGACGCTGACGTGCGCCACCCGCCAGATCCGCTTGGTCTCGACCTCGATGAACGCCTTGGCCTTCGACACGGCCGCGGGGTCCGGGTCGGCCGCGCACGGCGGCGCGGCCGTCAGGAGGACGATCCCGGCGGCCGCCATCGTCATCAGGCTCACTGGGCGAAGCACGTTCGCACCCCCGCCGCTGAACGGATTGCGTCGGTACGCCCCCAGCGGCGCGGGCGGCCGACCCCCCGACTTCCCGGGCACCAAGTACATCCGAATCGCGGGGCGAATTCCGCAATCGGGTGGGAAAAATTGTTGCACCCCGCGCCGTGCCGCGTCCATGATGGGCCAACCCTCGTCTCTCCCCGCGACCGCCATGATCGACGACCCCACCGTCTTCCGCGACTTCGTCGCCCGCCTCGGCGACGGCGAGAACGGCGCCGCCGCCGAGCTCCTCGACCGCTACTTCAACCGCCTCGTCGGCCTCGCCGAGCGCCACTTCCACCGCCGCTACCGCGGCCCCGAAGAACCCGCCGACGCCGTCTGCTCCGCCCTCCGCACCTTTCTCGCCCACGTCGGCCGGTTCCGCCTCGACACCGACGACCAACTCCGCCGCCTGCTGTTCGAAATCACCGTCCACAAGTGCCTGACGCGGAACGCCCGGTACGCCGCCGCCCGCCGCGACCCCGGCCGCGTCGATGCCGACGCCGACCTCGCCGCGCTCCTGTCCCACGAGCCCACCGCGGACGCCGCGGCCGGGTTCCACGAACTCCTCGCCCGGCTCGACGCCGTCGTCCGCGACTGGCCGGCGCTCGACCAGGCGGTCGTCGAGCGGGCGCTCGTCGGCGAGAAGCCGCGCGACACGGCCGACGCGCTCGGCGTGCCGGAGGGGCAGGTCTACCGCGTCCGCGACCGGCTCAAGCGGCTGCTCGACCGGTTCCGCCGGGAGTCGTAGCCGCCATGTCCGCCCTCGCCGCCCTCCTCGCCGCCCTGCCGGACGACGACTTCGCCGCCGTCGACCGGGCGGTCGAGGGGTTCGCCGCCGGCTGGGCCGACCCGTGCCCGCCGCTGGCCGCGCACGTCGCCGCCGTGGCCCCGCACCTCCGCGCCGCCGCCGCCGCCCACATGGTCGAACTCGACCTGCACCGCCGGGCGGCGCTGGCGCGCTCCCTCCCCGGCGTGCGGCTCGACGTGGCCGACCACCTCCGGGCGTTCCCCGAGCTGGCCGCGGACGCGGCGGTGGCGGTCGAACTCATCCGCGCCGAGTACGACGCCCGCCCGGCCGACGACCCCGCGGCGGACGCGGAGGACTTCGCCCGCCGCTTCCCCGCGCACGCCGACGCGCTGCGGCGGGTGCTGGCGCCGCGGCGGCGGCCGGGGCCGCGGTTCGAGCGGTTCGCGCTGCTCGGCGGCGGCATGGGCGTCGTCCACCGGGCGTGGCAGCCGACGCCGGGGCGGTGGGTGGCGCTGAAGTTCCTGCCGGGCGGCGCCGCCGACCCCGACGCCGCGGAGCGGTTCCGCCGCGAGGCCGAAGTGCTCGCCGGGATCAAGCACCCGAACGTGCTGCCGGTGCTCGAGGTCGGCGGCGGGGAGGCGCTCGGGCTGCCGGCCGCCGACGGCCGACCGTTCTTCACCACGCCGTACTGCGCGGGCGGGTCGCTGGCGCGGCTGACCGTCGGCCGGCGGGTGCCCCCGGTCGCGGCGGCGCGGCTGGTCCGGGCCGTGGCCGACGGGGTGGCCGGCGCGCACGCCCGCGGCGTCGTCCACCGCGACCTGAAGCCGGCCAACGTGCTGCTGGCGCCGGCTCGCGCCGCGGCCGGCGACGACCCCGGCCCCGCCCCCGACCCGGACCGGGTGGCGTGGGACGACTGGGAGCCGCTCGTCGCCGACTTCGGGCTGGCGAAGGTGGCCGGCGGCGACGCCGGGCGGACGGCCGCCGGCACCGTCCTCGGCACGCCGGCGTACATGGCCCCCGAGCAGGCCCGCGGCGAACCGGCCGGCCCCGCCGCCGACGTGTACGCCCTCGGGGCCGTCCTGTTCGAGTGCCTCACCGGCCGCCCGCCGTTCGAGGGAACCGACCCGCTCACCGTCCTCCGCCGGGTGATCGAAGGGCCGGTGCCGGACGTGGCGGCGCTGTGTCCGGGGGTGCCGCGCGACCTGGCCGCCGTCGTCGCCCGGGCCACCGCGGCGGAGCCGACGCGCCGCTACCCGTCGGCCGCCGCCCTCGCCGCCGACCTCGGCTGCTTCCTCGACGGCCGCCCGACGGCGGCGCGGCCGGTGACGCGGCGCGAGCGGCTGGGCATGTGGGCCCGGCGCAACCCGGCCGTGGCGGCGCTGACGGCGGCCGTGGCCCTGGTGCTGGTGGCGGCGACGGCCGTGTCGGGGGCGCTGGCCTACCTGGCCGTGAACCGGGCCGCGCACGAGCGGCTGGCGCGCGAGGCGGCGGAGGTGTCGGCGTACCGGCTGACCGTCCGCGCGGCCGACCGCGACTGGCTCGACGGCCGGGCCGACAAGGCGATCGAGGCGCTCGACGGCCGCTGCCCCGAGCACCTCCGCGCGTGGGAGTGGCACTACCTCCGCCGCCGCGCCGCCGGGCACGGCCGCGTCGTCGGGTGGCACGGGGTGGTCGTCCTCGCCGTCGGCATCGATCCGGCCGGCCGCCGCGCCGCGTCGCTCGGCGGCGACGGCCTGCTCCGCCGCTGGGACGTGGCCGCCGCCGCCGCGGTCGGGGAGCCGGTGCGGGTGGCCGACCGCCCGGTCGAGGAGTGGAGCGCCGCCCTCGACCCGCACGGCCGCGTCGCCGCCGTCTTCCGCCCCGGGCCGCCGCGCGTCGAGCTGTGGGACGTGGACGCCGGCCGGCTCCTCGACACCGTCCGCGACGGGGTGACGGCGAACCACCGCCTGCTCGCGCTGGCGCCCGGCGGCGGCCGGCTGGCGGCGTGCGACGCGGTGACCGGCGGCGTGCTGGTGTGGGACGTGGCCGGGCGGAAGCGGCTCCACCTGCTCACCGCGAAGAACGACTCGGACGCCGGGCCGGCCGGTGCGATCCTCACCGGGTGCCGGTCCGCGGCGTTCTCCCCGGACGGCGGCCGGCTCGCCGTCGGCACCCGCGACCGGGCCACGGTGTGGGACGCGACCACCGGGGCGGAACTGCGGGTGGCCCGCGCCGCCGTCGGCACGGCCGCCCACGAGCTGCACGCCGTGGAGAGCGTGGCCTTCGCCGGGCCGGACGTGCTGGTGACCGGCGGCCGGGTGGACCCGCGGGTGAAGGAGCGCGCCGAGCTGGTGTGGCACGACCTGCGCGCGGCTTCCTTCGGGAAGGTGCTGGCCGCCGACCGGTGGTGGTATCACCCGGTCACGGCCGGACCCGACGGCGTCGGGCACTTCGACCGGCAGCGGACGGCGGTCCGCGTCGCCGCCGACGGCCGCGAGGTCGGCCGCGTCCGCTGCCCGGCAACGGTGAACTGTGCGGTCCGCGCCCCGGGCGGACTGCTGACCGGCGACCAGGCCGGCGCCGTGCGGCTGTGGAACACCGACCGCGAGCCCGGCGGCGACGTCATCCGCCTCCCGAAGCCGTACCGCGTGTTCGGCCTGGCGGTCGCGGCCGACGGCACCGTGCTGTTCACCGCCGACGCCGGCCGCGTCTGCGTGTGGGACCCGGCGGCGCGGGCGCCGGCGCGGTTCCTCGCCGTCGGGTTCGACCCCAACCGCACGCCCGGATCGTTGGCGTTGTCGCCGGACGGCGAACGCACGATCGCCGTGAACGTGGGGCCGACGGTGCAGTTGTGGGACTGGCGGGCCGGCGTGCGGACGGCGGTGTTGACCGGCCCGACCGCCGAGGTGCGGCACGTCCTCTTCCTGCCGGGCGGGCGGGTGGCGGCGCTGGCCCGCGACGGCGGCGTCCACGTGTGGGACGCCGACCGCCCGGCCGACCCGCGGGTGCTGTTCCGCTTCCCCGGGTCCGCGGCGGCGCTGGTCGCGTCGCCGGACGGGCGGACGCTGGCGGTCGCCGGGGAAGCGACGGCGGGGCCGCACGTGCTCCTGCTCGACGCCGACACCGGCGCCGTGGTCGGCGACCTGCCGGCCGAGCCGGGCGGCCGCGCGGTGCTGGCCTTCGACGCGGCCGGCCGGCGGCTGGCGGTCGGCACGACGGGGTTCGGCCTGGAGGTGTGGGACTGCCCGACGCGGGCGCGGCTGGCGGCGGCGGCGCGGGCGCACGACGAGCCGGTGCGGTTCGTGCTGTTCGTGTCCGACGGGCGGGTGGCGAGCGGGGCGGACGACGGGTCGGTGAAGGTGTGGGACGCGGCCGACCTGGGAGAGCTGTTGACGCTGCGCGGCCACGCGGCGGCGGTCAACCGCGCGGCGGTGCTGTCGGGCGGGCGGCTGTTCACGTCGTCGTGGGACGAGACCGTGCGGGTGTGGGACGGCTCGCCGGAGCCCCGTTACTGAGCCTCAGGTTGTTGGGGTTGGGTGCGTGGGGTTGGTCGTCATCATGCGGGGTGAGGGGGTTAACCACCTCCGGCGAAGTCCGAACCGGGGCAACGCGCCTCAAACAACCTGGGGGTCAGTATGTTGGTGCGGCCGGAGTATCCGTCTCGTACCGGGATCGCTGCAGAGCTCAGAGTAACGGAATGGGCATTTTCCTGGCAATCTGCGTAGAGCCGCCTTTCTGGGTAGTTTATCCTTGACCCGATTTCGCCCGGTCGTTAATCTCCTCAACACCATAACGATCAAACTGTTAACGCCGGTAAAGCCGGTAGATCATGCCATCCGCGAGGGTTGGGCCGCTGCCACTCTTCCGGAACGACTGCTGATCCGACGACGACCCTGACGCGCGCCAAGAGAACCGCCCATGACTCGCCCCACGCCGTCGATTGCTGGCCTTCCCCCGTCTCGACCCGGCGCCCGGCCTTCAGTCTCGCCGAGTGACTGATTTCGGTCGCTTTTTATCCAGACGGATCGACTTCCTGCCACGGCCGGCGCCCACGGTTGTCCCACCGCGCGCGCGCTCCCCGCGACACGGTCCCGGCAGCAAACCTTCGTCGTACCAGTAACCATCCCCCGAATCGGCCCCGCGTTCCCCCCTCCGAGGTCGCTCGCACCATGTCCGCCAAGAACCTCTTCCGCAAGCTGATGACGAAGGCCTTCCGCACGCCGGCCCCCGCGCCCATCCGGCGGGCGGCCCCTGAAGCGATCGACGCTCGCGCTGGAGCGGGTCGAGGACCGGGTGACGCCGGCGAACTACACCCTGGTGGGTGAAGACCTGATCATCCGGCTCAACGTCGGCGACACCCCGCTGACCGTGTCCCAACCGGGCGGGCCGGGGGGCAACTACCGGTTCACCCTCGGCACCGGAGCCTTTACGCAACTCGGCGGTCTGGCCGCGACCCCCGGAGTCGACGGCAACGGCGACAACTTCATCGAGTTCGCCGAGGCCACCCTCAACACCGGCAGCGGCCTGACGATCAACGACTCGCTCGCCGTCGCGGCGGGCGTGGCGTCGGACAACGACATCGTTTTCGCCAGCGGCACCCCGGACGTGACCAGCGCCGCGATCTCGCTCCTGGAGGCCGCGGGCGGCCCGGACGACATCACCTTCAACGGCGGCGGGTTCCAAGGGACCAGCGTCGACATCACGACGGCCACGGGCGGGATCGTCTTCAACGGCGCGGGGCTCGGGGTGAGGGGCACCGTCGTCACCATCATCGTCGCAGGCGGCGTAACCAGCCCGGGGGCCGCGGCGACGGACGTGATGACGAACGGTCTCTCAATCACCGCCCCCGGCGGCATCGGCGTCGCCGGCGCGCCGCTGAACCTCCAGGCGACCTCGACCTCTACGAACACCTCCGCCGGGAACGCGAACCAGTTCCTCGCGACGGCCACCGGCACGAACGTAGTCGGGTTCGACGCCGGTACCGGGACCATCACCGTCGTCGGCGGGTCCTTCAGTTCCAGTTCCAACAATAACGTCAACGACGCGACGACCATCGACGTGAACGGTGGGACGTTCGGATTTCAGAACGACACCATCGCTCAGCTTCGGCTGACGACGGGCACGGTGAACGGCAGCGGCTTCCTGACCAGCACCGCGGACGTCGACGCCCGGAACGGCACGATCAGCGTCCGCCTGGCCGGGTCGGCGGGGGTGATCAAGAGCACGACTGGCACAGTCACCCTGTCCGGGGCCAGCACCTACAGCGGCGCGACGATGGTGAACGGCGGGACGCTGGAGGTGACCAACGCGACCGCCCTGGGCACGACGGCCGCCGGCACG
>Ga0335394_10006061_pt1 | contig 13634 bp, 5 predicted proteins | sample MAT03_FD_205741 | JGI IMG/M metagenome (GOLD analysis project Ga0335394, IMG submission 205741) | Freshwater microbial communities from Lake Fryxell liftoff mats and glacier meltwater in Antarctica - MAT-03 (spades assembly) (version 2) ...
GGCTACGAAGCACATGCGAGTATCTCTGAGTGCCTTCGCAATGGCTGCCACGCCCGTCGAGACGCGGTCGCAAGACGTCGGACCGAGCAGCTGGGCGACCCGGGCCATCTTAGGGGACTGGGCGGCGTTGCGCGCCGCGAAATTCAGGCCCAGGCCCAGCTTGGCGAGCAGGGGCGCCTTTGAAAGTACGAGGGCGGGCGTCGCCGAGCCTGCGGTGAGGGCCTCGACGACTATGAACTGCAGGACCTGCCCGATGACGTTCCCGAGCAGCTCGCCCTTGTCATAGTCCGACATCGAGTTCCACTTCGACGCGGCGGCGTCGACGATCGCATCGTAGACGGCAACGGCGACCTGGGCGGCGAGGCGGAGCTCGTCATTGAGCTTATCGGTGTCGCCGGTCAGGATCGCCAGGTACAGATCGGCGCTGTACAAGGCTGCCCTGCCGAGCAGCTCGCCGATCCGGGCCGCCGCCTTGCCCTTGTCGATCCAGTACTTCTGCTCACTTGCGACGGCGTCCCGGAAGCTCACCCCCTCCCAGAGCTTGACTCCGAAGCCGATGGGACTGTGCTCGATTCCCCAGGCGGCGAGCTCAGTCGCGAACTCGTACACCGTCTTGGCGCTGTCGTAGATGCTGACCACGCCACCGTGCCAGACGCCGACCGCGATCCCCTTCGCGAACGCCGCTGCGCCCATTCCATCGCGGGCCGGGCGGTCGCGCACCGGCGGGTGGTCCCCGTACATCGACGGGTCGGTCACGACCGGCCGCGACGCCATGATGAACACCGAGGGGCGTGGCGACCCCTGCGGAGGATTCAAGCCCTCCGCGCTGGCGAGCACCCGCCTGGTCTGGCCGCCTAGATCGGCATCCACGAGGTAGTAGGTGGTGCCGCAGAACGTCAGCTCGGTGGTGGCGGCGTTGCCCTGGGCGCGCGGGCCGACGACCTCGACTAGGAAGCCCACATCCTCCCCGCCGTCGTAAGAGCGCTTGTCGTCCTGGGCCTGCGATTCGAAGCGGCACGAGGAGTACACGGCGCCGCCCGCCACGGAGTCGAACGTGGCGCCGACCCGCCATGCGGTGTCTGGCGCGACGGGGGGCGCGAGCGTGACCTCGACCTCCAACATGCCGAGGCGCGGCACGGTGATCCGGGCGGTCCCGGGCGGGGCGGTCGCGGGATCGCCGAACGCCACTTCGACTCCTTCCGCGCCGCGCCAGAGCCCCGGGGTCTCGGTCCCCTCGAGAGCGATCTGGCTGCTCGTCGTGGTCGTGTTGCCGTCCCAGGTGCGGATGTACCCGACAGTGAGCTGGCCGGTCTGGGCGGGCGCGGAGCCCGCGAACGGGTCCGCGGCGGAGAAGGTCGCCTCGATCTCGGCCATCTCGTTGGTCGGCGGGACGAGCTCGACGTTGATGATGAACGTCTGCTCGCTGAAGCCGGAGTAGCCGATCCGGTTCCTGGCCGTGAGCGCGAAGCGGTTGATGCCGCTAGAGAGGCGCACGCCCTCGATCCGGTACCCGGCGCCCTGGAGCCCGCCGCCGATCCGGCCGGTGTAGGGGAAGGGGCTGGCCGGATCGGCGGTGGGGACCTCCGCCTTCTCAACGTCGATCGGGATGACGAGGGGCGTCGCCGCCCCGGTGGGCGTGTACTCCTCCATGTTGATCGCGAAGCCCGCCTGCGTGATGGTGCCGTCGGGCCCGGGCACGAGGTCGGACGCGAAGTCGCGGACCTCGGCCCGGACGACGAGGTCGCCGACGATGCCGCGGGCGTCGGGGCTGGCCCGGAGGTTCTCGATCGACCAGTCGGCGGAGACGCGGGGGGTGGGAATGGAGAGCGGCGGGGCGGCGGTCTCTGAATACGTCATCGTCCCGTCGAGGGCCCGGGTCGCCTTGATGAACCTGGGCCCAACCGCGGAGACCCGCACGCTGTCGGAGCATCGGTCGCACGGCGTCGCGCACAGGCCGGCGACGGCGGCGGAGATCGTCCGGACCGCTTCGTTAGGCCGGACGGCCTCGAGGTACAGCGTGACCGTGCCCGAGTTGGTCGGGTCGAGCGTGGTGACGGGGATGGCGAGCCCGGAGGGGACGAAGTGGCCGCCCGCGCCGACGGCCGCGCGATTGCGTTGTTCGTACCCATCCTTGGTCCAAAGCCGGAACGTGCCGGGCGGGAGGGCCGGGGCGGCACCGGTCGCCGCGTCCGGACCCTGTAGGTTCGAGGGCGAGCTCTCGTCGTACTGGAAGCTGACGGTCACGCCCGCAAGGGACCTCGGGCTCCCGAACTCGAGGACGACGGGCGTGAACATCCTGCTCGGGGGGGGTTGGGGGCTGCCCCACGGCCGCCCTTCGGAATCGAGGAGGCCCAGCCCGTCCAGCGCGTCGGGCACGTCGTCCGCGTCGAGGTCCGTATCCCCGGTGATCACGATCTTGCCGAGGCCGTCGTCCTCGACCGCCTCGGTGTCCTGGTCTGGAACTCGGAATCCGAGCTCGTTGCGGCTGTCGACTCGGAGGTCGACCAGCACGGGCCTGCCGTCGGACATCGGCGAGTCGCCGAAGTAGATCGGAGTGCAGGCGAGCGTCGGGGGATGGTCGAAGTACTGCGGGTCGCCGATCGCCGGCGTCGTCCAATTTCCCGCGTCGGGCCAATCCTGCGGGCAGGTCCCGCTGACGCAGGCGTAGACTGAGCGGATGTTGCACTCGGGGGGGATGATGACGGTCGCCCCCTGGTACACGGCGCCCGAGCAGCTCGTGGGCACGGGCGCGGAGCAATTCGACTGGCGTTCGCCGCTCAAGTACCAAGTCACGCCCGCGAGCTCGCAGCCAGTCGGGAAGAGCCGCGCCGTGGCTTGGACGATCCTCCCGTCCGGCTCACTCTCGACCTCCAAGTCGGCCCTGAAAAAACCTAGAACAAACGGACCGGTGGGTCGGCTGATCTCGCCCGGGGTGTTGGGGCAGTCGTAGGCAGCAGTTACATTCCAAGGCCACTTGTTCAGTTGCCACTCTGAGGGGAGCGCCGCACGGTAGAAAAGTTCCCCTACGTCTGGTCGGTGTGGGTACACGCCGAACGAAACGGGACCGGGGAGCTGCGACGGGTCATTGGAAGCGTCGGGGTATTCCGGATTCCGCCAACGGGCGGTACCGTCCTGGACGGGACGTATCGGTGCATCCCTCAGCACGCTTATCTGGAAGCAAGCGGAGCGATCAACCAAGTCGGACGTGAACACGTCGTGTACGGTCCCCAACGGCTTGAACGAGCCTTGGAAGGCCGCACCCGTGGGGAGCTGCACTCGATTACCGGTAAAGCCCGAATCCCCTGGCGCCGGCTCGTACACGCAGCTGGTGGGGCCCAGGTCGAACCGCCAACCCGACCAGGCAACACCGCGGTGCGAATACATGGTGCCCGGCGTCGGTGGAAGTGCCCACCCACACGAAAAATCTAGATAATACTTCGATAGTACGTCGCAATACGCTGTCCCAAGTTTCAGGAAGCTGTACGAGGCATCGATCGCCCACAGGTCGAGTGGCTGCGAGGCCCGACGCGGAACGGCGGCGGAAGGCCGCGAGTTCGCGTTGAACGGATCGGACCCAGCAGCGGCCTCCGCGCCGTCGGGCACCCCGTCCCCGTCCGAATCGCTCGCGCGGGGATCGATCCCAAGCGACTGCTCCCGGAGCATCGTCAGCCCGTCGCCGTCCAGATCTCGCCGCCCATCCGGGACCCCGTCTCCGAACGTACTCGCGTTCGCCGGATTCAGGCCGTTGGCGACCTCGAAGCCATCTCGTAGCCCGTCGCCGTCGGAGTCAACGCGGGTCGGGTCGGACCGGAACACGTAGATCTCGGACAGGTCGTCGAGCCCGTCGCCGTCGCGGTCGGGCAGGGGCTCCTTGTCGGAGGCCAGCGGCGAGCGGCCGGCGAGCAGCTCGATGCCGTCGCGGACGCCGTCCCGGTCGGAGTCGTTATCGAAGACACCGGTGCCGATCTTGCGCTCGTGCTCGTCGAGCAGGCCGTCCCCGTCTGAATCGAGTAGGCGCAGCCTCGAATCGGCCGAGTCGTCGCTCGGTGCCGGATCACCAATGCCAACAAGCGGCACTGACACTGGCCCGGATGCGCACCCCGAGAACACGCGAGCGTTCAGAATGAGCTCTCGCCGGGGATTCAAGTAGGTTGGGAGCACGCTGGTGGCGGGGAGCCCGGCGAGGACCTCGGCGTAGTCGTTCACGCCGTCGCCGTCTGTGTCCGGCGACGCGGGGTCAGTCTCGCGGACGCACAGCTCTTCGGCGTCGCTCAGGCCGTCCCCATCGGTGTCCATCGCGGCCTGCGCAGGGGTGCTTTCGAGACTTAGCGGGTTGCTGCCAAGCGTCACCTCGCAGCCGTCGAGCCAGCCGTCTGAATCCGTGTCCGCCAGCTGGCTGTCGGTGCCGAGCTCGGCCTCCCGATCGTCGTCGAGGCCGTCACGGTCGCTGTCGGCCACGACGCGGATCAGGCAGGACGCTGTGACGGGCGGGCAGCCGCCGACCTGGTAGGTCACCCGGACGAGGGCGTTGCCAGTGACCGTTCCGCCCGCGATCCACACGTCCGGCCAGTTGGAAAGTCGGGTGCGGGCCGAGTCGATGACTCCCTCCCGCTCTGGCCAAACTGACCACGTGTAGCTGCCCCCCACAGGCGCCGCCCGAGCGTGGAGCCGGACCCGCGTGCCGGCGGAGATCTTCAGCGGACGGTCGGGGTAGCAGCAGAGGAGTTGGAGCGTCGGGTTGCACGGCGTGGGCGGGGGAGCGACGACCACCTGGCAGAGCCTGCACGAGGAGCTGTCGCCGCAGTCGCACAGGCTGCGGATGATGACGACGCCGGGCCCGACGGCCACGAAGCGGTTGGGATCCTCTGGATCCTGGATCACGACGCCGCCTGGGCCGAGGATCTCGAAGGTGCACTGCGAGTTCTTGGAGACGTTGAGGTAGAAGCCGGCGCCAGCCTGCAGAAACCTCGAACAAGCCCCGAGGGGCACTTGGCAGACCGCCGGCGGTTCTCCCGGCCCGGCGTCCGGCGGCACGGTGGGAGCGCAGTCGCGCCATCCCGGCGAGTCGACCGGCTGGCCGATCTGGTTCGACGGTCCCGACGACGCGAATCCCTGCAGGATCTGCCCGTACGCCGCCTCGAAGGCCGCCGCGGTGCCGACCCACTCCGAGCCTGGTGACGCGTGGCCGTCCGGGCTCGCGACGATCGAACGGCGGCCGGCGAAGTACCCGTCGGCCAGACGGTACACGTCGGCGACGGTGATGGCCCCGTCGTGGTCGAGGTCCGCCGCTCGCAGCTCCGACACGGGCCGGCCGACCGAGGCCGCGACCTCGTACATGTCGTTCGAGTCGAGCACCCCGTTGTCGTTGATGTCGCCGTGCAGGTAGATGAGGCCGTCGACGGAATAGCCCAGCAGCGCCGCGCCGCTCTGCTGGCGCACCGCCAGCAGGTGGCCGCCGCCGGAGGAGAACAGGAACGTGCGCGGGCTCCAGCCACCATCCGCCCCCTCGACGGCCCCCGCGACCAGGAAGTCGCGCCGCCCGTCGTCGTCCTGATCAGGGCACGAGTCGAAGCCAAGTCCGATGCGGGATCGCTGAGGCGCTCTCAGCGAGAGAAGGAAGTCGCCGCTGACCGAGTGGTAGGCGAGGACCTCGCCCTCCCCCCCCGTTCCCGGCATCTGCCTCCTCGGGGATGCGCACACGAGGAGCGACGGATCTCCCGTACGAGCCGAGAACCAGACGAACTGCCCGAACGAGTCCCCCGCCGAGGACACCGCGCCCGGCTGCTGGGCGGGTGGAAGCGTGTACAGGACTCTGTTGTCCCAGGTTCTGGCGACCACCGTCCAGTTGGTGGTCGCGGCGTTCGCCGGAGGCGGGACCTGCTCGACGGAATCGAGGGTGCCGTTCCCGTCAAGGTCGAACGGAAGGGTCTGCGAGTTCGCCGCGTGATGGAACGCCGCAACGGAGGTCGCGATCGCTGCGATGCGGAGGAGCACTGAGAGCATTTGTCTTTCCATGAATCTGTCGCTCGGGCACGGAAAGCCCATGGGAGATGCCTGTCGAGTCGCGGGTCTCTCGGCCTTCAGTCGCAGCCCGCGAACCAGGCGCTGAGGAAGATGAAGATGTCGGCGACGGTCGTGGCGCCGTCGCCGTTGGCGTCGGCGGCCCCCGCGAACCAGGCGGAGAGGAAGGTGAAGATGTCGTCGACGGCCAGGCGGCCGTCGCCGTTCCAATCGCCGAGGCACGCGGAGCCGGGCCCGACCGTCACCATCGCCCGGTAGAGCCCCTCCACGCGGAGGGACGGGTCGCCGTCCGGCTCGACGCTCGCCGTGAACAGGACCTCGACCTCGCCGCCCGGCGTCCTTGACGACAGGTCGAGTCCGTTGGGCGACCGGAACGACCGGATCGTCCCCGCCGGCCCGTCCGGGGGGGTCCCGAGCCAGACCCTGTCGCCGGTCCTCGCGACCGGCGTCCCGTTCACGAGGAGGGCTTGGATCGACCGGCAGGCGGCGTCCGTGCAGGCGAGCCAGTCGCCCGCGTTGTTCACCCGCAGCCCCGTGAAGGGGCCGTCGACGACGATACCGCCTGCATCGGCCCCGCTGCGGAGGACGATCGCACAGTTGCGAACCAGCACCTCGCTGCCGCCCCGGGTAGGTGATCGGGTCGACGCGGACAGCAGGGCAGTGGACCGGGACCCGTCCGCTTGGTTGATGGCGACGGCCCGGAACGCCTCCCACACCTCATCCCCCCGCCCCCCCGTCATGGTCACCTCCCAGCCCTCGCGCACCAGAGGGCTCCCGCACGTCCACGGGTTCCAGACGTACGCGCCGCTCGATTCGAGCCCCCCGATCGCGACGCCCTCGTCGAGCCCCTCGGGGGCGTCCTCGATCCGGACCACCGCCGCGATCCGGCGCCCCTCGACCGACGGGGCGTAGCACGCGATCTGGTCCGCCTGGGCGGCCGTGAACGCTCCGAAGGCCTGCCGCTCGCGGAGCACGACGGACGTCCCGGCGCTCCCGACCCGCACCAGCCTGGAGTAGCGGTTCGGCGGCGACGCCGCGTCGGTCTGGTCGGCGACCACCAGGACCTGGCCGGCGTTGTTGAGCGCCGAGAGGAAGGTCGGGTCGCGGAACGCCGCCCAGCGGCGCGCCGCCGACGGCGAGGTGGGCAGTCCCTCGCGCAGCAGGAGGGCCTCGTTGAGGTAGACCGCGTCGACGAATCCCGCCGCCGGCAGCGCGCCGAGCGCCGAGTTCCTGGCCAGCCCGACGCTGTAGCCGATGTGCCCGGAGGACTGCGAGCAGCCCCACGCGGCGTCGATCGGCCCGGGCACCTCGCCTGCGCCGCCCCCCGAGAACACCTGGACGTACGGCTGCCCGGACCCCAGCGTGCCCCAGAACGCCGCATCCGGACGGGCCAGCCCCGGCCAGGAGGGGCGGACCAGGACGTAGTAGCCGCCTTGGCCGCCGCTGATGCGGCAGGACCCAAGCGCCCCGACCCGGGCCTCCTCGTTCAGCCCGTACTGCACGACGTCGTTTCCTCGCAGGAGCGGGATCGGGGTCTGGGCGGCCGCCGGCGGGGCGGCGGCCGCCCCGATCGCCGCCGAGGCGGCGAGGACGTTTAGGGTCCGGAGTGCGATGTCGCCTCTGGGCATGGGGGATCCTCGGAGCCGCGGGGCGCGTGGGCGGCCCCCGGATTGCGCGACCGGGCGTCAGGGCCCGGGTCGTAGCCTGATGAACTCTTGTAATGTACCTTCAGCTACCCCGCCACGCCGGCGTCTGGGACGGACTTCGTCAAGGTAACGGCAACGGCGTGCGGGGGTCAAGCCGATCCGTGTGAAGATCGCGTTGTGTGGATAACTGCGATCTGAGCCCGGATGTCGATGGCGGTGCAAGCGGCTCTTGCGTGCGTCCTCCCCCGTCCCATTTCCTCGCCGCCACCGCCCCCACCACCGCCCAGGGCGCGATGTGGTCGAGGTACCTGGCGGTGGTCGAGATGTCCGAGTGGCCCAGCTGCTTGGAGATGATCCCGATGTCCAGGCCCTCGGCCCGCAGCTCCGAGGCGTGGGCGTGCCGCAGGCCGTGGGCGTGGACGCGGCGGTCCAGCCCCGCCCGGCGGCCCAGGGCCGGCAGCAGTTGGCGAACGTACCCGGTGGACAGTGCCCGGCCCACGGGGCCGCAGAACACCGGCCAGCGGGGCTCCCAGCCCAGGTCTGCCCGCAGCCGCAGCCACGCCAGCGTCGGCGCCAGACCGGCCGGGTCGATCCCCACCGTCCGGCTCCTGCCGCCCTTGCCGAGGAGCACCCGGATCGCGCCCCGGTCGGGGTCGATGTCCTTGGGCCGCAGCGCCAGGGCCTCGGAGACCCGAAGCCCCGAGCGGTACAGCAGGGCGATCAGCGCGGCGTTGCGGGCGGCGGCGGGCGTGCCCGTGCCGCAGGTCGCGATCAGGGCGGCGACCTCGGCGGGGGCGAGCACCTCGGGCGGGAGGCGTCGGCGGGGCTCCGCGGTCGGCATGGGCGGCGGCTCCTCCATCCCGGCTGGAGCCGGGTGATCGAGGTTGCCCCGCGGCGAGCATCGTCCAAGACGATGGGTGGGTGAATTGGCGCTTTCCCACGGAAGCGTGGATGTACCGTGCGGTCGGGCGGTCGACGTGTCCCCGGCAGCCAGCATGCCGACGAACGACCGCTCCAAGGATCCGGTGCGTAAGCTGCGCCGACCGGCAAACGCAGGGTCGCAGGCGGCCATCGCGGCCTGCGAAGAGCCTGTCCGGCCCCCCTCCGACGCTTCACCTACGTGGGTCCCGGCCTCAGGTCGCGACACCTCCGAGCTTTCGGACATAGGCCCGGGTCGTTATCCTGCTCTCCATGTCCGACCACAGCCCGCCCGACGCCAGGTCCACCGCGAGCCTGCCCCCACGCGACGGCGACGGGGCCCCGCCGCCCCAGTCGTCCCACGCTCCGGCGGGCGGGGGCGAACGTCCCGAGGACTGGATCGGCCCCTACAAGCTCCTCGCCGTCATCGGCGAGGGCGGGTTCGGGGTCGTCTGGCTCGCCGAGCGCCGCGAGCCCATGGTCCAGCGCGTTGCGCTGAAGATCATCAAGCCGGGGATGGACTCCAGGACCGTCATCGCCCGATTCGAGCAGGAGCGGCAGGCCCTGGCCGTCATGGACCACCCGAACGTCGCTAAGGTCCTCGACGGCGGGGTGACACCCTCGGGGCGGCCGTACTTCGCCATGGAGCACGTCAAGGGCGAGCCCGTCACGGACTTCTGCGATCGCCATCGGCTGACCATCAGGCAGCGACTCGAGCTGTTCGCGACGGTGTGCGAGGCGGTCCAGCACGCGCACATGAAGGGGATCATCCACCGCGACATTAAGCCCAGCAACATCCTGGTGGCCTCTGGCGACGGCGGGGGTGGCCCGGTCGTGAAGGTGATCGACTTCGGCGTGGCCAAGGCGATCAGCCACACGCTGACGGAGAAGACCATCTTCACCGAGCGGGGCCAGATCATCGGCACCCCCGAGTACATGAGCCCCGAGCAGGCCGAGATGGGCGCAACAGACATCGATACCCGGACGGATGTGTACTCGCTGGGGGTCGTGCTCTACGAGCTGCTCAGCGGCACGCTCCCGTTCGACGCCAGGACGCTCAGGAGCGGGGGATTCGGCGAGATCCAGCGCATCATCCGCGAGGTGGACCCGCCCAAGCCCAGCACGAGGCTAAGCACGGCGGACGGCCCGACGGGCGCCGCGATCGCGCGGGCACGCCAGGCCGACCGGGAGCGGCTCACCGGGGAGCTGCGCCGGGAGCTCGAGTGGGTGCCGCTGATGGCGATGCGCAAGGACCGATCCAGGCGGTACGCGAGCGCCGAATCGATGGCCGCGGACGTGCGTCGCTACCTCGCCGGGCAGCCGCTGGAGGCGGCGCCCGAGAGCCGGACCTACCGCCTGCGCAAGCTCGCGTTCCGGCACCGCGTCGCGCTGCTGGCGGCGACGCCCGCGGTCATCGCGCTCATTGCCGGCGGCACGGCGTTCCAGGTCCAGCGCGGCGAGGCGATGGTGCGGGCCCGCGAGGCCGCGATCAAGGAGGCCCAGAAGAGCGAAGCGGAGCGGCTTGCGCGGTACCACGAGATCCGCGCTCAGGCCGGCTTCCTCGCCGGCCGGCGGCAATACGCCGAGGCCCTGGAGGCGGCCAAGCGGGCCCACACCCTCGGGGGCGGCGGGTGGGCGGACGGGCTGCTGCTCGGGCAGATCGTGCGCGAGGCACGCGCGACTTGGCAACTCGAGCAGCGGGTCAAGGTGGAACAGGTGCCGCTCTCGCTGCTGTTCGTCGGTCGTCCCGGGGAGGAGCGGCTGATTGTGGGGTACCCGTCCTCGGTGCACGTGCTCGATGCCAGGACCGGGGCCTCCATCGGCCGCATCCAAACGCCGGTCTCGGTGCAGAGACTCGTCGCGTTCCGGGGGAAGGCGTCCAAGGCGGTCGCGACCAACACGACGCACGGCGCGGTGCTCGACCTGGAGGCGTACGGCTGCGGGCCGGCCGTCGAGCTCGCGCCGGGGGCCGATATCTCCGAGCTGGCCGGGGGCGGGGCGATCGTCGCGGGCGTGTTCGACGATGACAGCATCCGAGTTTTCGACCTTGAGCTGCGCCAGGTCGACAGGGCCGACTATTCCGGGACCGGGCTGCGCAAGTCGGGGCAGCGGCTCAGGTCGGTCGCCGTCTCTATGGACGACCGCCTCGTCCTTGCTGGCACGCTCTCGTGGCAGACGGACCGGATCCTGTGGGATCGGGCCGCGGGGCGGGTCTCGATGGAGCAGCTCAACGCGAACACTTTCGAGTTCACCGGCTCCGGCTCGATCATCGGCCTCGCCAACTCGCTGAACTCGACGGGCATCTCGACCTGGGAGTACGCGGTGGCCTCGGGCGCGGAGGGAGCTTCGGCCGGCGAGGGCGTGCGGCGGGTGCGATTCACGGGCAGGTTGAACGACTTCGACACCAACGATGTCGGCAACTTCCGCCCGATCCAGATCACTGACGACGAGGTGGTCGTCGCGGGGTCCCTCGGCGTGGGGGTCGTGCCGCGGTTCAGGGAGAGGATCAGCTACGGGTTCGTCCAGGCCAGGCGTTCGTCGGATCGCTATTCATCGATCACCGGGGGCTTGCTGGCGGAGGCGAGGCTCCAGGCAGTGGCGCAGGGGGGGCGGCTCGTGGCCGTGGCGGATGACCAACGCATCCTGGTGTTCTCGCCCTCCCCCGAGTCCGAGCGGGCGGGAAGCGGTAATCGCTGCGAGGACGCCAACGCCGCGCTCGTGGGCGGGGAGATCGTCCGCATCACCGGCCTGGCCGACGGCCCGGCCCTCTGCTCGGTCTCGATCGACGGCAACCGAACGGCGGTCCTCGCCCTCCTCGGCGGGTTCGTGTCGGAGGACCCCGAACGCGTCCTGACCTTCTGCGGTGTCGCCGCATCGCCGGACGGCCGCACCATCGCGGTCCGTCATGCGGACTTCTCGCGGCGGGCGTATTACGTCGAGGCGCCAACGAACCACGCGGTCACCATCTTCCGGCGCGACGGCCGATCCCCGGAGGAGCCGGTGCGCGTCGTCAGGACGATCGGTCTCGGTGCGTCCACACGGACGATGGAGAACGCGAGCCGCTCGAACGGGGCCCGCATCCTGCTGCTGTCGCCCGCGGGTGACCGCCTCCTCGTGGGCGGCGCGTCGGGCCCTGAGTCGGAGGCGACCCTGTTCGACACCGCCACGGGCGAGGCGCGTCACGTGTTCGGACCGGACGAACGCCTCGGTCGCCAAGTAGGGCTTGGTGCCGACGGCGGTCAGTTCGCCGAGATCGCTCCGCGGGGCGAGTCGATCCGGATGCGGGCCTGGGCCGACGGCGCGGTGACGCGGGTCATCCGGCCCCCCAACGCCGTGACCGGGATGGGCACCTCGCCCGACTCGAGCCTCGCGCTCGTCTCGACACAGGACGGGAACCTGCACCGGATCGACCTCTCGACCGGGGCGGTGACCACGGTGGGACGCTCCGAGCTGCGACCGGCGGCGGTCTCGCCGGACGGGGAGGTGTTCCTCGGCATCGGTGGCGGGTCCACCTCGGGACTCGGCGACAGCCTCGTGCTTGGCCGGGTGCGCGACGGCGCGTTCGTCACCGCGGTCGAGCGCGGCCGGAGCAACAACTGGGCCGCTGAGTTCATGCGAAGCGGGCGCGGCTTCGTCCTCTCCGGCGGGGAGGCCGACAACCTCGGTGCCACGGTCTACGAGGCGCTCACGCCCGAGCAGGCGGACGCGGCGTTCGGGCCCCGGCGCGCTGCATTGACGCTCGCCAGCCCCGGAACATCCGAGGCCCGCCCCGCACAGGTCGCGCCGCCCGCGCCCCCGATCCGGCGGCCCCTGGAGCTCAAGCCCGGCGAGACCCAAGCCGACGACGTGGGCAGGCAGCACATCGGGGCCGACCTCGTCGTCCGGGGAGTCGTCCGCAACGTGGTGCCGACATGGACCGGCGGCAACTTCAACGTCGAGGTCGGGGGCCCGGGGTCGACGCCGAGGGCTCCGGCGCACTGGTAGATGAACTCCCAGACGTCAACGGCTCGGGGAGGGGGTGCGGGGGGGGCGACATCCGGCTCACGAGCTTGTCCAGCTCGCTCTCGCTGGTCAGCGCCTCGATCCGCTTCTCCGTCAGGTCGCGCGCCTTCTCCATCACACGGTTGGTGGCCTGAAGCACCCGCCCGAGGTTGGCCCGGTCCCTCGGGCTCGGGCAGAAACTGATGAGTTCATCCAGCACGGCCTGCGTCGCCGCCTCGATCGCGTCACCCGCCATCGCCTTGCCGAACTCCTCATCGGAGATCTTCGCCGCGTCGGCTTCGGGCTTGCAGATCGCGTAGACCACGTCGCAGAGCAGCACGGGGTCACGGATGAACTTCTCGATGAGCGTCCCTTCGATGACCTGCATGAGGTCGACGCCCGTGAGCCCGCGCACGCGCTTGAGCGTGGCGACGTTAATGTCCACCGTCCAGTTCCTTCCAGCGTTGTCCTTGAACTGCCGCATCCGTACCTCCGTGTTCAGCTACCGATCCATGTGGGCGCCGTCGCCGAGTAGGTCACCTTGGCGGTCACCGACACGGTGATGGCCTCTTCAAGAGCCTCGCTTCGGCTGAAGTTGGTGATCGAGAAGTCCGCCTGAAGCCCCTGGCCCGCGGCCGCGTCGAGGATCTGCAGCCCGATCGGGTCATTGTTGAAGAAGGCGTTCTTGATGGCGGTGAACCCGGCGTCGCCGGTGTCCCAGACCATTTCAAACTCGACGCTCGCTTCCTTGAGCGTGGCAACGGTGGCCCGCCAGCCGCTGTTGGCGCGGGTGGTCACGTCGGCCTCGCCGGCCTCGAGGTTGAGCGTCACGTCGCGCGTGTTGCCGAGTGCGGTCCACGCTCCCGCGCCTGCCTGACCGCCCGTCTTGTACTTGAGGGCGGCTTCCATGCCGAGCTTGATTGCCATCGCTAACTCCTTTCACTCGGCGCTGTGGCCGACCACGAAGACCGTCTCGCCGCCCTTGCTCTTGACCAACACGTCCGCCAGGTTCACCCGCTCGAAGTAGTACTGCGTGCCCGGCGCGACCGCGATCGGATCGGTCTTGCC
>Ga0335394_10006063_pt1 | contig 13631 bp, 6 predicted proteins | sample MAT03_FD_205741 | JGI IMG/M metagenome (GOLD analysis project Ga0335394, IMG submission 205741) | Freshwater microbial communities from Lake Fryxell liftoff mats and glacier meltwater in Antarctica - MAT-03 (spades assembly) (version 2) ...
TTCCAGCTTTCCCATTCCTGGCCACCCACCTGCTTCATGACTTGCGTGGCATAATAGTTGTAATATGTATTCGATTTGCTGGGACCCGAAGCGGCGAACTTTGCGACGGCGGCCTTGATAGATGGGTGGTCCTTTGGCATACCGGAGTACATCCTGCACAGCACGGCACAGGCGGTCGTGCTCGGGTTATAGCCTGCCTTGCGATTCTTAGAGTCGAAGCTGTAGTGGTAACTTGCACCGTCGTCGAAAGCCATCTGATCCAGAAAAAAGTTCGCCCTGCGAACAACATCTAGGTCGAAAGAGAACCCGCTCATCGCACCGCTTTTGAGGGCCATCATCTGCCATCCCACCACGGAGGTATCGCCAAGACCTTGCGGAGCGTAGTGCCAACCGCCGGTCGATTGGTTTTGTGCAGTCCCGAGAAAGTTGATACCGGTCTGGGCGGCATCGCGCAGGGCTGGGTCTTTGGTCATTCCGTATGCTTCGCACATGGCGATGCAAGCGATGCCATGGGCGTACATGTCGTCTTGCCCTTTACTTCCCGATCCAACAAACCACGAACCTTGCCCCTTTTGAAACTTCATGTTGTTGATCAGGAAGCTCAGTCCCTTGAACACGGTTTCTTTGTATTCACCCTCTTTGTGTGTTTGTCCCGCTCCCAAAAAGCACATCAGAGCGAGCCCGGTTGCTGCGTTAAAACTTGCGCGGCGTTCGCCAGGATGGTCGCATTGCCCCTTGCAGACGAGGCTATGAGCCAAAGTCCATGCACCGGACTGAGGATCTTGGTGCAAAGCGAGCCACTTCAACGATAGTGACACCGCCTTTTCTGTATCGCTGGATCCACCAAACTTACTCAGTAGATCCCGCTTCGATTCTTTGCTTCTACCATTCAAGGCTGCTCGCATCGCCACATTGGCCTGAGCTGCGATCCCATTCTTAGGAATCAAGCTCTGGGTCATGCTCGGCATCACGATAGACGGCATGTTGCCAGCGACCACATCGGAATAACTTACGTCAACCTTCGCTTCGGTAATCGTTGGATCGACTACCGGAGATTCGGACGGAGTGTCTTCGCTTTCCGTCGAAATCAGCTCAGCAGACATGGCTTGGTCGAGCGAAAAGTCGTCGAGTGAGTCCGCGTCACTTGTCGACTCTGTGGAAACGAGCATCGATCGAAGCTCCTTGGCAATCGGCTCGATGTTCCATGCAGCCAAAGTCAAAATGACGGCGACATGCACAACTGTACTTATCAACCAGCTGGGTACGGTTGTCCATAGCCATTTGCGCAGTACCGGAGCATTGGAATTTTCCAGTGGCTCTGAATTTGGATCACCCTGAGAATCGGATTGATTTTTGGTAGCCGCCAACCCGGCGGTCGGACCCGCGCTCGAAGCAGAAACGTGGGATGGAACGGCGGAAACAGGGACTGGCTGTGAGAAATCAGGAAGCCCTAGGTCGAAGCCACCGAGATCGTTGCTTGTTCCAGACATAAGAAGCAGAATTTGTTATAGATGAGGTGGCACCGGACGGCATAACATCATCATAGTGAAAGCACGCGGCGTTTTGTACTCGTTATTCGCAAGAATGGATGCTATTCCACCCAAAATACTCGCCAGTGGAATTTTCGTTGGCTATCCGACCATGAATGCCTTGGCCAGAGTTGCTAGTTGCCTCATCCCGTCGCAATGGGCTGAGTAGACCATTTTGGGCCGAAGCGTTTCCGTCAAGGCCCGACCCCCGACGACTAAAACAATGCCTTTCGGAAGTCTTTTGGCGAACTCTGAATACTCACACAAGAATACATCTTCATCCGCGACATGTGAAACACTTAGCCAAAATATCTTCGGCATGTGCTTCCGTGCTGCGGACAGCAAGCTAGAAAAAGGAAGGTTGGCTCCAAGCCCAGAAGTCCGCCAACCTTGTTCGCGAAACACCATCTCAGTCAGCAAAGTGGGGAGACTGTACTGGTCGCCACTGGGAGTTCCGCCCATGGCGAGCGGTGAAGCTCCTATCGGCTCCGGTAGTAGACGCCGAAGTTCTGTAGTCAACCTTAAGCTGATTTCGCAACCCAGCCTCTCCTGATAGATATCGATACTGCCCTCGCTCCACTTTTGGCCTATCGATCGAAAAACAGGGCAAAGCAAATCGTCCGCCAACGAAGTCACTCCGCCTCGCGTTGAGTACCACGAACTCATCATTCTCCTGCATTCCGATTCCGAACCCGAGAGCAGCGAATTTTCAAACTGAACGATCGCTGCCCCAGCGTCTATCGACTTGGCATCCGTACCTACTGCTGGATTGCCTAAATGCTCCAGACCGATGGCGACGGGGTCAACTATCCTCCTGTTTGTGGACTCAAGGAACTCGAGCAAAAACCCCAATGGAATCCTTCGGTGGCCACCAACTGTCCTGTCGGTCCGAATATCTCCGCGGTCACACCACCGCTTCACGGAAGATTCGCTAACCCGCAGTGCCGAAGCGATTTGCTTTGGCGTGAAATTTTCACTCACTGAATATCCTCGGGAAGCACTTTGAACGATTTGGCCGTTTTAAAGGCCGCGAAACGGGTCACGTATACAAGTATAGCGATGAGGCTACTTTTTTTTCAATGTAAAGCCGGCGCAATTTTGGTATGTAATTTGCATCACGGGTGGTTGGTTTGTACCCACTCGGGTGCCTTGTTTACATAACTCAACAGTCCGTAATATTGTGCATTATGATCGATTTGGACGAATCCAAAAAGTGTTTTGAAACGAATGAGCTAATTGAGCGGACTAGATGAAGTCTCGCTTTCAGACCCGCCGAGAATGAAAATCAGGAGTTCGCAATGATTCAAACAACACTTTCGAAACCCAGCCGATCGCAAAATCGCGTTGGCGTGCCCAACACAAAAGTGACAAGGACATTTCGGAGAAAGGCCCTCGAAGAAGCCTTTGTCCATTTCATGCAATTGTCCAGCCCGGAAGTTCTGTCTCAACGTGAAATCGAACTCAATTCCAAGGAAATGGCAGCACTCAAGATCGAATTCATAGGCAGTGACTCTTTCAGCGAGTCTTCGTCGGAAACAAAAATCCTCGGCGATTGTTTTTTGGGTTCCGGCTTTGAGGTAGCGGAACCGAAACCTTCCAAGACGCCGGTATTGCCCGCTCACCTCGCTCGACTTTGCGAGGCAAAACTTTTGACTCCAGCGGAGGAAAAAAGTGTCTTCAACCGCATGAACTACCTGCGATTCAGAGCTGAAGCTCTCAAAACGAAAGTCGATACTTCAAACAGTTGGAATGTCCGACGCATCGAATGCCTTCTGAAGGCCGCCGACTGGTATCGCGATTGGATCGTGAAATCCAACATGCGACTAGTGATTTCGATCGTCAAGAAATTCGTCAATCCGCAAAACGCTTTTGATGACCTACTGAGCGACGGAATCGTTGCGTTGATTCGAGCCGTAGATAAGTTTGATGTTGGACTCGGCTTTCGATTTAGCACATACGCTACTCAAGTAGTCCGCCGAAGTACCTACCGGAGCGTAATGGAGAAGCAAGCTGACCGACAACGAAACTACGGCAGCATCCATGAAAATGGAATCGACATCTGCGATGATCAAAAAGAATCATCAATGACGGAACAACGTTGGCATGAACTCAGAGCCAAGTTGTCGGTCATGCTCAACCATTTGGATCGTCGTGAGAAGTTCATTATTCGCGCCAGGTTTTCGTTAGGAGGACATCGTCGTATCCAGACACTGCAGACGCTAGCGGATAAACTTGGGGTCTCCAAAGAACGCATCCGGCAACTTGAAAAACGTGCCCTGGATAAACTCCGAGGTATGTCAGACGCCGTTACCCTACCTGAGGTCGAAATGTAGTGCATGCCAGTTTTCGAGTATGAATCGCCGATCGATAGTGACGCACAAGATCTGTTCAACTATCACGCAAATCCAGGGGCTCTCAATCGCCTGATCCCGCCTTGGGAAAATATTACCATCAAGCAGAGAAGCGATTCGCTCGCTATCGGGTCCGAGGTGGTCATTAGGAACTCATTATTTGGTGTGCCTGTCACTTGGCGAGCGCGTCACACTCAGTTGAAAACTCCAGATAGCTTTCAAGACATTCAGCTATCAGGCCCTTTCAAACAATGGGTACATGATCATCATTTTCGAAGCGATGGGATCGGGCGATCCATTCTACAAGATCGCATCCAGTTCGAAAACAAGTTTGGTTTGATCGGAAAGATTGGCTGGCCGATCGTGCGTGCCAAGCTGGCAGCGATGTTCGCTTATCGGCATCGCACCACGATTGCGGACTTGCGTCTTCAGAGTTTCCTCAAGCCGATCGTTTCAAATCGAGTGCTTCGGATCGGTGTAACGGGCAGTTCGGGGATGATCGGACGCAGGCTTGTCGATCTGATCTCGGTGCTCGGACACACCGCAGTTCGCATCCTGCGCCCGACCTCCAGCGATCGAGACGTGGAGTTTCCAGTATCATCAACTTCCGTCGTTTGGCAGCCCGGTGAGGGGTTTTCTAACAAGGAAGCGATGGAAGATTTGGATGCGGTTATCCATCTCGCGGGCAAAGGAATTGCCGCACGACGATGGACCGATGCTGCGAAGCAATCGATTCGCGATAGTCGCATTGAGGGAACGAAACAGCTAGTTCGGGATCTATGCAGCTTGGCATCGCCACCGAAAGCGTTTGTTTGCGCATCGGGAGTTGGAATCTACGGCGACCGTTCCTCGGACATTTTGAACGAAACCGAGCCGCCTGGACAAGCTTTTTTGGCCAATCTTGTTCGCGATTGGGAATCGGCTGCGTCAGAGTTCGAACGATCCGGCAACCGCGTCGCTATCGGAAGACTTGGCATCGCATTGCATCCTCGGCAGGGCGCGTTAGCAAAACTCCTTCTTCCATTCCATCTAGCCGTAGGTGGTCCTGTCGGAAGTGGTCGGCAATACTGGAGCTGGATTGATGTCGACGATGCGGCAGCTGGCTTTTTGTACTTGGCTGCCAATCCCAATTGTGTCGGAGCATACAATCTCGTTGCACCGGAGCAAACGGACAATCGCACTTTTTCAAAGACGCTTGGACGTGTCCTGTATCGTCCCTCGCTATTGCCTGTGCCAGCGTTCGCTCTGCGAATCCTACTTGGAGAAATTGCGGACGCAATGCTGTTGGCTAGTACACGTGCTCAGTGCAAGCGACTTTTGGACGACGGATTCCCCTTTCGGTCACCTCAGCTAGAGGGCTGTTTAAAGCACGTTCTTGGATATGAGGATGCATGATGGATTTAAGCGTTTGGGAGGTTTGTTTTTCGCTGGCCCCCGACGAGCTTGTCTCGTCGGAGCCTAAGGTTCACAGCTAGGAAGCGTGTCCCCAGAGACGTCCGCATCCCCCTCTCATGCCAACGCCTCAGGCGTTGGCATGAGAGGGGGATGCGGAAACTCTTTGACGGGTTCGGTCCTAGCCCCGAACCTTTACGTCCGATGGGTCGAGCCCATCGGGGCGTTATTACGGCTTCGGTATTTCGTCCGACGTCACCTCGAGCTCAGGCAATCGAATGCGAACTCCATTCTTCCCAAACACAATGGGAATCAGCTCTTTCGAAACGCCCGCATCATAGGTCAAGCCGTAATACTTGTGTGCAGGTGCGGAAAGCCGCAACACCCATCGCAGCATTTCGATGCGAATCGATTGAAAGAAGGGCAAGTCAGGTTGGCTAATGATTTCTTCCTCGCCCACTTCGACAATCCAACGTTCCGCGGCAATACTGATTTTGCCCCGTCTCTGCAAATCTTTTAACGCTCCACGAATGTCGGTCTGCTCCATGTAACCGTACGTCACGTTGACCGCGTAAATATCGTTACCAAGTTTAATGACCTCATAACGATTCGCGTTATCGTAGGTTGAAACAGAAATTTGATTGATGTGAAACAAAGTCACATGCGAGGGGAGCACACCGTACTTTTTGAGGAACACCCGGAGCGTGACTGGCGTGTAATCCTCAAGCGTCCGGATCGGCTGCGAGCAAAGGAAGACGGCGGCTCGATCGCTTTCGACCAATCGACGCCTTCCTTGGATAAGCGTTCTGGCCAACGGCAAGTTTTCATCGATTGCGATTTGGATCTCATCGACCTTTTCTCGAAGCATAACGAGCCAGTCGATCTTTTTCCCCTCGCGAAAACCGAAGTCATAAAACGCCTTCGCCATTTGGGACCGCCCCCATTGCCACGTGATCATGATGAGGACAAGCACAGATGCGATGGCAACTGGGAAGTATCCACCGCTCGCAAACTTGGTCATGTTGCTAACGAAAAAAAGCATATCAATTGCGAGAATTGGCAAGCAGATCGACAAGACTTGCCATAACTTCCAGTTCCAACGGTAAAAGGCGACGTATCCGAACATTACCGTTGTGATCCACATCGTGCCAGTCACAGCGATGCCGTATGCGGATGCAAGATTGCTGGCTGTTCGAAACGATAAAGTTGCAAAAACGCAACCTACAAAGAGCGCCCAATTGACGGACGGGATGTAAACTTGGCCTTCTGCTTCGTGGCTCGTGTACTTGACCAATTGACGCGGAGCAAAACCTAACGCAATCGCTTGCTTTACAATCGAGAACATGCCAGTGATCAACGCTTGCGAGGCAATAAAGGCAGCGCAGGCTGCAATGCACAAGTCGGCTACGTAAATGGCATAATTCGCAGCTGGAGCACCAGCAATCTGAGGTGTCATGGCAAAGAAAGTACTAGCCCGAGGTGGCACACCATTGGACAATAAATATCCGACCTGGCCAGCGTAGTTAATCAACAGACATGGCATCACGATGTAATACCAAGCTAGCATCACTGGCCTTCGTCCCGAATCTTTTGGATCGACGCTCATACCATCGCAGCAGTGCTTCTTGGTGCGACGCATAAAATGCCCGATGTCCGCGTACTTGGCTTCCCCACCGGTGATGGCCAAGACAACGACGCCAAAGATGGCCAACATTCCCATCGTTGGAAATTTCATTACGAAACTCCAGGCATACATTGGGTTGATAGCACTGAAGACCGCTGGAGTCGAAAGCACCCATGGCAATCCCTTGGCTGCGATCCAAGGAAACCAGACGAGCAGCATGAACCAACCAAAGAGCCCCCCGACCTTACTCGTACCACGCCACTGAGATTTAAAGAGAACGAACAAGCTGGCCAAGGTCGCAATGATCGCCCAGGTTTCACCCAGCGGCTCATAGGCTCCCAGCATGCTCATCGCCGGCGTAATGATGCCATCGGCTGCCAGAAGTCCAGCCGCACAAGCGACCAAAAAACCTAAAAAAGCCATTCCGAATATTTTGCCCGTGTGACCCCGCAGCAAGCCCCAAAGAGCAAAGTCGCCCCCCTCGCCCCGATTGTCCGCCCGCATAATAAGCAGATCATATTTCACCGTGAGAAACACTAACGCCCAAAAGATCAAACTCAGACTGCCTAGCGCCTCATTCGCTGTAATTAAATCAGGGCCGCCCTGAGCCACAATCGCTTTGAATTGATCCTTTTCCAAAAGATGATTTTTTAGTCGTATCGTCTCGCGAGTCAACTCCATCACGGTATACAGAACCGAAGTTCCGATATCGCCATAAACCGTACCCGACGCTTCACGGATTTTCGTGAACATGCCGGACACATGTTCATGCGAGCCATGACAATCGTTGTCGGCTATCGGTTGGGATTCATTTTCTTTGGATGGGAAAGAAGGGATTGATTGGGGGGTACGCCCCGATGATCCAGGACTAACGTCCGATTCGCTCACGATGAATTTTTCCAGAGGAAACTGCTTTGCAGAGGATTCTGCAACGGAAATATCATTCTCCTGCGTTGAAAAAAACGCAATAGCCTAACCCATGAGAGGGGGCAGGTTCCCAGTCTTTCGATGACTTTCCGGTGCAAACTGGCAGAAAAAGCGATCCAAACCCCGCCATGGACCAGACGTGTCATTCTTTCGCCGATGATTGCAAAGGATGAAAAGGACCAGTCCTCTTGCGATTTAAAGCAAACCGCCCTCCGCCAATTTGAACAACGAAAGCACAAGCCGACCATGATCCTCACTGCTACTGCTGCCAATTCTGTTCCCGCTTTTGCACCAGCGGACCGAAACATCGCAAACAGAAACACTGGACTCATCTCGCGGGTCATGCAGCAGACGGATGATTTAGTGATTGTGCTTGAGTACCTCAGCAAGAATGGATCGGTTACGCGGCGAGTGGTCAGCCCGATTCGGTTTGTTGGTACCGATCGTTTTTTGGCGCTCTGTCTTTCGAGAGAGGAGCCACGGCAATTCCTATTGAGCCAATGCCGAAATGTTCGAGTGGATCTCGCTGCGCGTTATACGATGCCGGTCGAACTTCAAACAGTGAGCGAGTAGAAAGTCAGCGAGTTGGAAAGTCGATGTTACTCACCTGAGAACGGTTGCTGGCATGCCTCCTTGCATCGGGTCGCGATAAGTATTGCCTGTGGTCATACCCCAACTTTGTTGCGCTGCATACGGACTGGAATTGGGACGAAAGCTCAATTCACCTCGATTGCTGTTGCCCCATAGATAAGGTTGTGCGACAGGTGTGTTCGAGGCAACGTAGTTTGCGTTGCGATTGCTATTGAACAAACTCGAACCAAAAAGGCTACCCGTTCCCGAAGCAAACGTTGGCCATTTGAAGACCGGAGAAACGTATGGCGAATTGTTGGGATACACACCACTCGGTGCCGAGGCCATTGCGTAGCCGTTCGCACCGGGGCCATAGTACCCAGCCATCGCACTGTTGGGCTGCATGTTGGGTCGCAACGGAACTGCGGGAATCACAAGATTCTGGTTCTGTGTTGGATTGCCACCCGGCATGGGAGTTGATGCTATGTTTTGTATCGGATTGAAGTTTGGGATTGGGTAATAGGGCGCAGGTGTTTGTGCAACATAGTTTCGGTTTGGGTACGCATAGCCTGAGGTTGCTGGAAAGTTGATCGGTCGCGTTGGGTATTGAGGGGCATTCCGATTTGCTTGTGCGATCTGGGCTGCTTGTTGGTAAAAGTTTGGGTTGCTTGCGATTGCATTCCCACCGTTGGTTGATGGCCCAAGGGCGCGATCAACGAACTTGGGGATCTGTTTTGTTTCTGTGCTTAACACGGGTACCATGCGGGTGACCTCTTCCTTTTCATAGCGTTGGAAGGTCACAGGCTGAGTGACTTGGACGTTGTTGGGCTGGTATTGAACAAAAGTTACGTACTGCCAAACTTGTTGCGGTGGCGCAAACGGGTTCCAACTTGTAACATTTCGAAGCTGGAGCTGCTGAGACTGGATCGGTATGTACTGAGTGACCGTGGTCGTTCGAAGCTCCGTTACGGTTTTGGGGCGGTAAACGCTTTCTTTGACTTCTTGATAGGAATAAGTCAAAACAGGAACGGGCTCATTGATCACATATCGCCCGTACTGTTGGCCGCTAGCAGGGTCAACAAAAATTTGGACGGGTGTTCTAGCCGCATAACCGTTGCTATCATTGTTCAAGCCGCTTGTGGGAACAGCAGACTGATTTGGATCGACGGTCTGATTCGTTGGAGGAGCTTGAACTCCGATGGCGTTTGAAACGCAGAGTAGCCAGGCGGTTAAACAACAAATAAACAGATAGACCGCGAAGCTTTTGGAGAACATAGTCTTGCCGGATTGGATCCTTGAATACCTGCGTTGCCCACGATCTGGCGGGAAACTTGTGCTAGCTTCTCAGGCCGTGATGAACGCACTTTCAGAACGCGTTTGCAACGGCACCCTTTTTTCAGTATTGGGTCGTACTATTTCCGACGTTCCGTCGCAAGGTCTAGTTAGCAGCGATGGGCGATGGTTTTATGGTATTCACGATGGCATCGCCGGCCTCCTGGCTGACGAAGCCGTCTCGCTTTAAAACGCCCCGATGGGCTCGCCCCATCGGGCGTAAAGGTTCGGGGCTAGGATCGAACCCACCAACCATTTTCCGCATCCCCCACCCAAGCCAACGCCGAGGCGTTGGCTTGGGTGGGGGATGCGGGCGTTCGCGGGGGAGCGTTTCCTAGCTGCGAACCTTAGGCTCCGACGAGACGAGCTCGTCGGGGGCCAGTGAAAACAAAGCTCCGAAAGCGAGACGGCCTCCAAGCTCTTCGGGGGCCAGTATCCGCCATATTTTCAGGAACTAGACTGTTTTTCACTCGTCTATCCAAGCAATCCAAGCATCTTCTCAATCCAGTTTCGAGTAAAACCATGTTCCTTCTTAACCGTGCGATTGGCATATTTTGTTGCATTTCTCTCGTAAGCCTTTCAAACCTGCCCACGGCATCCGCTCAGGAAATTGGGTTTAGCGAACGGTTTGCATTGGCCGAAAACCGTGAAGCTGCCCTAAAGGAGCTGATCCCGGGCACGGATAACTATTTCTACTACCATTGTTTGCATTGCCAAACGGTTGGGAAAATCGCCGAAGCTCGCGGGCATCTCGACGTGTGGATCGCCAAAGTCGGCTTGAACGAACTAACCCAACGCATGCAAACCCGCCAGTTCTTGCTCGAGTACAACACCAACTCGAAAGCTACCCTCGACCACCTACGCTCCAATTTCGGAATCAATATCGACCATCCTGCCCCGCGCAAGGACGAAGCTGCGGAACTGCAAACCAAACTCGATCCAAACCTTCTCGACTGGAAAGCCATTCTCAAATCCCACGCCAACAATCCAGCTGCCATCGAAAGTGTCGCTCTCCCCCATCTCGTATCGTTTCTCGAGCAACCCGCTATCATCCGAACTTGGCTCGAACGCATGGATCGCGTGGATGTGCCTGGCCTAGTTGAGATCATCGAGCGTGAACTCAATCTGCCCGACTCGCGTGGCTTCGGTTGGGCTGCAATCCATAATCTGTTGACCACTCAGCAATTGCTGGATCTCCAAAAACGCATTCCAAAATTGATCGAGTCCAACGCCTTTGTCCAAGCGAGACTGCGCCGCATTCGTCCAGATGACGATTCCTCAATTGAGGATCGAGCCGTTCTTCGAAACCACCTCCTGGCCCTTGAGACCTTTGTCTCCAGCCTGCCTGAATCCCAAAACAGTCTCATCGCCTCGGTCCTTTACAATCGGCTTGAGTTCGATGAACGCGATGGCAACATGGATCGCGAGCGCTTCCTCCGTTACATCAAACTGCCACGCAATCGACCGTTCTACAATCCAGAATACATTGCTCGCCAAAGCAACAGACCGCAAGTCAATCTCGGTGCCAACTTCAAAGGCGAAACGTTGCTCGATGCGATTGGCGACGACTCCGCGCTCGTCCTGCGTTACCTCGAACACTTCTTCAAGACCGACGCAAACGTCGATGCCTTTTCGACAATCCTCGATCGCGACTACCTGAAACGCGTGTTTGCGTCCACCAAAATCCTATACGGGATCGGTGACTCAAAGACTTACTACGCCCAACTCACTCCAGACGAACAACGCGAACTTCAAGGCCGCGTCGAACTCAAGTTTTCACTAAGCAATCCAACCTACTACCGACCAAGCGACTCGGTACGCTTGACCCTGGACATCAAGAACGCACCGGAGCTGCTGGTCAAAGTCTACCGTCTCAACGCTCGCAATATTCTGACGCAGCAAAAGCAATCGATCGGTACCAATCTCGATTTGGACGGGCTGGTGGCCAACATCGAAAAACGCTTCACTTACGCTCAGCCAGCAGACCAGCGACACCGCGAGGTCCTCGAAATGCCAGAACTCGACGGGGGTGGCGTGTGGGTTGTCGATGCCCTGGCAGGTGGTCAACGTAGCCGCACGCTCATCCACAAAGGGCACTTGCACGCTATGCAACGTATGACCGACGCGGGCGATACTTTTCGAGTTTATGACGCGGAAGGCAAACATTTGCCAACCGCCAAGGCCCTTTTCGGCACTCGGGAATTCGAACCCGATGACAAAGGCGACATTGTCATCCCGTTCGGCAACGAAGTCCGGACCGATTCGTTGATCCTGATCGATGGCGCAATCGCTTCGGTGCAATTGTTTGTTCATAATGCAGAAAACTACCAGCTTCAAACTGGGTTCCTACTCGATCCCCAGTCGCTCTTGGCTGGGGCCAAGGCGAGCGTTGTCATCCGTCCTAATCTGCTTTGCAATGGCCAATTGGTTTCGCTTGCTCAACTCGAAAAGCCTTTGCTCACGATCACTTCGACCGACTTGGATGGCATCGACGCGACTCAAACTATTCCTAACATCAAACTCGCCGACAACGGAGAATTGGTCCACTCCTTTCTGGTGCCTCAGCGACTGGCCAACATCGCCATCACGCTCAGCGGCCAAGTGCTCAAGATAAGCAACGACTCGCGTGTTCCTGTGTCCGCTTCGCATTCGATTGCCATTAACGGGATTGCGAAAACCGCCCAAATTCGCGATTTCTTTTTGACTCGGACCGACAAGGGGCACTTCCTAGAAGTCCGTGGTCGCAACGGTGAACCTGCGACACGTGTGCCGGTCCAGTTGGAATTGAAACTCTTCGGAATCGGTCCGAATACCAGTGTGCGTTTAGCAACCGATATGAATGGCAATATCGATTTAGGACCTCTCACCTACGTCGAACGGTTCAGGGCATCTGCTGACTCTGTGGCATCACGGGACTTTATCCTTTCGAGACTAGGTCCAACTTGGCCTGCAGCCTATCACGCCTTGAGCGGTCAGCCCATCGAAGCAGTTTGGCACGCGACAGATGGTGCAGATCAAGGCCAAGTGAAACTCGGTCCGAATGACAAAGCATTTCCACGGCTCAGCTTGATCGAGCTTCGCAGCGGAATTGTCTTTGCAAATCATTCCGAAAAAGTATCCATCGAAACCGGCTTGGTCAAAGTCAAGGGACTTGAGCCAGGCTCTTATCGACTTGTTGACTATTGGTCCGGTCGTTCGATGCAGATCTCCGTCGTCAAAGGCGAACAGCAAGGTGAAGTGCTTGTCGGACAATCGCGAATTCTTGAAACCAACCGAGTCCGTACCGTCCATGTACGCGACGTAAAGCTAACCGACGACAAACTGCAAGTGCAGCTCGGCAATCACGACAATTTCACAAGGGTTCACATCGTTGCGGACGCGTACGAACCACGTTGGAATCAAGGACTCAATCTGGTTGCACCTGAGTTTCCGATGTTGACCATGGCACGTGCGAGGATTCCAAGTTTCTACATCAACTCACTCAAACTGGACGAAGAATACCAATACGTACTCCAACGGCAATTTTTGAAAAAGTACCTCGGTAGCCTCCTTACCCAACCAAGCGCGATCCTGAATCCCTGGGAGCTGTCGGTGACGCAGAACACTTCACAAACCGCAGCAGCCGGCGATCCAATGGCTTCCCTCGCACCGAAAGCGGGGGCACCTGGAGCTCCCAGCCGATCGGCAGAGGACTCGTTCAATAAGGTTGCCGTTGAGGCCACTCCCGAATACGAATTCCTCAAGCGAGGCTACGTGATGTTGACGAATAGACAATGCGATGACAAGGGCATGTTGTCCATCGATCGCAAAGCCCTCGCTGGCTTGACTTGTGTCACGGTGGTCGTAGTTCATCCAAGCGGCACGACCTGTCGAACTATCCACTTGCCACTCAACGAACCACGAGCG
>Ga0335394_10006068_pt1 | contig 13624 bp, 10 predicted proteins | sample MAT03_FD_205741 | JGI IMG/M metagenome (GOLD analysis project Ga0335394, IMG submission 205741) | Freshwater microbial communities from Lake Fryxell liftoff mats and glacier meltwater in Antarctica - MAT-03 (spades assembly) (version 2) ...
CAGCGCAGCTCGGGAGAGCTACGCTAAAAACGCGGGTTGCCGCCGGAGTGTGAGAAATGCGGGCTAGCAACAATGCCTTTCGGATACCCCCGGTCTGAATCCCAACGGGATTCGAGAGGCGCGCCCCATTCGATTCCCCTGCTCCTTGGTGTCGAATATCCGAAAGGCATTGGGGCTAGCAAAGCGGAACGCCGAGAGTCGGGCCGGCCCTTCAAAGCAGCCCTGCCGCTCGAACGGATCCACCGTGATCAACTCGCCGCAATACATGCACTTCGTCCGCTGCTTGGCGCGCACGCGGCCACACTTCGGGCACGGCTTTGGCGGGGTCGCCGCTTTCCGTCCGTCGAGTTTGCCGTCCTCAATGTCGATTGCAGTGATCTGCCGGACGATCTCCAGATCATCGAGCCCGTGCTTTTCCTTCAGGATGCGCCAACGGGCCTCGATGACGAAATACAGCCTCTCGATGTCGGCTTTGATCTCCGCCAAATCGCCGAACGTTTCCGATCTTGAAGGACGCGGTGAAGGGTCCGGCTGCCCATCGATATTGCGAAACGTGAACATGCGCGGATTCAAGCGCACACGGAGCCCGATGCAAGAACCCCCGGCTTCAGCACGCCGACGAACGGGAGGTTGCGATACTGCTCCATGTAGTCGAGCCCGTAGCCGACGACGAACTCGTCGCCGATGTCGAACCCCACGTAGTCGGCCTCCAAAACCTCGGCGCGCGCCTTCGCTTTTCGCAGCAGCACGCAGACCCGCACGCTGAGCGCATCCGCCTCGTCGGTGAGGCGCCGCCGGATGGCGTGAAGCGTGCGGCCCGTGTCGAGGATGTCATCGAGGATGAGCACGTGGCGCCCTTCCACCGCGGGCAGCGACGTCTGTGCGAAAGTGACCGTCCCGGAACTCTCCGTCCCACCGTGGTAGCTCGAGACGCTGATGCAATCGAGCCGCAGCGGGAGCTGGATGCGCCGGACCAGATCCGCCACGAAGAGAATGCTCCCATTGAGCACCGCGATCACCGTGAGATCCTTCCCGTCGTAGTCACTCGTGATTTGCGCCCCGAGTTCATCGAGCCGCATCAGGATCGTCTGCTCGTGAAACAACGTGCGATCGATGTCATTCAACATGGCCGCAACCTATCGGCCCGAAATTGCGCCGCCGAGCGCATTCCTCGGAAAAGAGAAACGCGGCCCGCAGCTCTGGGCGAACTGCGGGCCGCGTTTTATTACTTGGGGGAAATTTGCGGCTATTTGTTTTCTACCAGCTTCATCCGGTTCGCCAAGGAAAATTTATATCATCATCTCACTTTTTTTCACCGGACAGGACGGCAAACACCCGTCGCAAGCGTCGAGACCCGGAAATTCCGCTACGACCCTGAGTGATCCCGGATTGTCGTTGCATCCAACGCCAAAGCCATGAACCCGCGCCTCTCTTCGCTCTTTATCACCAGCCTGTTTTGCTCGACCGCGCTTGCCGCCGAATGGCCCGAGTGGCGCGGCCCCGGCGGGCAGGGTCACGCTGCGGCATCGGCGCTTCCCGTGACGTGGAGTGACTCGACCGGCATCACATGGCGGACCGAGATTCCCGGACGCGGATGGTCATCTCCTGTGATCGAAGGAAAACAAATCTGGATGACCACCGCGATCGAGAAACCCGCCTCGCCCGAGGACACCGCCCGGCGGCTCAAGGCGAACACCGGCGGCCAGCCCGTGACGTTGCTCGAAAAAGTCGATCTGCGCGCCATCTGCGTCGATCGCAAGACCGGACGTGTCACGCACGATGTGCTGTTGCTCTCCGCGCGCGAGCCGCAGTGGGTTCACAAGATGAACAGCTACGCATCGCCGACGCCGGTAATCGAAGACGGGCGGCTCTACTGCCACTTCGGCGCATTCGGCACCACGTGCCTCGACACGCGCGACGGGAAGATGCTCTGGACGAATACTGACCTTCGTGTGATGCACGAGAACGGCCCGGGCAGTTCTCCCATCCTCTGGAAGGACCTCGTCATCTTTCACCTCGATGGAAGCGACAAACAGTTCATCGCCGCGCTCGACAAGACGACCGGCAAGCTCGCGTGGAAAACAGACCGCACCGGCAGGATGAACGACAATCCGCAGCTCAAGAAATCCTACGGCACACCGCTCGTCGTCGATTCCGGCGGCAAGCCGCAGCTCATTTCTCCGGCGGCGGACTGGCTCTACTCCTACGACCCGGCGACAGGCCGCGAACTGTGGAAGGTGCCGTATGGCCGCACCGGCTTCTCCATCTCGCCGCGTCCGGTCGTGGGTCACGGGATGATCTTCATGAGCACCGCATTCATGCAGCCGGAGATCCTCGCGGTGAAATACGAAGGCGTCCCGCAGGCTGAAATCACCTGGCGCTACAGCAAAGGCGCGCCAAACATCCCCTCGCCTCTGCTCATCGGCGACGAACTCTACTTCGTGAACGACGGCGGATTCCTCACCTGCCTCAATGCCAGGACCGGCACCGAGCACTACCGCGAGCGACTCGGCGGCAACTATAATTCATCCCCCAGCTTCGCAGATGGAAAGATCTACATCTCCAGCCGCGAAGGTCTCACCACCATCGTCAATCCCGGCAAATCCTTCGAGGCGGTCGCAAAGAATCAAATCTCCGGAGCAATCTACGCCACCCCCGCCTTTGTGGACGGCTCGATCTTCCTCCGCACTGACGCAGCGCTCTACCGCATCGACGCAGCCGCCGGGAAGTAGCCCTCTCGTCGCCCGGTTGTCCCGCGCCACCGATACCGGAATGCCCGACCTACGCGCGCTCGGCCTCGACCGATAGCACCTCGCCCGCTTCACATTCGAACCGCAGTGCGATCGGGCGGCAGCAGACGGTGCAGTCCTCGATGGTCGAGCCGCTGCCCTGCGACGTGTCCACCGCCGACGTGAAGACCTCGCCGCAATACGGGCACCCGATTTCCACCTCGACGACGAAGTTCATTTCTTTGCCGACGCCCCAGTGAGCTTCAGCCTCGGTGCGTCGTTCCAGAAGTCTTCGAGGCGGTAAAGTTCGCGCTTGTTCGGGTGAAAGACATGCACGACGACATCGCCATAATCGGCGATCACCCACTGGCTCATCGGGAATCCGTCGATGCGGACCGGGCTGCGCTTGTGCTCCTTTTTCAGCCGGGCCTCGAGTTCGTTCGTGATGGCCTTGAGCTGCGGCTCCGAGGTGCCCGTGCAGAGCACGAAGAAATCCGTGAATGAGGAGAACTTGCGCAGGTCGAGCACGACGATGTCCTCCGCCTTCTTGTCGGTGATGATGCTGGCGCAGAGCCTGGCGAGTTTTTCTGAGTTAATGGGTTTCTCCTTGGTAAAGGCGGTGCGCTTCGATGATTTCGCGCACCGCTTCCGGGACGAGATAGCGGATGCTCAGCCCTTCCGCAACGCGCTTGCGCACCTCGGTCGCGGAAATATCCAGGCGGCGCTGGATGACGGGCATTTCGCGGAGCGGAACCCGGGGGCCGACATCAAAGGTGACAAAGGTGAAATCAGCGCGCGGTGCAGGAGAAAGGTCCCGGCCGAAGACGACGAACTCCACCATGTCGCTCAGTTCCTCGTACCGACGCCACTTTGGCAGCTCGCGCACGTTGTCCTCGCCGATGAAACAGAACAGTTCGTCACCGGGGGCCTTCACGCGCCACGCCGCGACGGTGTCCACGGTGAAGCTCGGGCCCTCACGTTCGGTCTCGGAGCCGTCGCATTCGAAATGCGGCTCGCCGGCGATTGCGGCGCGCACCATCGCGAGACGCAGCGGCGGCGGCGCGGGCGTGCGGTCGAGCTTGAACGGCGACTGCGCAGCGGGGATGAAGACGACACGATCCAGCGCAAGCTGCTCCAGCGCCTCACGTGCGAGGATCAGGTGCCCGTGATGAATCGGATCAAAACTGCCGCCGAAAAGGGCCGTGCGCATCGCTCGATTCACGCCCGCGCTAGTAAAGCAGGTAATTCTGCCGCGCAGCCTTGAAGCTCTCGATGAACGGCTGCCAGCCCGCTACGATCAACGCGGCACTCACACCCTTTTCGATCTGCGTCCGGATCGCCGTGCTGCCATAGATCTTCCAGAAGATCTGATCGGGATCCCGGTGGCGGGCAAAGATGCCAGCCTTCGCGAGCTTCTGCGTCGCAGCGAGAAGGTGGACATTGATCGCGGCGAGGTTCGCTTCGCTTTCCGCAGTGACGCTCAACCGCGCGCCGCCGAAATCCTCCCTCTTGTAGGGTTCGACTCCCACGCCCCGCAGCCCGGACTCCCGCACGGCGCTGCTAAATGCGCCGGGATTCATCCCGCTCTTCCCTGCCATCTGGAAAGGCGCGTCGGTCCCGATTCCGACATCCAGGGCAGCACCTTCGAGCGAGCCAAAAATGCCCGTCGCCACGTAATAGGGCACGGAGGTCGAGCGCGGGATGTTCGGCGAAGTCTGCACCCAGCGGAGGCCCGTGCGGCTCCACGTCATCTCGCGTGTCCAGCCGCGCATCGGCACGACAGTGAGATTGCACCGGCTGCCGTTCCAGCCGCGCGCGTTGGCCATTCTCGCCAGTTCGCCGACGGTCATGCCATGCACATAGGGCACCGGGAACTGGCCGACAAAGCTGCGCCATTTCTCCTCGATGCCCGGCCCCTCGACGCGCAGGCCGCCGAGCGGGTTCGGCCGATCGAGCACGACGAAAGGAATCTTCATCTCGCCGCAGGCCTCCATGCATTTTCCCATCGTGGAAACGTAAGTGTAACTGCGGGCGCCGATGTCCTGCATGTCGTACACGAGGACGTCGATGCCCTTCAGCATCTCGGGCGTCGGCTTGCGCGTGGGGCCGTAGAGTGAATGCACGGTGAGGCCGGTCAGCGGATCCTTGCGCGAGGCGACGTACTTGCCGGCAGACACGGTTCCATCGATGCCGTGCTCGGGCGAATACAGCGCCACCAGTTCGACATTGCGCGCCTTGCGCAGGATGACCCGCGTCTTCGTGCCCGCTGAATCGACGCCGGTCTGGTTCGTCACCAGGCCGACGCGACGGCCTTCGAGCGGCGCGAAGTTCTGCGACTTGAGCACGTCGATGCCCGGTTCGACCGCGGCAGGCAGAGGCAGTGCCGCGACCACAATGAGGCAGGAGATCAGTCGAATCATCGGCCGCACCCTAGCACCCCCAGGGCCGACGCCGCCACTTCGATTCGTCGTGAAAGCGGTGCGGCGGATTCAAGTTGAATGCCTGCGGACCACCTCGCATGCTCCGCCCAAGGTGTCTTCCGTCAGCAATGAACAAAGTCATCCGGTGAATCCGCTCCGCGAGGGGCTGGCGAACCGGGCAATGCCGCAGCCGTGCAACGTGGTGATCTTCGGTGCGTCCGGAGACCTCACGTTCCGAAAACTCATCCCCGCGCTCTACAATCTCGCGGCGGATGGCGACCTGCCGCCTTCCACCAACATCGTCGGCCTGGCCCGGCGCGAGAAGACCGACGAGTCGTGGCGCCAGGAGCTCAGGGAAACCACCGCCAAGTGCTCGCGCTCCGGCATCAACGAGGACGTGTGGGCCAGCTTTTCCCGTCGCATCTGCTATCATTGCAGCGAATTCGGAAATGCGGAGGGCTACCGTTCGCTCCAGCAGAAGCTCGAACAGCTCGACACCGAAGGCAGCGCCATCGGCAACCGCCTTTTTTACCTCTCCGTCTCGCCGACCGACTACGAGCTGATCCTCCGGCAGATCGCGGAAGCGGGGCTGAACAAGCCGCGCCCGGGCGCATGGTCGCGCGTGATCGTGGAGAAGCCGTTCGGCACCGACCTCGCCACGGCCGAAGATCTCAACGAGGCCATCTCCGTCGCATTCGTCGAACGCGACACCTTCCGCATCGACCATTATCTGGGCAAGGAGACGGCGCAGAACGTGATGGTGATGCGGTTCGCCAATCAGATCTTCGAGAGCCAGTGGAACAGCCGCTACATCGACCACGTGCAGATCACCTCGGCGGAGACGCTCGGCGTCGAGGCGCGCGGGCCGTATTATGAAAAGGCGGGCGCGCTGCGCGACATGGTGCAGAGCCATCTGCTCCAGCTCATGTGCCTCACCGCGATGGAGCCGCCGACGAGCCTCAGCGCCGATTCCGTGCGCGATGAAAAGGCGAAGGTCGTCCGCTCACTGCGCCGTCTCTCGCCGGATGACGTCGCGACCGACATCGTGCGCGGGCAATACGCCGCAGGTGCGATCAATGGCAAGCCCGTCCCCGCGTATCGCGCCGAGGAGCGCGTGAGCCCGGCCTCGATGACCGAGACCTACGTCGCGCTGAAGCTGCACATCGACAACTGGCGCTGGCACGGCGTACCGTTCTACATGCGCGTCGGCAAGCGCCTCGCAAAAGGCGGCGCGGAAATCGCCGTGCAGTTCAAGGAAGCGCCGCGCGTGCTTTTCAACGCCGATGCCGACGCACCGCTCGGGCCGAACCAGCTCGTCATCCGCATCCAGCCCGACGAGGGCATCTCGCTGCGCCTCCAGTGCAAAGTGCCCGGCAGCGTGCTGCGCATCGAGCCGGTGAAGATGGATTTCCACTACGGCGCGAGCTTCGGCAAGCAGAGCCCCGAGGCTTACGAGCGGCTCATCCTCGACGCGATGAGCGGCGACGCCACGCTCTTCGCGCGGCGCGACGAAGTGCAGGAAGCGTGGAAGTTCGTGGACGCCATCGAGAACGCGTGGCACGGCGAAACGCGGAGCACCGAACTCGGAGCGCGGAAAGACGGAGCGCCCGGACTTTTCGAATACGCCGCCGGCACCTGGGGCCCGAAGGAGGCCGACGAACTCCTCGCCCGCGACGGCCGCGCCTGGCGGAGGATGTGAGGCGCTTTACACGGCCTGCTCGCCGGAATGCAGGAGGCGGCGGCGGCTTCGCGCAGCGTAGCTCTCCAGATCTGCGCATCACGAGGCTTCACGCAGATCCACCCGCGCAGCTCTGGAGAGCTACGCTACTTCCCAGTCACGCGCCGCCATCCGGCAACAGGACTGTACCAATCGTATGATGTAAGGATGGCAGCCTCCACCAACGCCTCGGCGAAAAGGGGAAACTCTGGACTGCACTCTATCCGCGGTTCATCCCATCGCCGGACCCAGGCGCATTCTGAATATCTCGTCTGCTCCTGCGCCTTTTGGCCGACGGATCGTCGGCCCCACATTCCCGCAAGGCCCTCGCGCCATCATCCCGCGGCGCTACTTCACCTTCACGAGTTGGAGGCTCCCGATTTGGAACCACGCCTCGCCCTTCGGTGAGCGCAGTTCCGCGACGAGCACCACGTCGGAGCCGCTGGCTTCGAATTCGAATCCGATATTCTTCCACGCGGCGTTGCCGGTGAGTCCGTTCACGCCCTTGCGCGTGCCGCCGCTGATGCGAAGGCCGGCGCCTTCGCCGCTCTGGTCGCCAGTGGCTTCGACATTGGCGGTTTTCGCCGTGGCTTCGAAACGGTAGCGGCCCGGAGGGAGCGTGATGTTCCGCCGCCAGGATCCGGGACCGCCGCCGTCGGCGCGGAGGTGGAGGCAGCGCTGTCCGTCCACGGTCTGCTCGTCCATGGCGCCGCCGCCCTCGGTGCGCCATTGCTTCGGGCCGAGCTTGGAGATGTTGTTCACCCATTCGATGGGCTTGGGCGGATCGCCGAGCTGCTTGCCAAATGACGCGAGACGCGCGAGCACGCGGTCGCGCGCAGCGTTGATCTGCCCCTGATATTCCTTCGCGAGTTGCGGGTTTTGCCGTGCGAGTGCTTCCTGGACTTTCTTGCCCTGCGCCTGGATGCGGGCCTCCCAGTCCACGGGCTTGAGCATTTTTTCGTGGATGGCGGTCGCGACTTTCCAGTAGTGCGCCTTCCAATCGGGATTGCTCCACACGGCCTGGCCGACGAGCGAGCCGGGATCCCTCACCACGGGCCAGTTGGCGTCGCCGAAAATCTGGTCGATGCCGTGGATGAAGAAGTTCGCCTTCCCGGTCTTCGGGTCGAAATAGACGCGGTAGTTGTTGCGGTTGAAATTGTATCCGTCCCAGTGGGAGAAAAACGTCTCCATGACAAGCGAGCGGAGGAATTCGTCCACGTCGAGCCGCTCGAATACTTTCTGCCAGCGCACCTTCGGGTCGCCCTCTTTGCACGCGGCGGCCAGTTCCTTCAGGTCGCGCTTGTCCGAACGGTCGCCGCCCTGCTGCTTCTCGAGGTCGCCATCGACCTCGGCGATGAAGTGTCCGTCGTAGAGGCTGCCGTCGGTTTTCTCGTAGAAGTAGCTGAGGAAATCCTTCGTGAACGACTCCTTGAAGACGTACAGGCCGGTGTCGCGCCCATTCCATTTCACGATGGCATGAGTGCAGCGCGAGGCCGGCACTCCGGCGGCACGGGACATTTCGCCGCCGATGAATTCGTTCAGGTAGCTGCCATCCTGCGCGCCGTTGTTCAGGTGGAATTTCTCCATTCCGTGAAAGCGTTCGCTGCCCTTGAATTTGTCGAGGCTCACGGTGAGGCCCGGTTTTCCATCCGCTCCCTGGAAGCTGCCCGCGGCGCCCTTAAATTTCACGGCAACGTGTTTGTATTCCTTCTTCTCGCCGCCGGGTGCGGTCTCGATCATCGTGCATTCGGCGTACTTCCGTTCGTCCTTTTTCAGGCTCTGCCAGTCGGCGGGTTTGAACGTGAATTCCAGATGCACGATCGGGGCGGCAAAAAATGCGTCGGCGTTCTTCCGATGCTTGTCCTTCTTCGCGAGGGTCTGCGGTGTCGGCAGGATCGTGGCGACCGGCAGCGGCTTTTCCGGCGCGTTTTGGGCGGGGAGTCCGGTGCAACCGAGCAGCAGTGATGCGATGAGAGTCGTCGTGGAAATGCGCGGGGGCTGTCTCTTCATGATGCCGGTCGGTGGAGTCGGGAACTGGAGTTTCCGTGTCACAACTTCTTGCCGAGGTCGAGGCAGATGAGCTTGTCCTCGCTGCGAAGGTAGAGCCGCCGCTGCGAGAGCACGGGCGCGGCCCAGCACGGATAGGCGAGGCCGGGCACCTGCCAGCGGGAGACTTCATCGAGCTTCTCCGGATCGGGCTTGAACAGCCCGAGCAGGCCGGATTCGCCGAGCGCGAAGAGCTTGCCGTCGGCGAGGATCGTCGCACCGCGGCCGAAGACGTCCGGCGGTTTCTCCCCGGCGCGGAGTTTCGAGTGGCCGGCATTCGGCCAGCCGTCGGGACGTTGCCATTTCACTTTCCCGGTCTCGAATTCCACGCAGCGGAAAATCGCGTCGGGCTCATTGCGTCCGCTGAATGCGAAGAGGTGGCCCGCGACGAGATTTGGCTGCGACCAGTGGACTTCGAGCGCGAGGCTGCGCCAGACTTCGTCCACGCCTTTGCCATCGGGCTTCACGCGCAGCAGCACGGCGCCGGACCGGTAGTAGGCGGAGGAAAGGAGGATGGTGTCGCCTTTCACCACGGGCGTCATCGCGTTCACGGTTTCCTCGCGGGGCGAGCGGAACCAGAAGGAGAAATGGTGCGCGCCGGACGCGGGGTCGAGGGAGACGAGGCCCTGCCGCGTGACGGTGAGAACGTGACGACGCCCGTGAATGGTCGCGAGCACGGGCGTGCAATAGCTCGACATTTTCTGAAAGGCGGGGTGTCCGATGTCCCACTTCACGAATGGCTCGCCGGGCCAGCCCTGCATGAGCGCGCCCTCCCACGTCTTCGCGCCGCCGTTCTGCCAGAGAGTATTTCCGGTGGTGGCGTCGAAGGCGACGATGTTCGAGTCGGACTGGCCGCCGACTTGCACGATGAGCTTTCCATCTTCCAAGACGGGTGAACTGCCGACGCCGAAGAACGCCTGCGGAACGTCGAAGTCCTTCGCGGTGTCGCGCCGCCATTTGATCGCGCCGGTGATCCGGTCGAGGCAGACGAGGACGCCCTCGGCGCCGAATGTATAGCATCGATCCGCCGTGAGCAGCGGCGAGCAGCGCGGGCCGTTGTTGAAGCCAAAGGGATCCTGGAACTTCGACTCGTAGCGATATTCCCAGCCCGGCTTGCCGGTCGCGGCGTCGAATACGCCGATGATCTCCTGGTCTCCCAACCGGTGATGCAGCACGAGCATGCCGTCGCGAATGCTCGGTGCGCTGTAGCCGGCTCCGACATCCTTTTGCCAGACGATCGGCAGCCCGCCCGCGGGGAAACGATCGAGCAGGCCGGTTTCCGGCGAAGTGCCGTCGCGGTTCGGGCCGAGGAACTCCGGCCAGTCAGCGGCGAGCGCCGCGATGCCGGAGCAAATGACAGTGGCGAAGATGCGGGGAATGAGCGGTGACATGACTGGAACTAATACGCACCAAAGGTTTGAGCGGCCAAGTCCGGTGTTCGCCAACGGCCGAGGTCGCAGGGTCCGCGTGCGCTGCGCTGCCAATCCGCCCGCCTGCTCACTTTTGGATCACGGCGCGATAGACGACTTCCCGGACGAGGCTGAGCGGGAATTCCAGCGGCATGCCGTCGAGCGTCTTGCATTTCACGCGATCATCGGCGATGCGGAGATCCTTGATCGACAGCATGCCGCGATCGTGAAACCGCAGGCGCGGGAAGCTGCCCGGGGGAGCCGGCGCAGATCCCGGAAAATTCAGCCACGCCACGCGCTCCCGTGGGAGTTCGAGCGGTCCCGCCTCGGAGTTTACCTTCAGGATATCGGCGGTGATCCCGTCGAGTTTACCGGAGAATTCATCGCCGTTCGCCAGGTAGATGGTCGGCAGGAACGCCGAATCGTTCGAGGACTGGGGTTCCTCGCCCGGCTGTTTTTCCGGCGTCGCGGGTTTCACTGCGACCGGTCCGGCCCAGGGCGCCATCCAGAAGTTTGCGATCCGACTTTGCCGGCCGCCATTCACGCCGCTGGCCATCGGCGTGATCGACAGGCCGCCGACATCGAGCGCCTCGTCTGCCTCATCGGCCTTAAAGGCGATTTTCCCGACCTCCTTGCCATCCATGAGCACGCGAAACGCCTTCCCTGGGCGGTCAAACACGAGGCTCATGCGAAGGGTTCTGCCCTCGGGCTTGGCCTGCTCATCGACTTGGAACCGTTTCACTGCGCCGCCGAACCGGTTGAGCCTAGTGCTGCTGGGATTGAAATACGCGTTCACGCGTCCGCCGAATGTGTAAACGGTGAACGTGCGATCGTCCTTCGAGTTGAAGACTTGAAGATTGAACGAGCCCGTCCGGGTCGGATTATCGACTTCGAAATTCAATGCATACGGTCCTGGGTACGCGGGCCACTTTTTCGCCAGGGCAGCGGAACCAATTTGCGAGGCATTTTTCAGGATGTAGGAGCCATCGTGGTAGAGCCAGATGTCTTCCTTTCGTGGCGTGGTTTCCGATGTTCGCCGACTCGGGTAAACGGTGCCGCGGTTGGGGCTCCAGCCATTGCTCCACAGATCGGGTCCCGTGGCTCCGTCGGCCAGGGCGGCTGTGACTTCGGGACTAAGATAGACGTGGCGAAGCTCGGCGAGCGGAAAGGTCAGTTCAGCCCCCAATTCGGTCTTGAGCACCAGGCTCCTGGCATCGAGTGAGACGACATCCCCTGGCAGCCAGTCGCCGCTGGCCAGACGGATGGTATCCCTGCCGCGCAGGGTGGAACGATTCTTGTCCTCCTTTGCGGCGGAAAAAAAGACGCCGGCGACCATCGTCTCAGGATATTCGAGGGGCGTCCGCGAGGCCGCGATTTTCCAACTCAGCTTGCCGCCTTCGATCGGTTTCAGGAGTGTCCCCCGCAATTGCGTCCCGTCGCTCAGGGTGAGCAGGTTTGGCGCGGCGGTGGACGGTGCGGGCTGCCCGGCGCGGCGGAGGAATTCGAGATCACGCAGCGCGGCGAGCGGTAGCGTGATGGTGGATCCGAAGCGCGTGGTCATGGTCATGGAGGCACCCGTTCCGGTGAGTTCCGTGGTGGTGAATTCGCTCCCATTTTTCAGCCGCATGAGGGCGACAGCCGGGGGAGGCGCAGCCGGCTTCGCAGAAGGAGTCGCGAAGCGGACGTGGACGGTCCCCTCTCGCGGAGCAGATTGTGATTTGTCGCCGAAAACGATCTCCCGCTCGGTGATCCGCTCGATGATTCCACCGATGGGCGGACCGTTGGAACGCAGAAGCTGATCGGTCCCGGGTTGGGCGGGTTCTTTGCCATCCACCGGCTCCTTGCCGTCCCATGTCAAAATGCGAATCCGTCCCATTTGGAAGCTAATGTTGGAGGTAAAAACATTCGGCGTGATGCTCAAATATGCGCCGCATTTGCCGAGTTCCCCGGGTTTGACCTTGGAAAGCTTCCAGTCGGCCCGCTTGATTCCATTCACGTAGGCGAGGACTTTTCCATTCACTCGATCCACCAGCAGCCGGTAGCGGACGGTCGCCGCTTTTTCGGCAACGAGCCGGGCCTCATCGGGCGTAAGCGCCACGTTGTACTGATTGTAGCGTTGCCCGTCGAAATGATTGGCCGATATCTGGTTCGGGCTGAACTGAACCGTGAGGCCACCAGGGGTGGTCTGGTTCAAGCCAGCGGCAAAAAGCGAGACCCCGAAATGGTGAAGCTGCGGGGGAAAGACGACATCGAAGGAGAGATCCATCGGGTCGGGCATGCGTTCGAAATTGCGACCGATCGGGCCGTTGGTGATGCAGCGCAGCAACCCATCCTTGTAATCCCAGTTACCCTGTCCGGATCGCGTGGCCCATCCTGCGAGGGACGATGGCCCCTCGTAGATCTGCGGCGCCTGGCCATCCGAAATCGTGGCGGTCATCGCATGGTCCCGCGGGAATTCCAGCCGATGGCCACCGGGCAGGGTGAGGTGAATTTTCCCGCTCTCCATCGTGAGCGCATCACCGCCGAAGTAGCTGCCGTCGCGCATTTGCAGGCTGACCTTGGAGGGAGGAAGAGCGGCCTTTTCGCGGTCGGCAAATGTCAGGCTGCTGATTCCTTCCTCGATCAATTCCAAATCGAGCCCCGACTCGCGTTGGAGGAGCAAGCCCTTCTCCGGAATGATGCGCTGGATTCTCCCCACGAAGCGATTGCCGTCGCGCAGGGATACCGTGTCCAGATCGGTCGCGGTCCTGGCTGCGGTGGAGGGTTGGGTGGGGCTGAAGGTTCGGTTGAATACCACGATTCCCGGCACGGCCTGCGGTTTGTCTTGTGCGGCGAACTGGAAGGCCGCGCCCTGTTGGAAGGCCGCGGCCTGTTCAGGGAAGGCTCCCAGCTTTGCCTTGATGTCGATTTCCTTTCCGTCGCGCCGGATGGTCAGTTTCACGACCCTGTCGGCCTTCGCCTCACGGATCAACTCCCGCAATTGTGTCGAGTCTTTGGCTGCCTTGCCCTCGACGGACAGGACACGGTCTCCTTCCTTCACGCCCGCCTTGGCAGCGGGGGAATCCTCCATCACCGAGACGATGCCCACGCCCGCATTCTTCTTTTCCTGATCCTTTTCCTTCGGGTCGGCGGCTTCGCCGTCGTCAGGCGTGATCTCGAGTTGGACACCGAGATAGCCCGGCTTTGCGTCTTCTCCGGCGGCGAGATTCGGGAGAGGATGAAATGGGAAGCCGGGCAGGAAAATTACTGGCGGCTGCCCCAGCCGTTTCGCCGGTGCGGCTTGCGCATTGGCGGCAGCGGCAC
>Ga0335394_10006070_pt1 | contig 13622 bp, 12 predicted proteins | sample MAT03_FD_205741 | JGI IMG/M metagenome (GOLD analysis project Ga0335394, IMG submission 205741) | Freshwater microbial communities from Lake Fryxell liftoff mats and glacier meltwater in Antarctica - MAT-03 (spades assembly) (version 2) ...
CTCTCCCGAGTACCTGGGGCCTGCTACTCGGCGCGCCGGCGCTTACCGAGACGGGACTTGCACCCGATGAAGAGACGCGGCGCGCAGCATCCGGCCCAACGGCCCGGCCTTCGTCTGCTTCGCGCCGCATCCATCCGCGCGAGTGTAGCCCCAGTTTCACGAGAACGGCGCGTGCGGTGCGGGGTCGCATCGCACTCTGCTCGCGGTTGTGTAGCATCGCGGCGCCATGACCCCCGACACCCTCCCCGGCTCCCCTGTTCCGTTCCCCGGCGACCCCGAGACCTCGCGTGAGCTGGCCAGGGCCATGGGGGTCAAAGGCGACGAGTGGGATCGCATCAAGCGCTCGCTCGGACGCCAGCCGACGCACCCGGAGCTGGGTGTGTTCTCGGTGATGTGGAGCGAGCACTGCTCCTACAAGTCGAGCCGCATCCACCTCAAGAAGCTCCCGACGACGGGACCTACGGTGGTGCTCGGGCCGGGCGAGAACGCAGGCGCCGTCGATATCGGTGATGGCTACTGCGCGGTCTTCAAGATGGAGTCGCACAACCACCCCTCGTACATCGAGCCCTACCAGGGCGCGGCGACCGGCGTGGGCGGGATCCTGCGCGATGTGTTCACCATGAACGCGCGGCCCGTCGCGGCGCTCAACTCGCTGCGCTTCGGGCGCCCCGATCATCCCAAGACCGAGCAGCTCCTGCGCGGCGTGGTCCACGGGATCGGCGGCTACGGCAACGCGTTCGGGGTGCCCACGGTGGGCGGCGAAGTGCAGTTCGACGCGAGCTACGACGGCAACATCTTGGTGAACGCGTTCGCGCTCGGCGTCGCCAAGATCGACAAGCTCATCCTCGGGACTGCGTCGGGCCTGGGCAATCCGGTGATCTACGTGGGCGCCCGCACCGGCCGCGACGGCATCCACGGCGCGACCATGGCCAGCGCCGAATTCGATGGTCAGAGCCAGAAGAAGCTCCCCACCGTGCAGGTCGGCGATCCCTTCAAGGAGAAGCTCCTGCTCGAGGCGTGTCTTGAGATCTTCGAGAGCGGCGCATTGGCAGGCGTGCAGGACATGGGCGCCGCCGGCCTCACCTCGAGCTCGGTCGAGATGGCGGCGCGCGCAGGCAATGGTCTGGAGCTCGATCTCGACGCCATCCCCCGCCGCACCAAGAACCTCTCGCCCTACGAGATGCTCTTGAGCGAGTCCCAGGAGCGGATGCTCATGGTCGCGCACAAGGGACGCGAGCAGGAGGTGATCGATCTCTGCGAGAAGTGGGATCTCGACTACGCGATCGTCGGGACGGTGACCGACAGCGGACGCTTCGTCTGCAAGGCGACGGCGGGCTTCGATCCCTCGCTGCCCAAAGGTCACCCCGAGCGCGGCAAGCCCAATCCCCAGGTGGTGGTCGACATCCCCATCGGCGCGTTGGCCGACGACGCCCCGCAGTACGACCGGCCCCAGCAGAAGGCCAAGCCCATCGGCGAGCTCGCGACGTTGCCGGATCTGAACGGGCTCGATCTGAGCAGCGAGCTCATCACCCTGATTGGCTCACCCAACATCGGATCGCGACAGTGGATCTGGCGCCAGTACGATCACATCGTGCGCGACGGAACGGTCATGCGACCGGGGCAGAGCGACGCCGCGGTCATCCGGGTGTTTTGCAGCGAGAGCAACGCGGACCGGGAGAACACCGACGCGATCGAGAAATTCCTCGCGCTCTCGGTCGACTGCAATGCTCGGCACGTGCTGCTCGATCCCCACGACGGCGCCGCGATGGCGGTCGCGGAGTGCACCCGCAACCTGGTGTGCTCGGGCGCCCAGCCGCTGGGACTCACCGACTGCCTCAATTTCGCGAGCCCCGAAGTCCCCGAGACCATGTGGCGCTTTGCCCATGCCATTTTGGGCCTTCGTGACGCATGCAACGCGCTGAGCACCCCGATCGTGTCGGGCAACGTGTCGCTCTACAACGAGACCGAGGGTCGCCCGATCTTGCCGACACCGGGTATCGCCGGCGTGGGCCAGCTTCGGAGTCCCGAAGATCGACTGGGCCTGGCCTTCAAGGTCGCGGGCGATCGCATCGCGCACTTGGGGCCTCCCTCGCAGGGCAAGCTCGGCGGCTCCGAGTTCCGCGTCCAGAAGACAGGCGTCGTCGACGGCGATCCAGTGGGCATCGATCTCCAGATCGAGGCGGCCCTGCAGCGCGCGGTGCTGGCGATGGCCCGCGCGCGCGTGCTGCGCTCGGCGCACGATCTCAGCGACGGAGGCTTCGCGGTCGCGTTGAGCGAGAGCTGCATCGCGGGTGGTCTGGGCGCCAAGGTCACGTTGCCTGGCGAGACCTCCATCGCACCCGCCGCGCGCCTCTTCTCCGAGGAGCCCTCGCGCGTGATCGTCTCGTTCGCGCCCGAGATGGAAGCGAAGGTCCGCGCCATCGCGGAACAACACGGCGTCGCGTGGTCGGTCATCGGTGAGGTGGGCGGAAGCGCCGTGGCGATCGAAGGCGCGCTGAGCGTCGAGGTCGACGTGCTCTCGGACGCGCATCACCGCTGCCTCGAGTCGATCGTCGGCCCGGGCTGAGGCGCTGTCGCAGCTCGCGGTAGTGGCGCCGGTTACACCAATGCGAGAATCGCAAGGTTCGCGAGTCCAAGGGAGTCTGCGCGACGACGCATGATATCGTCGCCCCTATACGTCGCAGCGTCGTTCTGGGGTTGTTCGTTCTGGGGTGTGGCTCGTCGTCCGAGTTGACCGAGGAAGCGGGTTGGTCGGTCGCCGAGCGCGAGGCCTACACGGTGCACCTGGTCGACGATGGACTCGAGGTCGGTGCGCCGGAACGCGCGCGGGTCCACGTCGCCACCGCTGCTATCGAGCGTGGCGGCGCGTCGCTCGTCGATCACGGGAGCTCGCGCTCACACCGCAGCGAGAGCTCGGCCCCGGTGTCGAGGAGCGCGTCGAGCTACGCGTCGAGGGCGTCGAGCTCTCGTGGACGTTCGCGGCGCGTCCGGAGGGCGAGGGCGATCTCGTGGTGCGTCTTCGTCTCGAGGGCGCGATCGCCGCGATGGAGGACGAGGCCGGATGGCACTTCGTCGCTGGGGAAGAGGGTGTGCTCGTCGGACCCGCGACATGGATCGACGCGCGCGGGGAGCGAGTAGCGGTGGAGGCGACCGCAGAAGGCGAGACGCTCGGGGAGCGCGTTCCCTGCCGTGCTCGACCCGGTGATCGGCCCCGAGGTCCCGGTCGACCTGCCCGCCACAATCGTCGGCTCGCCCTACTCGGCCTTCACCCCTAGCGTCGCTTTCGATGGCACCAACTATCTCGTGGTGTGGTCCGAAGATCGCGACTTTGCCTCGTTCGACGCTTCGGTGGTGGCGGTGCGGATCCGAGCGAGCGATGGCGCCATCCTCGACCCAGGCGGAATCGTCGTCGCCGACACCACGTCGTCATCACCGCCTGCGCCGGACGTGGCCTTCGACGGCAGCCGCTTCGTGGTCGTCTGGAACACCGCCAACAATCTCTACTTTCGTGAGGTCGGCGTCGATGGGACCGTCCTCGGATCGGGCCCCACGGCGCTCTCGACGGCCACGGGCACCCAGAGCGACCCCCACATCGCGTGCGGTACTGGGAGCTGCATCGCCGCGTGGATCTCGACACCACGCCCATCACACTCTCGGCCTCGACGGCGACCGAATCTCAACACGACGTCGCGGCGGTCGACGCTGGCAGTGCGACCTCGACGAGTCGTGCAGCGGTAGCGCGGGCGCTTGCCCCGCAGAGCTGTCCACGACGGCGATCGTGTGCCGACCTGCCGTCGGCCCGTGCGACGTTCGGGAGCGCTGCAGCGCCTCGTCTGCGATCTGTCCGGCAGACCGGTCCGCATCCAACGGCACAGCGTGCGCCGATGCGGTCGCGTGCAACGGCGCCGAGATGTGCAGTGCCGGCGCCTGCGCCCCTGGCACCACACTCGACTGCGACGATGAAGACCCCTGCACCGCCGACGGCTGCGCGGAGCCGGGCGGCTGCTCGCACGATCCGATCGCCGGATGTGTGTCGCCCGACGCAGGGCGAGACAGCGGCTCTCTCGACGCGGGCGCACCCGACACAGGTGGCGAGGACGCCGGCTCACTCGACGCGGGCATCCCGGGCGACGTGGGGCTCCCGATGGACGCGGGTACGGCGCCTCCAGCCGCAGGCGGCTGCGCTTGCCACGTCGGCCAGCCCGCCACACCCGCTCTCGCCACATCCGCGCCGTGGATGCTGATCGCGTTCGGTGTGCTGTTCGCACGCCGCCGACGCGTGGGGCTCGCCTGACGCAGTCGGAAGCTCGCGCGCGTCAGTCCGCGACGAGGTCCTTCGTCTGGTCGCGATGGACGAACTGAGTACAACGCCTCCGATGAACGACCCTGTCGACGATGTGGATGGAGCGAGCACAGCAGACGCGAGCACCGACGACACCAGCAACCCACGTCGCTGGAAGAAGAGCGGGTGGATTGCGAATGTGGTGAAGAACCTCGACGACGATGGCTGGGCGGTCGAGATGATCCAGATCGGCGCCGAGGAGCCCGCGCTGGTGGGGCCCTGGACGATGGGGCGCGACAAGAAGAACCCCAAGCCCCTCGATCAGCCGTCGTTCATGACGCTGGTGAAGACGGCCAACGAGATCTTGTTGCGGCACGCCCAGTCCGCGCGGGCACGTCTGCACCGGAGCACGTCGTTCGAGGTCACGGGCAGCGAGGCGGCGGTGTTCGAGGCCGACGGCTTCGAGGGCTCGCTGCGGGTCCGCGCCGACCTCGACATCGCGCAGGACGACGACGATCCCCACGCGATCCTCAGCGTCTTGGAGGACACGACGAGCACGGTGCTGCGCCGCGGGCGGGTGCGCCCCGACTTCAAGCTGAGCGCAGCGACCGTGACGGCCTGGATGAAGCGGCGCGATTCGGGCGAGTAGCGCGGTCAGGGCGATTAGCGCGGCGCGCCCGGGCTTCTGGTACCGTCTCGGCCGTGGAAGATGATCCCACGTCGGGAGACGCGAACCGGACGATCCAGGTCGACGCGCTCGCCGACGTGGAGCTGCTCGATCAGGACAGCGAGTCGAGCGAGGCGGACGCGGCACCGAGCCCTGCACGTCCTCCGCCTCCGCTGCCCTACCGGCGGCCGAGCATGATCATCCTCGGCGTAGTGGTGCTGGTCGCGGGTGGCCTCGGCGCCGCGGGCGCTTACTTCATCCCCAGCGCGGATCCGCCAGTCACCGTCGCCCCGCCTGTCGCTGCCGCCGCGAGCGCACCCGCGGCTGAGACGGTGCCCGCCGAGACCGTGCCCGCCGAGGAGGAGGTGATCCGTCACGTCCCCCTCGACGAAGCGTTCATCCTCCGCTTCGACGACGACGCCGGCCTGCCGCCCAACGAATAGCTGTTCTCCCGACGAGGCTCAGCCGAACCAGAGGCGGAGCGCGCCGCCCACCTGGATGACGCCGACGGGCTAGGTCACCGGCACCGTCACCGCGGCGCCGAGGCTCGCCGCCCAGGGCTCGCGCTTGCCGCGGATTACCCCGTACGCTGCGACCGCCACATGCGCGAGGAACGCGGTGGCCAGCGCGATGACGATGAGCGCCTGCGAGAGCTCGTCTTCGGTGGTGGGTCGCCCTTCTTCGTAGGCCATCCCCCGAAGACCAAAGCCCAGCGCCGCCCACATCCCAGGGCGATGGCGTCGATCAGACCGAGCACCCCGATGATTCGCCAGAAGTGGATCCAACGCATGGCGACGCGCAACGGCCGATGCGCGAGCGGTGTTCCGCGTTCACGGGATGCGCCAGGTGGTCCCGCTGGTGCCGTCCATCAGCTCGACGCCAAGCGCTGTCAGCTCATCGCGGAGGGCATCCGCCTGGGCGAAGTCCTTGGCATCGCGCGCCGCTTTGCGCGCCTCGATCTTCGCCACGACGTCGGCTTCGGTGATGCCCTTGGCCTTCGCCCGCCTGTCGCGGATCCGAAGCAGCACCGTGCGGGGATCTTGGCCGCCCAGTCCCAGCTCGTTGCGAAGCGCGAAGAGCGCCTTCTTGCTGGCGGTCAGCGCTGCATTGCTGACCGTGCCCTTCTTGCGCTTGGTGGTCTCCACCAGCTCGTTCACGTGCGCGAGCATCTCGCCGGCGAGCGCTATCGAGATGGGGAAGTTGAGGTCGTCGTCCAACGCTGCTGCGAGCGCCGCAGGGAACTTCGCGAGGGCGTCGGGCACGATGCCCTCGGCGACCACGCGCGAAGCGTCCACCGACTGAAGGCGCTCATGGGTGGTGTAGAGGTACTCGACCTTGCGCTCGGTCTCTTCGAAGAGAGGAAAGCCGATGACGTTGCCAGCCTCATCGAGGGTCCAGTCGAAGCCCAGCGGCGAGCGGTAGTGGACGGTGAGCATGCCCCAGCGCACGGCTTCGGCCTCGTAGCGGGCGAAGATGTCGCGGGCAGTGAAGAAGTTGCCCAGGCTCTTGCCCATCTTCTCTTTGTTCACCTCGACGAAGCCGTTGTGCATCCAATGGCAGGAGAAGGGCTTGCCGGTCGCCGCCTCGCTCTGGGCGATCTCGTTCTCGTGATGCGGGAAGACCAGATCGAGCCCGCCGCCGTGTAGATCGACCGTCTCGCCGAGGTGCTTCATGGCCATCGCAGAGCACTCGATGTGCCAGCCGGGCCGGCCGTGGCCCCAGGGCGAGGCCCAGCCCCACGCGCCTTCCTCGGCGCTCTTCCAGAGGGCGAAGTCCGCGGGGTGCCGCTTCACCTTCGTCTCGTCGTCACTGATCCGGCCGCTCGCGCCCTGCTGCAACGAGTCCGCCGTGCGGTGCGAGAGCTTTCCGTAGGTCGGAAAGCTGGGCACCGAGAAGTACACGTCGGCCCCGACCGCGTACGCCGAGCCCTTGGCGATGAGCTGCTCGATGAGGGTGATGATCTCGGGGATGTGCTCGGTGACCTTGGGCTCGAGATCGGGCGGCAGGTTGCCCAGCGACGCCATGTCGGCGTGGAACTCCGCCAGGAAGCGCTCGGCCAGCACGGTGGGGGCCTCGCGGTTCTCGTCGGCGCGCTTGAGGATCTTGTCGTCGACGTCGGTGACGTTGCGGACGTAGCGCACCTTCTGCCCGGTGCTCCGCAGGTGCCGGACCAGCACGTCGTAGATCACGTAGCAGCGCGCGTGTCCCACGTGCGAGTAGTCGTAGACCGTGGGGCCGCAGACGTAGAGCTTCAGCTCGTCGCCGGACTGGGGCCGCACCGCGGCCACCTGGGAAGAGCAGGTCTCGTACAGGGAAAGCGCCATAGGCGGCGGATGTAGCACCCGCCTAAGTCATTTCACGGTCCGTTTCGCCTCGGCTCGGAGGACCAACGCCCCAAAGCCATCGACGAACGGCTACATGCTCCAGCCGTAGAGCGCCGCGATGCGACTGGTGTAGGGAGCGGCCGCGACGTCGAAGGCGGCGCTCTCGAACGAGGGGGCGCCCATCCCCGGGTGGGCGTTGTTGGAGAAGCCGTAGCCCTCTTGAGGAATGCCCACCATGTCCCGGTTGAGCTGATGGTCGTCGTCCGCGTCGTGGTAAAAAGCGAACGCGTAGCGGCCCGGACCGGGCGCCGTGAGCGTGCAACGGGAGGTGCCACCCGCGACGCGCGACGTGCAGACGGCGACCTGACCGCCCACCTCGGTCCACACGGCGGCGGACGAATAAATGCCGCCGCGCACGGTGCCGGTGTTGGTGCGCAGGCCGGTGATCACGAACGTCAACTGTGGGCCGCTCTGCGCCCGCGCCTGCGGGGCCATCGGGACGATCGCCGCACCGACGAGCATCGCGGCGACGAGCATCGCGGCGAACAGGATCGGAGTGAGACGAAGATAGAAAAGTCGGTGTTGCATGACGCCCTCGTGCCCTCGTGTCGTCAGAAGACCGCAGGTTCCCCCCGTTTGATGGGTCGCGCTACGACGAACCCGGTCCCTTCACATATTTCATCGAAGTACCTCCATCAGTCAGTGGCACGAGCCCCTTCCTTTGCGCCCAACGTTCCAAGTACCCTGCGCGCCTCTCGGAGGAACCTGACCATGGCTGATCCCAACCTGCTCGTCGTTGCTGACCTCTTGCTCGGAGCCGCCTATGCGGACGGCACTGGAGATGGAACCGAGATCCTCGCCGTGCGGGATCTCTTGCGCGACATCGTGGGCGACAAGCTCCCCGAAGATCTGGAGAAGCGGGTCGCGGACTTCTCCCCGGAGAAGTTCGACGTCGATGCGAGCGCCAAGGCGTTCCTGAAAGACCCGAAGATCACCCCGCGCAAGCTCGTCGAGCTCATCGCCAGCGTGCGTGACGCGGATGAGGAGATCGATCTCGCCGAGGACGAGTACCTCCGCAAGGTCGGCAAGGCCGTGGGCCTGAAGGACGCGGACTACGCGGATTTGGCGGTCGACTTCGAGATGGAAGACCTGCGCGCAGCGTTCGTCAGCAAGCCGCCGCCGCCCCCCAAGAAGTGATCACGCTCTGGGGCGGGGCTTCTTGCTGAGCTTGGCGACACCAGGCTTGCCGACACCAGGCTTGCCGACAACCACACCGAGCTCGGCCTCGAGCGTCTCCCGAAGCCACTTGCCCGCAGTGCGATCGGTGGACGCCAGCAGCTTGCGAGCCCGCGAGGGGTCGGCCGCATGCAGCGCCGCCGCGGCTTGGAGCAGGATCCGCTCGTGCGCCTCCGGCCCATAGAGCGCTTCGGCCTCCGCGAGGCGTCCCCCCGAGCGAACGATCGCGTGACCGAGTTCGAGCCGTACCTGGCCGAGATGCGGCGCCGCATCCAGCGCGGCCCGGAGCGCCTCGATCGACGTCGCATCGTCGCCCGCTCGGTACGCCGCGTTCGCGAAGCCGCTGACGACACCGAGCGGCGCCGCGCCGCCATAGCCTTCGAGCGCGGACGCGTACGCGCGCTGGGCGCCCACCGCGTCGCCCACCTCGGCGAGCACCCGACCGCGGCGCTCTTCGATCTCGCCCGGGGCACCGAAGAGGCGAAAGCCCCACGCCGCCGCCAAGCGAGGCGCGAGTTGGTTCTTCTGGCCCTTCGCGATGAGGGTGAGGAGATCTCTGTCCAGGCGCTCGCGCGAGGTGCGGATCCAGGGCGCTATCCACGACTGCACGAGCAAGAGCGCGCACGCGAGTCCGACGACGTACGAGAGGGACCAACCCGCGCCGTAATAGACGCCCGCGCAGATCAGCATCGCGAGCGGTAGGAGCGCGTGACGCCGAAGCGACGGAGCGGCGACAGCAGAAGGCTCGACACGAAGGGCGCCCATGAGCGGCGCATCGTGCTCTGGGTCGGAAACCGCCGCCACGCGGGCGCCCCGGGCGCCTGACAGGACCCTCAGATGCGGGGCGCTCCTCCCTCGGGAGGCCGCCGACTCGTCGTTCTCACCGACCTTGCCGCTTTTGTTATGCTCCACGGATGCTTCGACGCTCGTTTCTCGCCGGGGTTCCCGTGCTGGTGCTGGTTGGCTCTACCGGATGCGACGGCGGCGCCGCCATGATCTCGACCTACGAGCTGAGCGGGATCGTGTCCGAGCGCTTCGAGTCGGGCATTGAAGTCACCCCGCTCGCGGGCGTCGAGGTGACTTTCACCTCCGACACGCGGATGTCGTTCAGCGCGACCACCGGCGACGACGGGCGCTATCGGATGCAGATCGAGAGCGAGGTGCGCTTTGGACAAGTGCGCGCCGCTCTGGCGGGCTTTCAGACCACCGAACGCACGGTGCTCTTCGATGTCCCCGCGCGGCGCGTCGATCTCGACATGCGCCGCGACCGAGGCTGAGCTCAGCGACGACGACGGATTCGCAGTCCGAGCAAGCCCATCCCCGCAAGCACACCGAGCATCGGGGGGCCTCGGCGGGAACTGGCCCGACAGCTGCAGCCGCTCGTGTCCATCGGCGCGCCCGCGTCGCCTACGCCCGCGTCGGTCCCCGCGGGAGGACCTGCGTCGGGCATCGCAGGGCAGGTGGCGGAAGGGTCGCCGCTCTGCTCGAGGAACGACTGCATCCCGAAGAGGCTCTGGCCGGCGGTGTTCAGATCATCGACCTGCACCGCGACGTAGAGCGTCTGGCAGCGCGGCAGGGGGAACGGGCTTCCATCGGTCAGGACCAGATCCCCACCGGGCCCGATGCTCGCCTCGAACGACGAGACGATGCGGCCCGTCGAGACCCGAACCGGGGTGCCCGCGCGCAGATGCAGCGAGTAGCGACCCGCGACGGTGATCCGGCTCATCCGCAGGGTGAGCGAGGTCGCGTCCACCGGGACATCCACCCGGAAGTGCACCGGCGCGATGCTGCGACCGAGGCTGCCCGTCAGCATCTCGTTGCCCGAGTAGCCTTGGCGCAGCCTCCCGTCGTCGAGCGGCACCACCCGTCGACAGTCGGTGAGTTGGTGGGCGGCGATGGCCGCGTCGATGTCGGCAAGGACACTCGCGTCGATGGTGCCCGCGTCGATCAGCGCCATCGCGGCGGCGCGGTAGCCCGTCGCGGCCGAGGCGAGCGACACGTTGCTGAGGTAGGTCGGCACGGCCGCATAGAGGATGGCGTCCGCGACCTCCGCGCCCGCAGCCTCGCGGACGTCCCACACCACCGCGGAGAAGAGCCGACCGTCGTAGTGGCCTTCGCCGACGAGATCACTCGGGCACGTCAGCGCGTTGTCGATCACCCGGAGCGAGGCGTGCGCGCCACCCAGCGCGGGATCGTTGAAGGACTCGGCGATCGATCCATCGCCTTGAATCGTGCCAGCCCAGTAGTCGCTGATGCCCTCGTTGATGGCGAGCGGCTCGTAGCTCAGGCCCAAGGCGTCCACGGTGAACCCGAGGATGTCGGTCTGCGCGTCGGTCACCGCGTGTCCGTACTCGTGATAGACGACGTCCGCGTCCCAGGCGAAATCGCCGGTCACGCCCTCGCCGAAGAGCAGGAATCCGCATCCGCCGCTGCCACCACCGGGGGTGTAGGCCGCGTTGTCGTACGGGGTGGCGGGCGCCTCGCTGTAGTTCACCAGGACTTCGAGGGTGCTGGACGCGCCGCAGCGCCAGGTGAACTCGTGTTGCTCGCGGAAGTACTGCGCGGCGATGGTCACGTGGTGGTAGGCGTTCACCTCGGCGAACGCGTCGTCGTACGACATCGTGACCGGCGCATAGAGAAAATCGCCGTCGCCATCGGCCGACGCGTTCGCTACCGGCGCGCAGCCGCCGCGCCCCGCCTGCGCGTTGCACGACGTCACCCGGACGTAGCGCCCGGTCAGCCCGGTGCCGGTCATCTCGGTGAGCTCGACGTCGCGGGTGACGTCCATGTCGGTCACGCGGTTGTGGGGGAACACCGTGCCCAGCGCGTGGCGGATCAACGGGAAGCGCACGATCACTTCACCGCTGCGTGCGTCCAGGAAGACTCGCTCGAGCGAGCTCTCGATCCCACCATCGCGCACATCGAGCGCCCACGCGGGGACCAGCTGATCGTCGATGGGAAAGAGGAGCGCGCGCACGCCGAGGATCTCCGCCCGCGATCCCAAGCGATTGCGGGCCGCCTGCTGGGCTGCGTCCTCGGTGCGCAGGCGCCGCTCCCCCGATGCGATCGCGTTGGGGCCGGGGGAGACCTGGACCAGATCGATGCTCCCGTCCGCACCGAAACGCAGTGCAGCGACCGTGCCCATGACCGGCAGCCCGCCCAGACGCCGGGTCAAGCGCACGACATACAAGCCGTGCACGTCCTGCTCTGCCTCGAGGAAAAGCTCGACGTCGGGCGAAAGACCGAAGAGCGGCGCGAAGCGCTCGATCAACCGGATGGCACGCTCGGCGGGCGTGCCGTCGCTGCGAAAGTGCGCGCCGAATACCGTACGCACGATTCCATCTTCGCCACGCACCACCATCGCGCCAGGACCCGCGAGCGCGAGGAGCAGCGCCTCGTTGGCTTCGATGGGAGGCAAAACCTCCGCGCCGTTGACCGCTTCGGCCTCCTGCGCGTGCGCGCCCAGCGGGAGGAGGACCAAGCACACGACCGAGAGCAAGCCAACTGCGCGTCTCATGAGGTGGTCAGGGTACCCCGCACTGGCCTGCGAAGTCGACGCGCTCAGTGCGTCGCCGCGTAGAACACTGCGGCGACCAACAAGAGGCTCACGCCTATCACCACCATCGCAATCTGCATCTGTCGACCGCGGGCGGCCGGCGCGAGGGCCGCCTCTCCGCGCGCAGCGTCGCTGGCGAACGAGGTGGGGGTGACCTTGCCGTCCCGCGCGAGCTCTCGACCCAGGTCTTCGAGCGCGGCGGCGTCGGCCCCGCGGATCCGATCGGCGCGCGTGGTGTCCTCGTCGAACGACGCGGCGAGCTCCAGGATCCGGGTATCCAAGGCGCCCTCATCGGGCATCGCGTCCTCGAGCCCGAGCAGCTTGGGCTGACCATATCCGTCGATGACCGCCTCGATGCTAGCCAGGCGAAGCTTTCCGTGGGCCAGCGTGCTCGCAGCGCCCAAGAGCTCGCTCACGACCCGCAGCCTCGCCGCCGCGTCGGGCTGGCTGGTCGTGAACTGCTCGATGCTCGATGTGGGTGACTCGATCGCTTCGAGCGCCAGGAACGCGTCGTCCTGCCAGGCGCCCGCGTCGAGGACGGCGCGCAGCGCGGGATGCGAGATCGAGGTGCGGGCGCGCCAGGTCGCGATGGCCGCCTCGCGTGCTCCAGCGTCGTCGAACGTTCGGCGCACGATCTCGGCCCGGCGCTCGCCCACCGAGTCGGTCCCCTGAAGGACGCCGTCCACTTCGCGCACCTTCCAGCGTCCGAGGGTGTTGGGGGGAGGTGCGCTCGGTCGTTCGTTCATTGGGCTAGCTTGCTGTTCACGTAGGTGGATTCGTCGGTGACGTCGCGCACCACGTGAGGCGCGAGCCACGAGGGAAACTGGACCACCTCGTCCTCAGACGCCAATTCGATCTCCGCGAGGAAGAGCTCGCGATCGAGGAACGCGTCGATCTCCCAGACCCTGTCGCCCTCGGGCAACGTGTAGCGCTGTTTCTCCACCCGACGTCCCATCGTCAGGGACCACAGCTTCTCGAAGACGTCACGGCCGCACGCCTCTTCGATCTCGATGCGGGAGACCCCGCGCCCCAATTTCACGGTGCGAACGTAGCGCTCACCGTCAGGGCTCTGAATCCGGCGGATGCGTTCGATGAGCTGCTCACCGGGCAGGTAGCCCTGATCCAGTCGCGAGGGGGTCGTGCCTTTCACGTGCGGCGGCAGCGCCGAGAGCAGGTACTTGCGCTCGATCTCCTTGGGGGCGGAGGTGACCTCCAGCGCGCTCGAGAGCCCCTGAAGCTCCGTGACCAACGTGCCCAAGAGCGCGCCGTTCAGCCATTCCTGGGTGAGCTTGTCGAACGTGGTCTGCTTGTCGGCGAGCACGTCGCGCAGCAACGCCAACAAACCCTCTTGGGCCCGCTCGTAGTGCGCCCGGTCGCGGGCCTCGCTGCCGTCGTCCGGCGCCGAGAGCACCCCGGCCGACGAGCGGCGATGAGCGGCCTCCGATCGCACCGCGTCATCGACCAGCCGGCGCGCGCGCTCTTGCGCGGTGTGCTCGAGCGCGATGCGGAGGCTCTCGGTGCGAACCGCCAGATCGTTCAAGTGACCGAGGAGATCCT
>Ga0335394_10006074_pt1 | contig 13617 bp, 9 predicted proteins | sample MAT03_FD_205741 | JGI IMG/M metagenome (GOLD analysis project Ga0335394, IMG submission 205741) | Freshwater microbial communities from Lake Fryxell liftoff mats and glacier meltwater in Antarctica - MAT-03 (spades assembly) (version 2) ...
TATTCGTTTGGCATTCGGGAAATGTCTTTGTGGGCGGTGGCGAGGCTTTTTTTCGATCACGGAGGAATGGCTGCTGGTAGATGTTTTTTCAGCTTACCTGCAAACAACACCAATTAGACAGCTAGGGCATCAGCCTGAGTTCCTTTATTATGAGTAAAGGTGATGATTTTTCCTCCAAGACCGAAAAGCCCGCTGTCAGAGATGGTATATTTATAGTTTTCAAATTTATCGGAGAAAACAGCGATATCTTGATCTCCTGAACCTCCATTAAGAGTATCGTTACCTGAACCCCCTTCTAGAGTATCTGCACCACCATTGCCTTCAAGGTTATCTTTTCCTGTTCCACCAAGTAGTTTATCGTTATTAATGTATCCGGTAATGGTGTCCCCTCCTCCTCCACCAATCATGACAAGACCATTCTTTTTATAATTATATAGAGTTGGATGACTAAACTTAGATACATAAGCAGCAGAAAAGTACAAATCATCTTCTACTGTTCCATAGATAATTGGCTTATTACCGTCAAGAAATTTTATAACACCATCATTGAATAGCCCATCAATAAATGTGTCCTTGGTTGAATTTATTTTCGTTACCATTGTTATGTCATTAATATACCAAAACTGGCTTGCTTCAAGATCAATTGAAAACAAGTTTTGAGTATATATAATTCTCGGAATTAAATTAGCATCAATATAGTCGAGAAAAACTTCTCTACCAATCCCTGACGGATCTATTTGTGGCCCTGCAAAGGCATTTAAAATAGATGTCAGTCCATCGCCTGAACCAAAATCAAAATTGTCTACTTTATTACGATCTTCATTTATAAAAGGTTCAATTGCAAAATTTTCTATTCTTCTTTCACCATTTGGTTCAACAATAAATTCGGCATCATAGGAAATTTTAAATGCCATCGAGTTGTACACCCAAACGCGATCTAAATAATCATCTAAGTTGTCATTGTAATTATATTGTTTCATCTTCCACCCAATGAAATCTGCTTCCAAAATAAGCTCATTCATTTTAGATTTAGTGTAAGTTCCAGGTGAAATTGAAATATTTGAGTTGAAAAATCTTTTTATTAGCTCGAATTGGCTTCCGACAGCAAACCTACCAGGACCCTCCATCAACTCTTCTGCATCAACATTTACTCTGATGGCAGTATCTTTAGGTCGAATCAAACTACTATCTAATAAATTAACAGGAGTTGTTAGCTGACCATACAAATATAAATTTGTAATATCATTTCTATTTAAAATTGCCATTACGATTCTCCAATGTTTTCAGTTATGTTAGTTAACGAATATTAATTGAAAATTACTACTTATTCACAGTTCTTTAAAGGAATATCTGCACGAACGTTTTGAGATTTTTGTAAGCCTGTTTCATCTAAGTAGCGTACTTTAAAATTAATCCGCGCATACTTGCCAGAATGATAGCCAAATATACGCTCTAAATATTCAGGTGGAGGTAAATCGGAACCACCAGAAGGATTAATCTCACAACAATCAGGATTCTCTTCGATATATTTATCAAAACTTTCGTACTTGATAAATTTGTGATATTGCATTTTACCTGCAATTTTTATACGTAACTCTTCTGCACTATTTAGAGAATCAAAAGCTAATTTAATCTTCTCTTTATCGCTGAGATAACGCATTTTAGCAAAGCAGAATCCTGAATAATTTAACCCAAAGTATACGAATAAAAAGGTTAATGGTATCCCGATGAAAACGAAAACAGGTAAAAGAGAGGTACGGTCTATCATTGTATTTGTGGCAATTTACATTAACTTCAGTAAAAGCAAATTTAGACCTATCTTTTTTTTTACCATAAATTTCTCCACCTTTTATATTATAAGTTTTTTAGGCTATTTCGTCGCCCCGTCAGCCCTTGGTACATAATCTGCTACTGAAAAAATTTTCTACAGTCACTTATTACTTTATACCTCTTTTATTCAGGTTTGTATCTGCGAAATTGTGCGTAAATTCGCTAAAATATCCCTTTACGTAATAACTACGTTAAATGCATTCTTTTCATGAATTACTTTATCTACTTTGGCAATTAAATTATTAAGTTAAATAGCATCTAAAAAACATAATAATTGTTGCCAAATAACAATCTCAAGTATGTTGTTTGGCAACAATAAAATGTAAAGTTATCAAAAATTACTCAATTAAAGCAGATTTTTTGCCAGTATCCTACTGGGAGTTTCCTCGTAGTTGAAATTTTTGAGTAGATCCGTGAACGATTATGAGGCGAAGATTAAACAGAGGGTGTAAGTCTTGAAAAATTACTGTACATGAGTTAGTGGATAAAACATTTCTCCACGTTCCCCTACCGGGAATTCAAAAAAGAATGGTGAAAATCCTGAAAGAATATTGAATTTTTAATGAGCGCTCTCCGACGCAATTTATTCCAGCAACCCTTCCCGGTACAGGAAGAACTTTTGGTCTTCCTGCTTCCTGCCTCCCACTTCCTGCCTCCAATTAAAACAATCGTGTTGTTAGCTACAGTTATATTCCAGAAAAATGGGCAACAATATTCATAAATAACTAGAAATGCAGCCCCACCTGTAAAAGATGCTGCCGTTTCATGAAACCCCGAATTATTGTTTGTGGCTTAGGACGTACCGGATATAAAACCTTTCGTTTGCTGAGACATCAGGGAGCCTTCGTTGTTGGCATTCATCACCAATCTATCCCTGGCGAGACAGCAGGGGATGTAATTGTTGGCGATTTACAAGCAGCTTCTACCCTAACAGCAGCAGGGATTCAACAGGCACACACTTTAGTCATCGCTGGCTCTAAAGATGCTGTGAATTTGTCTATTATGATGCAAGCGCGAGTACTGAATCCCCAGATTCGGATTATCAACCGTTTTTATAATACAAATTTGGGGGAGCGCCTAGATCAAAGTTTGCCAAACCATTTGAGTATGAGTGTTGTCGGATTAGCAGCACCCGTATTCACCTTTGCAGCAATGGGAAACCGAGCGATCGGACAAATCAAATTATTTCAGCAAACTTGGCCGATTCACGAAGAATACATTGATGAAAACCACTTCTGGAATGGTCTAAAGCTGAGTGAATTGTGGGAAGATCGATCGCGGATGCTGATTTATTACTTGCCAGTAGAAGGTGAGATGGATTTGGTATCAGGTGTAATATCTGGACAAGAGATTAAGGTGGGCGATCGCTTAATTATTGGTACACAACCCCGCATCCGTTCCCCCCGGAGATCATTGCTTAAAAAACTGCTGAAAGCCCTCACTAATTTTAGGCAGTTTCAAGAACACGGGCGATCGGTATTAATGGGTGCTGTTGTGTTACTCGCAGTTATTCTGATTGCTACATTCACCTATATGTCGGCTGAGTTGAGTTTGTCTCCTGTCGATGCTCTATATTTTTCTGTAGGCATGATTACCGGAGCCGGTGGTAATGACAAAGTAGTAGAAAATGCTCCTAACAGTATTAAGTTATTTACTGTTGTGATGATGCTGGTTGGAGCAGTAGTGATTGGTATTTGGTATGCAATGCTCACCGATTTTGTTTTAGGAAGCCGCTTTAAGCAATTTTGGGATGCAGCCAGAATACCTCAGCGATATCACTACATTGTTTGTGGGTTGAGTGGTATTGGACTGAGAATTGTCCAGCAACTCCACGCTAGTGGACATGAAGTTGTAGTAGTTGAACCTGATTCCAACAACAAATATATCAACACCGCCCGCGAATTAGGTATCCCCGTTATTCAGGGAGATGCCAGCTTTCGTACAATACTTAAATCCAGCAATATAGACTCTGCCGCCGCAGTGCTTGCTGTTACTAGCAATGATGCTACCAATCTCGAAATTGCCCTCAAAGCCAAAGGCTTGACACCTAGCATTCCGGTGATTGTTCATTATGCCGATCCCGATTTTGCTGGCATAGCGCAACAGCTATTTGGCTTCGAGGCCGTACTGAGTCCTGCTGAACTAGCAGCCCCAGCTTTTGCTGCTGCTGCATTAGGGGGACGCATCCTCGGCAATGGCATTACAGCCGATAGTCTTTGGGTGGCTTTTGCAACTGTGATTACACCTTCACACGTCTTTTGTGGGCAGTGGGTGAAAGATGTAGCCATGTCTGCTGATTGTGTGCCTTTGTACGTAGAAACGAATCACCAAACCCTTCACGGCTGGGATTTATTAGAAACTAATCTCAGTGATGGTGATGTTTTATATATGACTATGCCAGCAACGCGATTGTATCAATTATGGCGGGGCGAGCAAGTTTGTGAATCACACGCTTAAATAATTCGTAATTCGTAATGACGCTCGAATACTCGCTAACGCTACGCTAACGTAATTCGTAATTAATACACTACTCGCCACTCTCCGCTCCCCACTCCCCACTCCCATTTATTTGTTAACTACTCGTTGTTGATATTCCTGTTCAGTAATCATATCGAGAGTGTTTTCTATACGATCTACAAATACAATCCCGTCGAGATGATCATACTCGTGTTGAAAAATCCGAGCGATAAAATCGGTTAATTCTTGCTTTTGTAAGTTGCCTTGAGAGTCAGTGTATTCTACTTCAATAGCTTTATACCGAGGAACTAACCCCCTAATTCCTGGAACACTTAAACAACCTTCCCAATCTTTGACAACTTCAGTAGAATGAGCAATAATTTTGGGATTAACCATAGCAGTAGGTTCCATTTCAGGGGCATTGGGATACCTGGCATTAGGACGGGAAGCCACAATAAATAAACGATATGATTGTGCTACTTGAGGCGCAGCAATCCCCACGCCGTTAGCTTTGGCAACAGTAGCGATTAAGTCTTCAATTAATTTTTGGATATGCTCATCTTGAATATTCTCAACCCAAGCAGCTTTTTGGCGTAATGTAGGATTTCCTAATTGAATTATTGGCGCTAACTCAGTCATCAAAAAAACTCCTTTAGGTAATGAGATATTGGGCATTGAGTATTAGGAGTGGGGTCAATACGGTTCGGTTAAGCCCAAAAAATAAAAATGTGTAGGTTGGGTTGAGGAACGAAACCCAACATTTTGCGGCGTTTGTTGGGTTTCGCAAAGCTTCAACCCAACCTACAATATTCTTAACCGAACCGTATTGGGAGTGGGGTAATTTTTATAACTCCTAACTCCTAACTCCTAACTCCTAATTCCTAACTCCTAACATCATCCCTCACGTCTTACGGGTAAAGGAGCAGGTTGGACTCCTACTTGGATAATTTGTCCATTGCGTTCTACTTCTATTGGTAACTTAGTACCGATTTTGCTCTTTTCTACTAGCTTTTGTACTTCTTCAATTTTAGTAACAGGCTGGTTATTAATGCTTTTAATCACATCACCGACTCGTAATCCAGCCGTAGATGCAGGCGATCGCGGGACGATATCAACCAGCAAAACGCCCTCATCTGCTGTAAGATTTAAGCGATCGCCTGCTCTATTTTTTATTCTTTCTTTAATATCTGGTGTCAGTGTCACCATTTGAACACCCAAATAAGGATGATCGACTTTCCCGTTAGCAATTAATTCTTGGGCAATTCTTTGCACAGTGTTAATGGGGATAGCAAATCCCAAACCTTGAGCGCCTCGGATAATAGCTGTGTTCATCGCAATTACCTGTCCACGAGCATTAAGCAATGGGCCACCGGAGTTACCAGGGTTAATTGCAGCATCCGTTTGGATGTAATCAACCCGCTTGTCGCTAGCCCCAATATCACTACCAGAGCGACCTGTAGCACTAATAATCCCAGAAGTAACGGTATTATTCAAGCCTAACGGGTTGCCAATAGCTACTACTGCTTCTCCTGGTTGCAAGGCATCGGAGTTACCCACAGATAGAGTTGGCAGATTATTAGCGTCAATTTTGATTGCAGCCACATCAGTTACCGGATCTTCACCTAAAACTTTACCTTCAAAAGTCCGGCCATCTTTGAGTGTGACAGTCACTCTATCAGCACCATCTACCACATGGGAATTGGTCAAAATTTGACCTGAAGAATTAATGATAAATCCAGAGCCGCTACCCCGCTCAACCCGTTGTCTAGGCTGTGGCGCTGCACCTCCAAAAAACCGCCGAAATGATGGATCATTAAATTCGTTTGGTATGCGAGAAGTGATGGTTCGGGAAGAATCAATGCGAACTACCGCAGGCCCCACATTTTGCACTACTTTTACCACAAAATTAGGATCTCCAGAGGAAGAGATAATTGGCGGGGGGACAATTACCGGATTGGGTTCTATTGTCTTTTGGGCTTGAGTCTCGCTTTGTCGAGCCTCAAAGGTTTTAGCAGGTAAAAGAGAGCAGCTCCCCAGGAACACCACTGCTACCCCGTATGAGAGCATCCATAACCTGTGAGGTAAACCCCTGGTATCAATCTTTTTGGGTGCTAAATCATGGTTTGTTGTCTTCATGTGTCCTTGCTTCTCCATATCAATCACTAGTGTTAGGATCTTGCCTACCGGGTATGTCCCAAAATGATTACAACTTAAAAGCTTATTCTAGGTCTAGCGTGTCTGGATGCTAAATTAGTGCTTTCTCTTCTATTGTGACGGTTAGCAGCAAGGGTGGTGGATAATGGAAATTCCCATAGAAAGTCTGTGGAGTCAGGTACTAGAGCGCCTACAGCTGGAACTATCCCGGCCCACCTTTGAAACTTGGATCAAAACTGCTAGTGCGGAGCGATTAGAAAATAATTGCTTGGTAATCCGTACTCCTAACCCATTTGCTCGTAATTGGTTACAGAAGTATTACATCAATACCATTGCTCATGTGGTACAAGATATTCTGGGTCATCCCGTAGGAATTTACATTACTGTTGCTCAAGGTGATGAAGTTTCTCATTTTAGTGAACGAGAGATTTCTTGGGAATTACCAAATCTCAACAGTATTTCTGAACCTGTTTCTAATAAGACTAAAAAAACTACTGAATTAAATTCTAAATATGTCTTTTCGCGCTTTGTAGTTGGTGCTAATAATCGAATGGCTCACGCTGCTTCTTTGGCTGTTGCAGAATCTCCAGGTAAAGAGTTTAATCCTTTATTTTTATGCGGTGGCGTAGGTTTGGGTAAAACTCATCTGATGCAAGCTATTGGCCATTATCGCTGGGAAATTTCCCCTAATTGTAAAATATTTTATGTTTCGACTGAGCAGTTTACTAATGATTTAATTACAGCAATCCGTAAAGATAGTATGCAAAGTTTTCGAGAGCATTATCGAGCCGCCGATGTTTTATTAGTTGATGATATTCAATTTCTTGAAGGGAAGGAATATACCCAAGAAGAATTTTTTTATACTTTTAATACTTTACATGAAGCTGGTAAACAAGTTGTCATTGCTTCTGATCGTCCTCCTAACCAGATTTCTAGCTTGCAAGAACGGCTTTGTTCTCGGTTTTCTATGGGGTTAATCGCAGATATCCAAAAGCCGGATTTAGAAACTAGAATGGCAATTTTGCAAAAAAAGGCCGAGGATGAAAATATTAGTCTTCCCCGCGACGTGATTGAGTATATTGCTTCTAACTATACTTCTAATATTAGAGAATTAGAAGGAGCTTTAATTCGGGCGGTGGCTTATATTTCTATTTGGGGCTTACCGATGACGGTAGAAAATATCACACCAGTTTTAGAACCGCCTAATGAAAAAATGGCAGCTACCCCAGAAGCAATTTTAAAGGTTGTGGCGGATAATTTTGATGTTTCAATAGACGATCTCAAAAGTAACTCACGACGAAGAGAGATTAGTTGGGCGCGTCAAATTGGAATGTATCTCATGCGCCAACACACATCTCTGAGTTTGCCGAGAATTGGCGAGGAGTTTGGTGGTAAAGACCATACAACAGTAATCTATAGTTGCGATAAAATTACCCAACTCCACGAGAGCGATCGCACTTTAGCACAAACAATCCGCCAACTGAGCGATCGCATCAATATGACTAGCCGTTCACAAAAACCATCCTGAAGATAGATTTAAGTTTTCCACAACCAGCACTCTGATTGTTAGCCTTGACGGCTGAATAATTAGTCAAAAATATTAAGTAACGGATAAAAGTTGATTAAATTTAACTTAGATTGTGGAAAAATCTTACTTTTTGTGGATAAATCTGTGGAAAACTTGATATTCTCCTGGTAAAACTTAATTAAGTATAATTACCTTGTGGAAAAATATTTGAGTTTTTCCACAAGTTTTCCACAGGTAGTTAACTTACCTAATATCAAAGAGCGTTAAAACGAGCAGTAGCTAGGACGTGGCAAAACACCCTCACCAAAATGTGGAACGTAGCCCATCAGAAAAAGGTAAAATCTATGTTTAGAGTGATGATTAAGTAAAAAGTTTATGGCCATAGCAATCAAAATAAATAAAGTTGAGGCAGATAATTTATGACAGCCAGAGAGCAACTTATTCAAGAAATTGAGCAGGTTTCAGATTCTCTAATAGAAGAAGTGCTAAATTTCTTGCTATTCATAAAAGGTAGACAGGATCAGGAAAATTCTACATCTCATGGTGAGAAAAGCCAGCCACCAGAGCAAAGCATTCTAGAGCGTATGGGAGGAATTCCCCAGAATTTGCTCTGTGATGGTAATTTGTCAGACCGAGACGTTCGGAGAGCAGTTATTGCATCGCGGATACAGCAGAGCCACCAACAGGAATCATGACCTATTATCCTACGATTTTGGTAGATACAGGTTTGTTGGTTGCCTTCCGTTTAAACGAGTTTTCTATCCTTAAATAATTTTGTCAGCGATCGCCTATAAAGATAAGGATGTTAGGATATCTTTCACCAGCTGAATCTGACTTATGAAATTAGTTTGCTCCCAAAGCGATCTCAGTACAAATCTTTCACTCGTTAGTCGTGCAGTACCTTCACGACCAACTCATCCAGTACTTGCCAATGTGCTGTTACAAGCGGATGCTCAAACTAACCAAGTAAGCTTAACAGCCTTTGATCTCAGCTTGGGAATTCGCACCAGCTTTAACGCAGAGGTATGGCAAAGTGGTGCGATCGCACTTCCTGCTAAGTTACTTGTAGATATCACCTCTCGTCTTCCAGAAGGCGAAATCACTTTAGATGATGAATCAGCTCTCACAGGTGTTACACCCGGTGGAGAAGGCTTAATTGTTACACTCACACCCAAGAGTGGACATTACCAAGTCCGAGCAATGGGGCCAGAAGAATTCCCTGAATTACCTGTAATTGAAAATACAGAAGTAATCTATCTCACCACCACCGCATTAATTGAGGGATTACGCGGTTCATTATTTGCCACCAGTGCTGATGAAACCAAGCAAGTACTCACGGGAGTGCATTTAACAGTTAAACAAGATACCCTAGAATTTGCAGCTACCGATGGACATCGCCTAGCAGTGGTAGAAACTAACAACGAGCGTCCTTTAGGTGGAACTAGTCAATTAGAAGTGACAGTACCAGCTAGAGCATTACGCGAACTCCAACGGATGCTAGCTCATAGCGCCTCATCAGATGAACCTGTAGCTTTATATTTCGATCAAGGTCAAGTTGTGTTTGCATGGCAAAATCAGCGCTTGACTAGTCGCACATTAGAAGGGCAATATCCTGCTTATCGACAATTAATCCCGCGCCAATTTGAGCGACAAGTGACAATTGAGCGGCGACAATTTGTCAGCACTTTGGAGCGAATTGCTGTACTAGCTGATCAAAAAAATAATATTGTCAAGGTCAGTATTGACAGCGAAGCTCAAGAAATTACCTTATCTTGCGAAGCTCAAGATGTAGGCAGTGGTAGAGAGTCAATGCCAGCACAAATTTCTGGGGAAAACATTGAAATTGCCTTTAACATTAAATATTTGATGGAAGGCTTGAAAGAGTTACCATCTTCGGAAATTCAAATGCATTTAAATCAAAGCCTGACTCCAGTGATTTTTACACCCTTGGGGGGTTTGAAAATGACTTATTTAGCTATGCCTGTACAACTTAGAAGTTGAGTTTAATACAGGCTTATCGGGAAGGGGAGTAAGATTCAAAGTCTCTCTCCTAAAAGGATCTACGGTGTACACACAAGTATTACCGCAGGCATATTTTGAATTAATAAATCTCCCACTGCGTTTATATCCCGCTTCGGAATGAATTCCGAGTCTCATATAGCGGTTCTCGCTTGAGTGAGGTACAAGAACCCCACCCCCAACCCCCTCCCCGCTCTTCGAGAGGGGGCTATGATCCCCTAAGATGGGATGTTTTTTCACTAATGGATTTTGTGCCTCAAACCAACCTACGGGAGTTGATGCTGCGATTTCGTGATTTGTTTAATCGGAATTTCAATCCAAAATTCTGTACCTAACCCCGGCTGAGAATCATATTTAAACGCACCACCGTGTTTATCTATGACAATTTGATAACTTATTGACAACCCCAAGCCAGTGCCTTTCCCCACTGGTTTAGTAGTGAAAAATGGGTCGCAGATTCTTGCTTTTAGAGACTCCGGTATTCCTGGGCCATTGTCTGCAATACGAATTACTATGCTCTTAACATTGCCTTCAAGCTTTCCAAGACTAGTACGAATGGTAATTTGACTAGTAGCAGATTTTGATTGAGATTCCTTATAATCTTCTAGAGCATCGATCGCATTGCTTAAAACGTTCATAAATACCTGATTCAGTGGGCCAGCATAGCACTCTACTAAGGGCAGGTCGCTGTACTCTTTGACTAATTTAATCGCCGGACTTTCTGGTTTTGCTTTCAAGCGATGCTGCAAAATTAGCAAGGTGCTATCAATGCCCTCGTGAATATTAACAGGCTTCATTTCTGCCTGGTCAAGGCGAGAGAAATTCCGTAAACCCAAGACAATTTGCCGGATGCGATCAATTCCAATTTTCATGGAAGATAGAGTTTTGGGCAAATCCTCAATTATAAATTCTAAGTCTATCTCCAAGGCGCGATCGCGAATCTCAGGACTGGGATTAGGGGTATTTTGCAAATAGAGGTTTAGTATACTGAGTAAATCTTGGGCGTAATCGTTGACATGGTTGATGTTGCCATAAATGAAGTTCACCGGGTTATTAATTTCGTGAGCAATACCAGCTACCAGTTGACCCAGTGAGGACATTTTCTCTGTTTGGATCAGTTGGGTTTGAGTTTGCTGTAAATCATGCAGAGCTTGAGTCAGCTTTTCGGTCTGCTCTTTGCTTTGATTATGCAATTGGGCTTGTTGAAGTGCAACCCCAAGCTGATTGGCAATTTGAGTGATAAACTTAATTTCCGAAGTTTCCCAATGGCGGGGTGCAGAGTTCTGGTAAGCTGCTAGTAAGCCCCATAGCTCTTGCCCGATAAATATAGGTGCGATCGCATAAGCCCTTGCTTGAATTTGCTCTAGAGCCTTAACATGGCATTCAGAGTGGCCAGCTTTATAGATGTCATCAACTGCAAAGCTTTCATTGTGACGACATCGCCCACCTTGAGTTTCTTGTAAATAGCTATCTTGCCAAACTGTATTGATATTATCATTTACTAACTTTACCCAGCGATCGCCCACAAACTCGGCGATATATTCACCACTCCAATCAGCATGAAAGCGGTAGACTGCAACTCGATCCGTTTGTAGTGATTTACAGATTTCTTGGGTGGTTGTCTTAAAAATCGCATCTAGGTCAAGAGATTCCCTAAGTTTTGCAACAACTTCAAACAATACCCGTTGTTGTTCTGCTGCTTGTTCCAAATTTAACGTCTGTTGTCGGGTCTGAGTGAGTAAATCAGCTTGCTGGAGTGCTACCCCCATTTGACCAGCAATCTGACTGAGAAAGTTAACTTCAGAGGCTTTCCATTGCCGAGGCCCAGTGTGTTGATAAGTTGCCAACAAACCCCAAAGTTTTTGCCCAACAAAAATCGGAGCAAGCACAAAAGCGTGAATTTGAAACTGTTCTAAATTGTCGATATGACACTGATTAAACCCCATCTTGTAGATGTCATCGACTGCAAATGTTTCATTGTTGCGGTAGCGTCCTCCCTCTGTATCTTGTAAGTAGGTATCATTCCAAATTGTATTAACACCTATTTCAGACTCATTCGACCAGTATGGACTAGCAGCCTCAAAATCACCGACAAATTGACCACCCCAATTAGAATCGAAACGATAAACAGAAACGCGATCGGCTTTGATTAATTGACAAACTTCTTTAGTAGTTGTTTGAAAAATGGTAGCTGTGTCAAGAGATTCCCGAATCTCGGCAATAACTTTAAACACAGCCTGTTCTTGTTCAGCTGTCCGTTGTAATTCAACTGTGCGCCTTCTAACTTGTTTTTCTAAATTTTCATTGAAGGTTTGCACTTGTTGATATAGTTCATACTGCTGAATTGCTGAAGCAAAGTGCTTACCAATATCTGTAGCTAGTTCAATTTCTTCAACCGTCCATTTTTGAGCTTGTGCTTTTTTAGATTCTCGCCAAACGTCAAACGATAAACGGGGGTACAACTGCCTTTGATCGTTGTCATATTGCCCCGCCCATAGGGTTTCTGTATCTATTTCATTACGAAAAATACTTAAATAGCCGAGCAACTGCTGACGATACTGGAGTGGGATCATCAACATGCTGCGAATTTTAGTTGGTTGAAAAGCAGGTTGCAAACTCCGTAAGCTAGCAGTTTGATATATATCTGAAATCGCCCAAGTATCGTATTTACCAGACTTGTAGTGTTCCTGCCAGACACTATACTGCTCTATTAGTGGATATATAGTTTGTTCTGGCATGACAGGTTGCTGTCCACAGATATAAAGCTTGGCACAAGTGTTTCCTGGTATTAAACATTCTGTCAAGCTGCTCATGTTGCCATTGTGTAAATCAAAAGCTGCATTTCTAATGCAAAGCCTGCCACCAACACCATTAAAGGCAGCAACAGCCACTTCTAGGGCTGGTTGTAATACAATCGTTGGTAATGAATGTACTAGGGTAGCAATGCGGTTAATGATCGCTTCCCGTTCGGCTGTTTTGCGGACTTGAGTTAGGAGGGTACTTTGAGCGATCGCTACTGAAAGCTGATCTACCACCATTTGTAATGCTTCTAGTTCAGATTCTGAAATTAAACGCGCTTGGGAATTATGAGATACCAGTAGTCCCCAAAGTTCATCTTGATAGAGAATAGGCGCTACTACAGAGGACTTTACCCCCATTGCCGTCAAATATTCAATATGGCAGGAGTCTACAGGGCGGTAATGGATCTCCTCTGATCTAGTTTCTCCATTTTCCAAGTCATGGTGGTGACTTTGACCAATCTCTTGAGTATCAACATTCACAACAGAACGCACCCGTGATTTGATAAATAGTTCACGGGCGGTGAGTGGAATATCATCAGCAGGAAAATTCAGTCCCAGTAGCGACGGTAAACGATTTTCGTAAATTGACTCAGCAATGACCTGGCCGCTGTCATCGGCATGAAATTTATAAATCATTACTCGGTCAGTTTTTAGTAGCGATCGCACTTCTGCCGTCGTCACTGTGATAATTTCTTCAAACTCTAAGCTTCGCCGGATACGGTTTGTAATGCGGCGTACTAAACTTTCTTCATGACGACATAACGGCAAATCTTGTTCAGGGTTTGAGTCCATTGCTTATAGCAAAATCAATTAATAATTTGCAAAGTG
>Ga0335394_10006076_pt1 | contig 13615 bp, 10 predicted proteins | sample MAT03_FD_205741 | JGI IMG/M metagenome (GOLD analysis project Ga0335394, IMG submission 205741) | Freshwater microbial communities from Lake Fryxell liftoff mats and glacier meltwater in Antarctica - MAT-03 (spades assembly) (version 2) ...
CGCGGCCACGATGCCTTCGGCGATGGTGTCGCACTTCATGATGCCGCCGAAGATGTTGACGAGGATGGCTTTGAGGTGCGGATTGGTCAGCATGATCTTGAAGGCTTCGGTGACCTTTTCCGCCGTTGCGCCACCCCCTACGTCGAGGAAGTTGGCGGGTTCGCCGCCGTAGAGCTTGATGGTGTCCATCGTGGCCATGGCGAGGCCCGCGCCATTGACGAGGCAGCCGATGTTGCCGTCGAGCGAGATGTACGAGAGATCGAATTTGGACGCCGCAATTTCTGCAGGATCTTCTTCATCCAGGTCGCGCATCTCGACGATCTCGGGATGGCGGAACAGCGCATTGCTGTCGAAATTGAGCTTGGCATCGAGCGCGATGATGGTGCCGTTGCCAGTGACGACCAGCGGATTGATCTCCGCCAACGATGCATCGGTTTCGACGAAAGCCTTGTAGAGGCCCTGCAGCATCACGCGGGCTTGCGCCACGCTGCCTTCAGGCACGCCGATCTTGCGCGACATCGTGTCGGCTTCGGCGTCGGTCAAACCCTTCGCCGGGTCGATGAATACGCGATGGATTTTTTCCGGCGTCGTGGCGGCCACATGCTCGATGTCCATGCCGCCTTCGGAGCTGCCCATCAACGCGACGCGCTGCGTGCCGCGATCGACGATCATCGCGACGTAGAGCTCCTGCTTGATGTCTGCACCTTCTTCGATCAGCAGGCGGCGCACCTTCTGGCCGGCGGCGCCGGTCTGGTGCGTGACCAACTGCATGCCCAAGATTTCGTTGGCGCGCTGCTGCACTTCATCGAGCGACTTCGCGACCTTGACGCCGCCGCCCTTGCCGCGGCCGCCGGCGTGGATCTGGGCCTTGACCACCCACACCGGACCGCCGAGCGACCGCGCCGCCTTCATCGCCTCGTCGACGCTGAAGGCGGGGATGCTGCGGGGGACGGTCATGCCGTACTTCCGGAAAATTTCCTTGCCCTGGTATTCGTGGATCTTCACGTGGTGTTCCTTGAAAAAGTCGATTCTTCTGTAGGCGAGGCTTCAGCCTCGCAGGGAAATCCGTGCATTGAACCCGCGAGGCTGAAGCCTCGCCTACAGGTTGTCGGGTGCAGGCGCGCCGCGAAACCACTTCGGATAATGCTGCCGCACATTCTCGGTGGTCGTTGCCAGCGCATGGCAATGGTCGAGCTGATGCGGTTTGGTCACGCCGTCGTCCTCGCGGATCAGACTGGCAACCGTCTGCACGGCGGCGGTGGGAAGGTAGGCCAGCATCTCGGTCAGGTGCGTGCAACCGGCGATGCCACCCATCGTCGCGTGCAGGTGCTTGCGAAAGCCCACCAGCAGGCTGGCGCCGACGAGCTTCGTGTAATCGGGGCCGATCGTGTCGCACACACCGGGGTACGGCATGCTGTCGGTGACGGCTTCGATGTCGCGGATGAGGAAATTCCGGTCGATCGTGACGCGCACGCGCATGTCGTGCACGGGCACGCCGGCCTCGCGGGTGCCGGTCAGCAATTGGTAGCGATGATCCTTCACGTCGACCATCCGGGCCTCGATGTCGAGCAGACCGTCGTCACGCCGGAAACCTTCGTAGATGACGGTGCGCTGGTGCAGCCGCTCGCGCGGCACGGTGGACGACGACAGGGGCATGGGCGATACGACAATGCGGGGAGGTGGACGGCGGGTATTCCGCGGATGCGTCGCGGGCCCGGGCTAAAATGATGCAAGCCGCGTGATTTTACGCTGCGGCGCTCCCACGCGGCAACCGGAGGCAACACCATGGCATTTGTGCTGGCATTGGATCAGGGCACGACCAGTTCGCGTGCCATCGTGTTCGACCATGCAGGGACGATCCGGGCGTCGGCGCAGCAGGAGTTCCCGCAGATGTTTCCGCAGCCGGGATGGGTGGAGCACGACGCAACCGCCATCTGGGCGACGCAATCGGGCGTGCTGCACGAAGCACTGGCCAAGGCCGGCATCGGCGCGCGTGACCTGGCGGCGATCGGCGTCACCAACCAGCGCGAAACAACCGTGGTGTGGGAGCGGGCGACGGGTCGGCCCATCGCCAACGCAATCGTCTGGCAGGACCGGCGCACGGCGTCACTGTGCGACGCGTTGCGCGCGGCCGGACACGCGCCGTTGTTCGCCGAACGCACGGGGCTGGTGCTCGATGCGTACTTCGCCGGCACGAAACTGAAGTGGCTTCTGGACAACGTGCCGGGTGCACGCACGCGGGCGCAACGCGGCGAACTGGCCTTCGGCACGATCGATACCTGGCTCATCTGGCAACTGACGGACGGACGCGTTCATTGCACCGATGCGTCCAATGCCAGCCGCACGCTGCTCTTCAATATCAAAACCGGCGCATGGGACCCGGAGCTGCTGCGGCTGCTCGACATTCCGCCGGAAGTGCTGCCGCAGGTCGTCGCGTCCACCGGCATCTGTGCCGAGGCTTCGATCGATGGCATGGTGGTGCCCATTGCCGGCATCGCCGGCGACCAGCAGGCCGCGTTGTTCGGCCAGGGATGTGTGGAGCCCGGTCTCGCCAAGAATACGTATGGCACCGGATGTTTCCTGCTGCTCAATACGGGCCGCGAGCCCGTGGCCTCGCGCAACAACCTGCTGACGACCGTCGCCTGGCAACGCGACGGCCATCTGACCTACGCACTGGAAGGCAGCGTATTCATCGGCGGCGCGGTGGTGCAGTGGCTGCGCGACGGGCTCGAGATCATCCGGCACGCGTCCGAGATCGAGGCATTGGCTGCCAGCGTGCCTGACAACGGCGGCGTCTATGTCGTGCCCGCGTTCGCGGGCCTCGGTGCGCCGCATTGGGACCCGTACGCGCGCGGCGCGATGTTCGGGCTGACGCGCGGCACGACGCGCGGTCACATCGCGCGCGCCTCGCTCGAGTCGATCGCCTACCAGAGTGCGGACGTCCTGGCGGCGATGGAGAAAGATGCCGGCATCGCGTTGACGGAGTTGCGCGTGGATGGCGGTGCGGCGGCCAACAACCTGCTGATGCAGTTCCAGGCCGACCTGCTGGGCGTGCCGGTCGTGCGCCCGCGCGTCCTCGAGACGACGGCATTGGGCGCGGCATACCTCGCGGGACTCGCCACCGGCTTCTGGTCCGGCACCGACGACATTCTGGCCAACCGGCAGATCGATCGCGTGTTCGAACCGGCAATGTCGCGCGCACGCGCGGCCGAATTGACCGGCGGCTGGCAAACCGCGATCAGCCGCGTGCGCTACCACCCGTAACAAAGGTAACAAAGGGGCCAGGCTCGAATAAACAAAGGGGCCAGGCTCGAATAAGAATTCGAGCCTGGCCCCTTTGTTTATTCGAGCCTGGCCCCTTTGTTCAGGCCGAACCCGTCCACTGAAATTACTTTCCCCGGAAGCACCATGACCCAAACGTCCGCGTCCGATTGGCGCACCCCTACCGTCGTGCTGGTCGCCTGCTGCATCATCATCACGCTGGCGATGGGCATCCGCCACGGCTTCGGACTTTTCCTGCAGCCCATCTCGTCGGACCTGGGCTGGGGTCGCGAGACCTTCGCGCTCGCCATCGCGATCCAGAACCTCGCGTGGGGCGCCACGCAGCCGTTTGCGGGCATGGTGGCGGACCGTTTCGGCAGCGCGCGCGTCGTGGTCGGCGGCGCCATCCTCTACGTGCTGGGCCTGATCCTGATGGCCAATGCCACCGCGCCCTGGCTCTTCGTCGTGACCGCGGGCCTGCTGATCGGTACGGGCCTGTCCGGCGTCACGTTCAGCATCATCGCGGGCGTGCTCGGCCGGCGGTTCACGCCTGAGAAACGCAGCATGGTGCTCGGCATTTCAGCCGCGGCGGGATCCTTCGGCCAGTTCGCCGTGCTGCCGCTCACGCAGTGGCTGCTGTCGAACGTCGGCTGGCACTTCGCACTACTGGCGCTGGCGGGCCTCGCGATGCTGATCGTGCCGCTGGCTGCAGCGCTGGTCGAGCGGCGCACAATGATCGTCAACACGTTCAAGCAATCCGCGCGGCAAGCCATCGACGAGGCGGTGCATCACAAGGGCTACGTGCTGCTGACGCTCGGCTACTTCGTGTGCGGCTTCCAGGTGGTATTCGTCGGCGTGCACCTGCCCGCCTACCTGGCGGACAAGGGCTTGCCCGCGCACGCGGCCGTGATGGCGCTGGCGCTGATCGGCCTCTTCAACATCATTGGCACCTACACCGCCGGCTGGCTGGGCGGGCGGATGAGCAAGAAGAACATCCTGGCGTTCATCTACTTCGCGCGCGCCCTCGTGTTCGCGGTGTTCTTCTGGCTGCCGGTCACCATTGCCAGCGTCTATATTTTCGCGATGGCGCTGGGGCTGCTGTGGCTGTCCACCGTGCCGGTCACCAACGGCATGGTGGCGCAGATTTTCGGGGTGCGTTACCTGGCGATGCTGTCGGGGCTCACGTTCTTCTCGCACCAGATCGGCAGCTTCCTCGGCGCGTGGCTGGGCGGGAAACTCTACGACGCGACAGGCAGCTACGACGTCGTGTGGTACCTGTCGATCGCGCTTGGCATCGTGGCCGGCCTCCTCAACCTGCCGATCGACGAGCAGCCGATCAAACGGCCGACAGCGCAACCGGCTTAGGCAGACGCGTTTGTAGGCGAGGCTTCAGCCTCGCAGGTTCGGCGCAACGATTTCCCAGCGAGGCTAAAGCCTCGCCTACGGGATCAGCGAGACCTCAGGCAGCCGGGATCTGATCGATGGCGTCGGTGATGATCGTGTCCACGCCCCAGCCTTCAAGCTCGGCCACGCGCACCGGGTCGTTGGGGGTGTACGCGCATACGCGATAGCCGTTGTCGTGCGCGGTACCGACGACTTCGCGCGTGAGTTCGAGATGATTGGCATCGAGCGCCACGCACTCGAGCCGCGCCAGGCGGCCGAGCCAATCGTCCGGGAGCACATCGAGCAGTAACGCGCGCGGCAACGCTGGCGCGGCATCGCGCGCGGCGTCGAGCGCATCCTCGTCGAACGACGACAGCAACGGCGGCACCGACGCCTCGCGCCACAAGGTGGCCGCGTCGATCGCCACGGCCGCCCCCGTCTCGCGCTCGCGCCCCGGGGTGGGCTTGATCTCGACATTGCAGGCGACGCCATGCGCGCGCGCCCAGCGGCCGATGGCGGCAAACGTCGGCAGCATCTCGCCGGCATACTTGGCGGAATGCCAGCCGCCGGCGTCGAGCCGCGACAGGTCGCGCCACAACAGCGCGTCGGCGCGGCCACGACCGCTGGTCGTGCGCTCGAGCGTGGCGTCGTGCAGCAGGAAGGCGACGTTGTCCGCGGCCAGCTTCACGTCGAACTCGACCATCGTGTAGCCATGCGCATGGCCGACGCGCATGGCCGTCAGCGTGTTCTCGGGCGCGAGTTTACCCGCGCCGCGATGCGCGCACATGCGCGGATAGGGCCACGGCGGCAACGGACGGGCGACACTCACAGCCGTGCCCCCGTTGCGCTGTCGAAGAGGAACACGCGGGCCGGGTCGGCCGTGACGTGCATCGTGGCGCCCACTTCATAGCGGATCTCGTGCGGCAACCGGACGATGATCGTGGCGGCCCCGTGCCCGAGGTGCACCAGCGTATCCGCGCCCAGTTGTTCGACCATCTCGACGGACCCGGCGAAGAGCGCCTGCTCCGCCGAACACGGCTGCAGGTGTTCCGGCCGGATGCCGAGCGTGACGCCTGCCCCGGCCTGCGCGACGCCGACGGCAGCCTCGACGTGACCGCCCGCCAGCAACGCGAAGCGCGAGCCGCCCTCAGCCTTGGCCGGCAGGAAGTTCATCGCGGGCGATCCGATGAACCCCGCGACGAACAACGTCGCCGGATTCTCGTACACCTCCATCGGCGTGCCGATCTGTTCGGCACGACCGGCATTCATCACGATCATCCGGTGCGCCAGCGTCATCGCCTCGACCTGGTCGTGCGTGACGTAGAGGCTGGTAGTGCCAAGCCGCCGATGCAGTTTCTGGATCTCGAAGCGCATCTGCACGCGCAGCTTGGCATCGAGGTTCGACAACGGCTCGTCGAAGAGAAACACCGCGGGTTCGCGCACGATCGCGCGTCCCATCGCCACGCGCTGCCGCTGCCCGCCGGACAGCGCGCGTGGCTTCCGCTCCAGCAGCGAGCCGAGCTCAAGGATGCCTGCGGCGCGGTCGACGCGCGCCTTGATGTCGGCCTTCGTGAAGCCGCGGATCTTGAGGCCGTAGGCCATGTTGTCGAACACGGTCATGTGCGGGTACAGCGCGTAGTTCTGGAACACCATCGCGATGTCGCGGTCCTTCGGCTCGAGATCGTTGACGACGCGGTTCCCGATCACGATCTCGCCGCCGGTGATGGCCTCGAGGCCCGCCACCATCCGCAGCAACGTGGATTTGCCGCAACCCGACGGACCCACGATGACGACGAACTCGCCATCCGCGACGTTGGTCGTCACGCCGTGGATGACCTCGAGGTCCACGTAAGTCTTGCGGACATCCCGGAATTCGACTTTGGCCATGGTTCAGAACACCATAAACACAACATAACCCGCGGCAAGCAGCATCGTGGTCAACGCCAGCAGGAACACCACGTCGACCACGTTGAAAAGGCGCCGCGCAAAGGTCCGTGAAGAGGTGCGGCCACTCCACAGGATCAGATAGATGCATAAACCATACAGCATGGCGTCAACGGCCAGCACATCGTCGGCGAAGCCGACGCTGACATTCCTGGCCGCGGCCGTCTCGAGGAACACCAGGGCGACGATGCATAGGCTTGCCAGCGTCGCATTGACGGGCAACAGGCGCAGCGTAACGTCCAGATGTCGTGCGAAATCGTCGTCGGTCTCGGATGGTGCGTTGCCGCTCGTCATTTTTCGGTATCCACAAGGCCCTTGACGAACCATTTCTGCATCAGGATCACCACCAATGCCGGTGGCAGCAGGGCCAGGATCGCGGTGGCCATTACCAGGTTCCACTCGGTGGCGGCGTCGCCGCCGGTGATCATCCGCTTGATGCCGATCACCGTCGTATACATCGACTCCTGCGTCGTGACGAGCAGTGGCCACAGGTACTGGTTCCAGCCGTAGATGAAGAGGATGACGAACAGCGCCGCGATGCTGGGCCGCGATAGCGGGAGCACCACGTCCCAGAAGAAGCGCAACGGCCCGGCGCCGTCGATGCGCGCAGCCTCCGCCAGCTCGTCCGGAATGGTCAGGAAGAATTGGCGGAACAGGAACGTGGCAGTGGCCGAGGCGATCAGTGGCACCGTGAGGCCCGCATAGGAGTCGAGCAAGCCGAGGTCCGAGACCACCTTGTAGGTGGGGAGGATGCGTACTTCCACCGGCAGCATCAGTGTGATGAAGATCATCCAGAAGAAGAACGTGCGGAAGCGGAACCTGAAGTAGACGATGGCAAAGGCCGACAAGAGCGAGATGGCGATCTTGCCGAACGCAATCACCAGCGCAGTGACGAGGCTGTTGAACATCATTCGGCCCACCGGTGCGGCCGACGCGCGCTCCGAACCCTGGGTCAGCACCTGCATGTAGTTGTTGATGAACTCGCCGCCGGGGATGAGCGGCATCGGCGCCTGAAGCACCTGGTCATAAGTGAGCGTGGAGGCAACGAAGGCCACGTAGAGCGGCAGCGCCACGATGGCAACGCCCACCCAGATGATCAGGTGCGTAAGGAACGTCAGCCACGGCCGGTTCTCGACCATCAGTAGTTCACCTTCTTCTCGATGAAGCGGAACTGCACGACGGTGAGAACGATCACGATCGCCATCAGCACCACCGACTGCGCGGCCGATCCGCCGAGGTCAAGCCCTTTGAAGCCGTCGTGGTAGACCTTGTACACGAGGATGGACGTGGCCTTGGCCGGGCCGCCGCCGGTCGATGCATCGATGATCGCGAAGGTGTCGAAGAACGCGTAGACGATGTTGACCACGAGCAGGAAGAACGTCGTGGGCGTCAGCAGCGGAAACACGATGGTGATGAAGCGCTTCAACGGACCCGCGCCATCGATGGCCGCTGCCTCGAGCAGCGATTTGGGAATGGACTGCAATCCGGCCAGGAAGAACAGGAAGTTGTAGGAAATTTGCTTCCACACTGCCGCGACGATCACCATGATCAGCGCGTCCGTGCCGTCGAGCAGCGGATTCCAGTCGATGCCGAGGCGCTGCAGCCAGTGCGCGACGATCCCCAGCGTGGGACTGAAGAGGAACAGCCACAGCACGGCCGCCACGGCCGCAGCCACCGCGTAGGGCAGGATCAGCAGCGTCTTGTAGGCGTTCGCGCCCTTGACCACGCGATCCGCGAACACGGCGAGAAAGAGCGAGATGGCGAGCCCGGCGAACGCCACGGCCACCGAAAATACAGCCGTCACCCGGAACGACTCCAGGTAGCTCTCGTCCGCGAATAGCGTCTTGAAATTGTCGAACCAGACGAACTGCGAACTGGTGCCGAACGCATCCTCGATCAGCAGCGACTGGTACACCGCCTGCGTGGCCGGCCAGAAGAAAAAGATGATCGTGATCGCGATCTGCGGCGCGACCAGCGCGTAGGGCAACCAACGGGATTTGAAGAGGACTCGCTTTTCCATGAATCCCTGACGGCCTGTCCGCTCATGAAGGACTGCGACCACCGCATGGTGGCAGGATCGAAAAAGGGCGTCCAGCCTTGCGGACCGGACGCCCTTTCGAGTACAGCGACGCTGGTCAGCTCGCCTTTTGTGCCTTCGCGAAGCGCTCGATCAGCTCGTTACCGCGCTTGGTGGCCGTGTCGACGGCCTCCTGGGCGGTCTTCTTGCCGGCCAGCGCGGCCTCGAATTCTTCCTGGATGACGTCGCGCACCTGCACGAAGCTGCCGATGCGCAGTCCCTTGGAATTCTTGGTGGTTTTGACGATCATCTGTTCGACGGACACGTTGGTGCCTGGGTTCTTCTCGTAGAAGCCGGATTTCTTGGTAATTTCGTAGGCTTCCATCGTGATCGGCAGATACCCCGTTTCCTGATGCCACTGCGCCTGGAACTCGGGCGAGGACAGATAGGTGAAGAAGCGGCCGATGCCCTTGTACTCGACGGGCTTCTTGCCATTCATCACCCACAGCGATGCACCACCAATGATGGTGTTCTGCGGCGCACCCGGCGCGTCGGGATAGTACGGAATGGTGGAGATGCCCCACGCGAACTTGGCATTGCGCTTGATGTTGGCATAGGCGGCGGAGCTGGATGTCAACATGGCGCATTCGCCGCTGAAGAACTTCGACTCGGCCTCGTTGGTGCGGCCGCCATAGGTGAAGTAGCCCTTCTTCGACCAGTCCATCAGATTCTGGACGTGCTTCACCTGCAGCGGGTTGCTGATCAAGAGCTTGGGGTCCTTCCCGGCGAAGCCGTTCTGCTGGCTGGCGAAGGGCAGGTCGTGCCACGCACTGAAGGTCTCGAACTGCACCCACGAAGGCCAACCGGTGGTGTAGCTGCACTTCTCGCCGGAGACCTTCAACTTCGCGGCCGCGGCCATCACCGCCGGCCAGGTCTTGGGCGGCTGGTTGGGGTCGATGCCCGCCTTGATGAAGGCGTCCTTGTTGAAATAAAACACCGGCGTCGAGCTGTTGAAGGGAAAGGACAGCATGCGGCCATCGGGCAGCGAGTAATAGCCGGCCACTGCGGGAATGAAGGATTTGGGATCGAACTTCTCACCCGCTTCGGCCATCACCTCGTAGACGGGCTTGATCGCCTTGCCCGATGCCATCATCGTGGCGGTGCCTACCTCGAAGACCTGCACGAGATGCGGTGGATTGCCCGCACGCGTAGCAGCCACGGTCGCCGCCATGGACTCGGGATAAGTGCCTTTGAACACCGGCACGACCTTGTAATCTTTCTGGCTGTCGTTAAAGCCTTTGGCCACCGCATTGACGCGATCACCCAGGGCGCCGGTCATCGAATGCCAGAACTGGATTTCGGTCTGGGCAAAGGCAGTGGATGCGGCGCCGAACAACGCGACGGCAACCGACAGGCGGGCAAAACGGGGCATGGCGTGCGACATGAATTCTCCTCGATGGATGCGGCGAATCGAACATTTTGCCTTAGGCGGGTGACGATTCTATGTCAAATAGGACAGCGGTGGGCGTGGCCGGTGGCGCGGGCGAACCTGCACGCCTGAAAGTCATGTAGGCGAGGCTTCAGCCTCGCAGGTTCATTGCAGCATCGTACCCGCGAGGCTCTAGCCTCGCCTACAAATGTCGCCTGACAACACGACGCTGGACCCGCCGACCGCGAGGATCAGTCGGCGCGCGCGGTTACCGGCACGGCGCCGCCAGCAGCGGGCGCCGGCACGACATCGATGCCGTGGGCTTCGATGCGCGCCCGGCCTGCCAGCAGCGTATAGGCCACCGGCACCACGAACAGCGTCAGCAGCGTGCCGAAGGACATGCCGCCGACGATCACCCAGCCGATCTGCGTGCGTGATTCCGCACCGGCGCCGGTGGACAGCGCCAACGGCACCGCGCCCAGCACCATCGCACCCGTGGTCATCAGGATGGGACGCAGCCGCAGCGTGGCCGAATCGATCACCGCGGACATCGGGTCCTCGCCTTTCGCCCGCAACTGATTCGCAAACTCGACGATCAGGATGCCGTGCTTGGTGATGAGACCCACCAGCGTGATGAGCCCCACCTGGCTGTAGATGTTGAGCGTCCCGCTGGTGAGCCACAGCGCAAACAAGGCGCCCGTCATCGACAAGGGTACCGACAGCATGATCACGAAGGGTGAGACAAAGCTCTCGAACTGCGCCGACAACACGAGATAGATGAACATCAACGCCAGCACGAAGACAAAGTAGATCTCCCTGCCGGAGGCCCGGAATTCGCGCGACTGGCCGTCGAGCCCCGTTTGCGCCGTGGGCGGCAGCGAGCGCTTGGCGGCCGCATCCAGTTCCTTCAACGCGTCGTCGATCGTGAAGCCGGGTGCCAGCGTACCGGTGACTTTCACCGCGCGCAGGCGGTTGAAGTGGTTGAGCGACTGTGGCGCCACACCTTCCCTGACGTCCACCAGATTGGCGAGCTGCACCATGCCGCCATCGCGTGCACGGACATAAATTTCGCTGATGTCGGCGGGTGACGCGCGGTCGAGCTTGGCCACCTGCACCACCACGTCGTATTGCTCGCCGTCACGCTTGAAGCGGGTGACCTGCCGCCCACCCAGCATAGTCTCGAGCGTGCGGCCCACGGTATCGACGTTGACGCCGACGTCACCCAGCTTGTCGCGATTGATGGTGACCCGCACCTCGGGCGTGTTGAGCCGCAGGTCGATCTGCAGATTCTGCACACCGGGAATCTTGCGCGCCTCGTCCAGGAAACGGTCGACCACGCGCTGCAACTCGGCGTAGGGCACCTGCGACATGATCACGTATTCGATGGGCGTGGAGCGAAAGCCCTGGCCGAGCGACGGCGGGTTGATCGGAAAGGCCAGGGCACCGGGAATCGAAGCAAACTTGGGCCGCAATTCATCGGCGATCTGCTGCTGCTTGCGGGTGCGCTCCTCCCATGGCTTCAGCCGCAGGATGGCATTGCCGTCGACCACCGTCGGGAAGCCGGAAATGGCCGTGTAGGCCTGGGCCTCGGGCACCTGGGCGTAGAACGCTTCGATGGGTTTCAACTGATCCGACGTGTACTGCGGCGTGGATCCTTGTGGCGCCGTGACGAGGCCGAAGATCACGCCGCGGTCCTCAATGGGCGACAACTCGGATTTGAGCGTCATGAACAGCACGCCACCCCCGATCAGGGTGGCAAGCCAGACCAGGCCGACAATCCACCGCGCCCTGAGCAACGCAGACAGGAGCCACCGGTAGCCCCTGGTGAAGGCATCGAAGCCGGCCTCGATCTTGTTGTAGATCCACGAATGCTTGGGCTGGTGGCGCAGGAGCAGCGAGCACATCATCGGCGTGAGCGTGAGCGCCACGAAGCCCGACACCAGCACCGCGCCCGCCAGCGTCAAGGCAAATTCGATGAAGAGGCGCCCGGTGCGACCAGTGGCAAAGGCCAGGGGTGCGAAGACCGAGGCGAGCGTGAGCGTCATCGCGATCACCGCGAAAGAAATCTCGCGCGCGCCCTGCAGAGCGGCCTCGATGCGCCCCATGCCGGCCTCGATGTGGCGGAAGATGTTCTCCAGCACCACGATGGCGTCGTCCACGACGAGGCCGATGGCCAGCACCATGGCCAGCAGCGTGAGCGTGTTGATCGTGAAGCCGAAGAGATACATCAGCGCAAAGGCGCCGATCAGCGATACCGGAATCGTGACGATCGGAATAATCGTAGCCCGCAGGCTGCGCAGGAAGAAGAAGATGACCAGCACCACGAGGATGATCGCCTCGCCAATGGTGCGGAACACGGATGCGATCGAGCGGTCGATGAACACCGAGGTGTCGTAGGACACCACCAGCTTCATGCCGGGCGGCAGATTCTGGTTGATCTTGTCAACCTCGGCGCGAACACCTTTGGAGAGCTCGAGCGGATTGGCTACCGCCTGCTTGATCACGCCGATGTTGAGCGAGGGCTTGCCGCCGTAGCGCGAAATGGTGCGTTCGTCGAGGGCGCCGATCACCACGGTGCCCAGATCGCGAATGCGTACCGGGTATCCACCGACATTGGCGACGATGATCTGGCTGAACTGGTCCGGCGTTTGCAGGTCGGTCTCTGCGACCACGGTGAACTCGCGGGCCGTCGATTCAATGCGACCGGCGGGAATCTCGGCATTTTGCCGGCGAATGGCGTCTTCGACGTCCTGCACAGTGAGCTTGTAACCGGCCAGCCGCGTGCGGTCGATGTTGATCCGCATCGATACCTGCCGCTCGCCGAAGATGCGGACGTCAGCCGCACCTGGCAGCACGGAGAGCCGCGGCTTGATGTACCGCGCCACGTAGTCGGAGGCCTGCAGCGGTGTCTGCGCACCCGCCTCGACGGCAATGTAGATTATCGGTTGCGAATCGGCCTCCACCTTGGCGATGACCGGCTCGTCCACCGCGTCCGGCAACCTGCCCCGCACGCGCGACACCTTGTCGCGCACATCGGCCGCCGCCGAGTCGGGGTCCCGGGAGAGCCGGAAGCGGACGTTGATCTGGCTGCGCTCGGAGCGGCTTTGCGAGGTCATGATCTCCACGCCCTCGATGCCCGACAGTGAATCCTCGAGGATCTTGGTGACCTGCGACTCGACCACTTCGGCAGAGGCGCCGCGGTAGGTGGTGCTGACGCTGACCACCGGCTCGTCGATGCGTGGATATTCGCGGATCGACAGCCGTTGGTACGAGATCAAACCGACCAGCAGGATGATCAGCGACAGCACCGTCGCGAACACCGGGCGCCTGATGCAAAATTCGGGCAGCGTCATGCAGCAGTCTCCGGCGACCCGTGCATCAGCTCTTGGGCGGGGCCGCAACCGGCGGCGGCGCCTGGGCGGCCGCGGGGGCGCCCTTGGCACCCTCGGCGCCAACCACACGAACGGCAGAACCTTCGCGAATTTTGAGCTGTCCCGCCGTCACCACCAGGTCGCCTGCGGCAAGACCCGACAGCACTTCGACCTTGCTGTCGCGACGCTGCCCGGTTTCGATCCTGATGC